>Ga0164320_10000205_pt1 | contig 17817 bp, 17 predicted proteins | sample GuaBasSediGuay11_FD_113736 | JGI IMG/M metagenome (GOLD analysis project Ga0164320, IMG submission 113736) | Subseafloor sediment microbial communities from Guaymas Basin, Gulf of California, Mexico - Guay11, Core 4567-28, 0-3 cm | ecosystem: Environmental > Aquatic > Marine > Hydrothermal...
TAAGCCCAATGCAGCTACAATTGGAACGGTTACCGTTGAAGTGGTTACTCCACCCGAATCGTAAGCTAGAGCAATAAGTTTTTTTGGAGCAAAAAAAGTCTGAATAATCACAATAATATAACCTACCATAATATAAACAAATAGTGGTGTTCCGGTCACAATTCTAAATGTACCTAATGCTAGTGCAAAAGCGACTCCAATTGCAACAGTTATTCGAAGTCCCCATGGTTTTATTGTACCACCAGAAACTTCATCAGCTTTTATTGCTACAGCAATAAGTGAAGGCTCTGCTATGGTTGTGGAGAAGCCAATCATAGCAGCAAATATATATATCCAATAATAAGATTTCCAATTGCTGAGTTCTGCTCCAGTAACCCCTAAGAATGATGGATCAGATAATTGGGTAGCCATTATATTTCCCACCGGGAAAAGCGCTTTTTCTAAGCCCATTAAAAATAAAGCAAGTCCCAGTACTACATAAACTCCTCCTAGTGTCACCCTTTTAAAATGCGGAATGGGTTGTTTTAAAACTACTAACCGAAAGAAAATTATTAATACAAGAATAGGCAATACATCCCTTAGAGTATAAAACAAGATTAAAGCAAAATCTGTAAAATAATCAATCATCATTCAAATTTATTATATTAAAACCAAAACAAGCCATATGCCATAACAAAAATCATAGGCAATAGTGAAGCAAAAGCAATCAGGCCAAAACCGTCAAGCAATGGGCTTCTTCCTTTAATTACAGTAGCAAGTCCTACTCCTAAAGCTGTTACTAACGGAACAGTGATTGTGGAAGTAGTAACTCCTCCAGCATCATAAGCCAGTCCTATAATTTCTTCTGGAGCTATTATTGTCATTAACATAACCATTACATATCCTCCAATTATTAAATAATGCAAAGGCCAACCTTTTAAAATTCGTAATACTCCTATAACAATTGCAAGACCAACTGAAAAGGCAACAGTAAGTCGCAATCCCATAGCATAGGTCTCCATAGTTTCTTGGTTATTTTCAATTAGACCAGCTCCAGAAGATATTACTGAAGCCTCTTTTGCAACTGCAATTAATGCTGGTTCTGCAATAGTGGTAGAGAAGCCAAGTAGAAATGAAAAAACCATTAACCAAAACAGACTTCCCTTTTTTGCTAAGGCAAAAGCCATTGATTCACCTATTGGGAATAATCCCATTTCAAGACCTTCAATAAAAAGCATTAAGCCAACAATTACTAGCAAAATACCGAAAATTACTTCTCCAATTTGTGGAAAGGGTTGCTGGATTACTACAGTTTGAAAAAAAACTACAACAACAATAATCGGAATGAGATCAGTTACTGAAGCCCAAAGTTTTTTTAGAATTATTAAGGAATGGAGTTTATAATTCACTTTTTTTATTCAATTTATAGTATTTTAGGACTTAACTATCCTACTAAATTCAGTACTGATTTAATAACGGAAAGATAATGAATTTGTACAACTATAATTTGAGAAAATCTATTTTAGTTTTAGATATGAATAAATAAAAATAATTATAAATTTAAGCTTAAAGATATGGTGAAGTTTGAATTATCAGAATCGATTCTAACAGCATCTGTAAGACCAACATTATACAATTGAGAATCTATTATTCTTTTAGAATTTTCGTAAGCAAAATCTACTTTTGTGCTACCGAAGTTATAACCTAATCCTATAGAAAACCCTTTTAAGTCTCCATAAAAATTAGTATTGCTATATGGACTTTCTTCCAATTTATAACCAGCTCTAAAGCTCGTTTTATTGTGCCTATATTCTCCACCAATTTTATAAGTATTAGCAGCTTTTAAACTATTACTTATTAAATTATTTTGAGCAGAAAAATGCTGATCTGATTCAGGTTTAAATTTAGTGTTTCCATAATCTTTTCTTGAATAATCAAAACTTATTATGGCTTGTTTATCAATTACTAGCGCAATACTTCCAGTAATTTTTGCAGGCGTTTGTAATTTGTAATCAGGAAATACATTAATAATTTGTGGATCTAATGTTTCAGTAACGTTCAAACCATTATCATCTCTTAAAGTAGCTAGATACTGTGTAGTTTCCTCACTAATTGTGAACCAAGTTGGAGAGTCGTAAGTAAGACCAACTCTTATTACATCACTTAATTTTGCAATGCCTCCAAGTTGAAATGAGAAACCAGTTCCAACTGTAGAAAGATTGTTTTCAAATCCAACTTCACTAACTAAAGAACCTATATTAGAATTTTCTTCGAATAAATATGTTGAACGCTCATAATTAATAAAATGAGAATTAAGATTTATACCTAGGTAAAGATTGTCTTGATACTCAATGGCAGCATTTAGAGTAAACTTGCCATTGTAACCTGTTGAAGCATAGAAATACTCTTGGTTAAAAGTACCTGGAGCAATGTTTGATGTGTACAATGTGTTTGCATCATCATCAACATCAGGCTCAAGAATATAAGATTCAAAACCTAAAAAGGCTTGTTGATTTGTAAAGCCAAAAGAAGCTCCAATTTCACCATAAGCATCCGTAATCGATTCGCCTGGAAAAGCTGATATTTCATCTAGCCTTAAGCCTTGAGCATTAGCTAAAAAGTAACTATCTATAGATGTTGTATTTGTTCCAGTAGCAAAAAAATCATTATCGTAGTTTTGGATTTGTTCATAAGACAATGCTAAAACAAATTTTCTCCATGGAGAGTTTTCATCTGTATTATTAAAAACAAATGCAGCACCAGCTTGGTTTAATTCGAAATTTGAATTACTTGATCTGTTTGTGTTTCCAAAATATTCAGTCGTATTATCTATGCCAAAATTTGATAGAGAAAACGAAGTATGGCTTTTATTAAAAATAGCAGAGCCAGCAGGATTTTGACTAACAGCAGACATGTCTCCACCTAATGCTCCAAATGCTCCACTCATGGCCTTATATCGTGCCGTGCCATAAATTCCATCGGTAGAATATCTAACTGCATCAGTAATGTCTTGAGCGTATATTGTTGACATAGATATAACGCCTACGAATAGAAATAATAACTTTTTCATATCAATTTTTTTGTGATTCTATTTTTATAAATTACCTCTTCGTCTAGATGTATTACCAGAACTTCGTGAAGAAGATCTGGAAGGGCTAGAGCTTCTTGTAGAAGACCTACTAGATGGAGAACTACTTCTTGTAGAAGTTCTAGAAGGAGTATAACTTCTTGTTCTTGTAGAAGATCTAGTTGGAGAAACACTTCTATTATTAGTTCTTGTTCTAGTATTTATATTAGGACGTCTAGTGTTATTAATGTTCCTTCTGGCTGTAGTTCTAGGTCTTGTTACAGTATTAGTATTTGCTCTAACATTTGAGTTTGTTGCTCTACGAGGTCTGTATGTAGTTGTATTTCTCGAATTAGTTAAAGACCTTCTATTATTTAAACGAGAAGTATAAGAATTTTGGTAAATGGCACCTCTTCTTCCAGCATTGTAAGCAATTCCTCTTCTACTGTAGTAGCTGTTATAATAATTCCCATAATAACCATAATTTGAATAATAGGAACCATAATAATAAGGATTGTGCCAATTATAAAATCCATAATAACCATAAGGGTTATACCAATTAGAATAGCCATAAAACCTATAAGGATTATACCAATTATTATAATAGCCATAACCATAACCATAACCATAACTATAATAAGGTCTATACCACCAATTATTAAATAAATATCCCGAATTGTAAACGTTTATACTTACTTCAGTTGTGTTTTGTCCCCAACCAGCATAACTCTCTTGTGCATATACTAAAGTATCATTTTCAGCTTCATAATTACCTTCATAAGAATCTATATCAGTAAAAATCACATCATCTTGAGATAAGTAATCTAACTCTTGAGCTTTTTCTTTGAAATAATTTTGATAATAACTCGAATTCTGTGATGTAGTAGCTACTCGAGAAGTTTCTGTTTGGTATTCAACATTTCTTTCTGAAGTTGCATAAATACCATCATCATAACCTGCATATTGATAAGAACCACAAGAAACTAAACTAAATAATAAACCTAAAGCACCTATCAGATGCATTTTAGATTTTTGGTTGTAAATTAATTGCATATCTCTGTAAATTAATTGTTGAACATAACAAAAATAGTTAGTTTTGTCGAACTATTTTATTATTTAACATAATCACAATATTTGTGCCAAATTACGATATATGAGTAAAAATCTTACTAGTAGGAGCGAAGATTATTCAAAATGGTATAACGAACTTGTTGTAAAAGCCGATTTAGCCGAAAACTCAATAGTTAGAGGTTGTATGGTTATTAAACCTTATGGTTATGCAATTTGGGAAAAAATGCAAGCCGAATTAGATAAAATGTTTAAAGAAACAGGTCATCAAAACGCCTATTTTCCACTTTTTGTGCCAAAGAGTTTGTTTGAAGCTGAAGAAAAAAATGCTGAAGGTTTTGCTAAAGAGTGTGCGATTGTTACACACTATAGATTACAGAATGACCCAGAAAATGAAGGCAAGTTAAGAGTAGATCCGGATTCCAAATTAGAAGAAGAATTAATTATAAGACCAACCAGCGAAGCTATTATCTGGCATACATTTAAAGGTTGGATTCAATCGTATAGAGATTTACCATTACTAATTAATCAATGGGCAAATGTTGTGCGTTGGGAAATGCGTACACGATTATTTTTGCGTACCACAGAATTTTTATGGCAAGAAGGACATACTGCTCATGAAACCAGAGAAGAAGCGATGGTTGAAGCTGAGTTAATGAATAATGTATATGCCGATTTTGCAGAAAATTTTATGGCAATTCCGGTTATAAAAGGCGTGAAAACAGAAAGTGAGCGTTTTGCAGGAGCTCAAGAAACGTTTTGTATAGAAGCATTAATGCAAGATGGTAAGGCTTTACAAGCAGGGACGTCACACTTTTTAGGTCAAAATTTTGCAAAAGCTTTTGATGTAAAGTTTACAAATAAAGAAGGCAAACAAGATTATGTTTGGGCAACATCTTGGGGAGTTTCTACACGTTTAATGGGAGCTTTAATTATGACTCATAGCGATGACAAAGGCTTGGTGTTACCACCAAATCTTGCTCCAAATCAAGTTGTAATTGTTCCTATTTATAAAAATGATGAACAACTTAAAGCAATTTCAGAAGTTGCAAATAATCTTATGAAAGATTTAAGAATAAAAGGAGTTTCAGTAAAATTTGATAATAGAACAACCTTTCGACCTGGAGCCAAATTTGCTCAACACGAATTACAAGGTGTACCTTTGCGAATAGCAATTGGTCCTAAAGATTTGGAGAATGGAACAGTAGAATTAGCAAGAAGAGATACACTTACAAAAGAAATAGTTACCCTTGATAGTATTGTTGAGAAGGTTGCGAATTTAATGACTGAAATTCAAAATTGCTTATATCAAAAAGCATTAGGTTTTAGGAATGCACATATTACTAAAGTAGATACTTTTGAAGCGTTTAAAGATGTGTTAGAAAATATGACAGGATTTGTTTCAGCGCATTGGGATGGAACAACTGAAACCGAAGCAAAAATTAAAGAAATTACCAAAGCGACTATACGTTGTATTCCTGTAAATAACATTGCTGAAGATGGTAAATGTGTGTATTCAGGAAAGCCTTCAAAGTGTAGAGTTTTATTCGCAAAAGCATATTAGCCAAATTTTTCCAAAAAAAGCATTTAGAAGTTGCAACATTTAAAAATAGTTGTATTTTTGCATCCGCATTGGAAACTTTGTAGGGAGTATTGAAATTTTGAAGATTTAAGATTTAGATTCTAAATTTTTACTTTAAAAAATAATGGCCCGTTCGTCTATCGGCTAGGACGCCAGGTTTTCATCCTGGTAAGAGGGGTTCGATTCCCCTACGGGCTACAGATTTAATAAAAAAAGCAAATGGCAAATCACAAGTCAGCATTAAAAAGAATTAGAAGTAACGAAACTAAACGTTTAAGAAACAAATATCAGCATAAAACTACACGTAATGCGATTAAGAATTTGCGTGAGTTGACTAAAAAGAAAGATGCTGAAAAATTATTTCCATCTGTTGCTTCTATGATAGATAAGTTAGCTAAGAATAATATCATTCATGATAATAAAGCTGCTAACTTAAAATCTGGTTTAACCAAACATATAGCTTCTTTATAATTTAAGAGGCTTATATTTATAATATTCAAGAACCTTTCAGTTTTGAAAGGTTTTTTTGTACTTTAATTTTCGAATTTTTTTATTTTATAAAGAATATTTAACTATTCATAGAAATTAAAAACTCTTCATTGTTTCTTGTTTGTTTAAAGCGATCATTAATAAATTCCATAGCTTCTACAGGATTCATGTCTGCGAGATATTTTCGCATTACCCACATTCTTTGAATGGTATTTTCATCTAATAATAAATCGTCTTTACGTGTACTTGAAGAAGTAAGGTCGATAGCTGGGAAGATTCTACGATTAGAAATTTTTCTATCCAACTGTAATTCCATATTTCCAGTTCCTTTAAATTCTTCGAAGATTACTTCGTCCATTTTAGAACCTGTTTCGGTTAATGCTGTTGCAATAATTGTTAGAGAGCCACCATTTTCAATTTTACGTGCAGCACCAAAAAAGCGTTTTGGTTTGTGTAATGCATTCGCATCTACACCACCACTCAATATTTTACCTGAAGCAGGTTGAACTGTATTGTATGCTCTTGCCAAACGTGTAATAGAATCTAATAAAATAACAACATCATAACCACATTCTACCAAACGCTTTCCTTTTTCTAAAACAATATTTGCAATTTTCACATGCTCATGTGCTTCTTTATCGAATGTTGATGCAATAACTTCACCACGAACGTTACGTTGCATATCTGTTACTTCTTCTGGACGTTCATCAATTAATAAAATCATTTGAAAAACTTCAGGATGATTTGCTGCAATGGCATTAGCAATATCCTTGAGCAACATGGTTTTACCAGTTTTTGGTTGTGATACAATCATGCCACGTTGTCCTTTTCCAATTGGTGAAAATAAGTCTATAATCCGTGTTGAAATTGTATTTTGCCTTTCAGCAAGATTAAATTTTTCTTGTGGGAATAGAGGTGTAAGGTGTTCAAAAGAAATGCGATCTCTTACAACTTGTGGATCTAAACCATTAATTTTTGTAACTCTAATTAGAGGAAAATATTTTTCACCTTCTTTAGGAGGTCTAACATTACCAAGGACAGTATCTCCTTTTTTTAATCCAAAAAGTCTAATTTGAGATTGTGAAACATAAATATCATCAGGAGATGATAGATAGTTATAATCTGAAGAACGCAAGAAACCATATCCATCTTGCATAACGTCTAAAACGCCTTCACTTTCTATAATGGCATCGAATTCAAAATCTGGTTCGCGATAGCGATTCCTGCTATCTTTGTTTCCGTTACTTTTTTGATTTCGATTATCTTGAGCTTTGTTGTCTTTCTGTGCTGGTCTATTTTGATTATCTCGTTGTGGACGACTTTGACTATCTTTTTGTTGTCTAGGCTGAGGCTTATTATCTTTTTGATGTTTGTTTTGAGGCTTTCCATGTGGACGATTTTTGTCCTCTTTTGGAGCATCCTTTTTTAATCCACTCTCTTTAGGGTTTTCATTTGTGCTACTAGGACTTTTAACTTGTGGTCTAGGCTTATCTTTAAAGTCAATCGATTTCTGCGCATTGTCTTCTCTAGGTTTTTGAACACGTTCTCTTCTAGGTCTTTGCGGCTTTCTTTCATCCTTATTAGCACTATGTGTTGCTGGATTTGCGGCTTGATAATCTAATATTTGATATACTAAATCTAATTTTTTTAATGAGCGATACTTTGAGACCTTAAGTTCTTTTGCTATTTCCTGTAACTCAGGTAGCTTTTTTTCTTTTAATTGTGAAATTTCAAACATTGTTGAATAGAATAATTATTTTAATTACGAAATTAAATTTTTCAGTGTCTTCTTAAAGGAATCTAGGGAAAAATTGAATTATGTTTATTTTGAAGATTATAATGTACATCATTAGGGTGTTGCACATATATAATGCAATTATACAACTTTATTTTCAATAAATAATATTTGTAATAAAAAAGAAACTATTATTTTTGAACTTCAATTAATATAAATGCTACAAAGAATACAAACTATATACTTACTTACTTCGGCTGGTATTTCTGGAGGTTTAATTTTTGTATTCCATTTATGGACAACTATAAATGAAACTGAATTTTATGCTAAGGAAGAGTTATTATATTTAGGATTGTTTTTAGGATCTGTAGTGTTATCGTTGATTGCAATATTTATGTATAAAAACAGGCAGACACAATTTGTATTGGGTCGTCTTAACATCATATTAAACTTTATTTTACTAGGATTATTTGTGTATCGATCACTAAATTTATCTGGAGAAATATCAGATGTTTCTGAGAAAGGTATTGGGATGCTTCTACCTATTTTTTCTATCGTATTTTTGGTTTTAGCCAATAAAGCCATAAAAAAGGATGAAGATCTCGTAAAATCTGTAGATCGATTAAGATAAACCTAATCATCTTAGTAGTATTAGTGCGAGAAAACCCAAAGTAAAAGCTTTGGGTTTTTGTTTTAAGCCAATCCTAAACCTTTCACAAAGGGAAGGACTTTAATTTTTTATTAAACTCGATAACTTCTAGGTTTTGTATTTTTTTGCCATCGATTTCAAAACGAAGCATTGTTCTTACTTTCTGAATGCCATATTTTCCTATGGCTCCAGGATTCATATGTAGCAAATTTAATTTTTTGTCTTGCATTACTTTTAAAATATGAGAATGGCCACATATAAATAGATTGGGTGATTTTTGTTTAATAGTTTCTCTTACTCTTAAATCATATCTATTAGGATAACCTCCAATATGTGTAATCCAAACGTCAACCTCCTCACAAAAAAATCTATTGTGTTCAGGGAATTCAACTCTAATTTTGTCATTATCTATATTACCATAAACTGCACGAAGCGGTTTTAGTGCTTTTATTGCATCAGTTACTTTTACATCTCCAATATCTCCAGCATGCCAAACTTCATCAGCTTGTTTTACATATTTTAATATTTTATCATCAATATAGCTGTGTGTGTCAGAAAGTAAGAGGATTTTTTTCATATTTATTTTCCGTGCAAACGGAAATCTTTTAATATATAATTAAGATGCATAACTTCATAGAAAGACAAATCTCTTTATCTTTGTTCATTCAAAAAAACAAAAATAATATAATAGTTGCGATTTTTTATTGAATTATCATATAACGGAAGTGCATATCATGGTTGGCAAAATCAACCAAATGCTATTTCTGTACAAGAAGTTTTAGAAGAATCCTTGTCAACTTTGTTAAAAGAAAAGATTGCTATTGTTGGAGCAGGACGTACAGATACTGGAGTTCATGCCAAACAAATGTTTGCGCATTTTGACATTTTGACTAAATTTTCTCTTGAAAAATTAAAATATAAACTGAACTCATTTTTACCAAAAGATATTGCTGTTCATGATATTTTTATAGTAAATAATGAAGCTCATGCACGTTTTGATGCGATTAGCAGAACATATATATACAGGATTTCGTCATATAAAAATGTATTTTCATATAATAATTCCTATTATTTTAAAAAGGAATTAGATGTCGACAAGATGAATGAAGCAGCCAAAATTTTATTTAACTATGAAGATTTTAAATGTTTTTCCAGAAGCAATTCTGATGTAAAAACATTTAATTGTAACATATTGAAAGCTGCTTGGACTTTTGAAACCAATGAATTAGTTTTCAAAATAAGAGCTGATCGTTTTTTACGAAATATGGTAAGAGCTATTGTTGGTACTATGATTAATATAGGTACAGGTAAAATAGAAGTTGGGCAGCTACATGATATTATAAAATCTAAAGACAGATCGCAAGCTGGAGCTTCTGTTCCTGGATATGCATTATATTTAACCAAAATTGAATATCCTAAAACTATTAAAAAATAAATGTCTAAAACAAAAGAGAATATTTTTGATTTAAGTCTTTTTAAACGACTGCTTAAATTTATAAATCCTTATCGTTGGGTGTTTTACGGTACACTTACAGCAGTTATTGGTCTTGCTGTTTTTGGAGCTCTTAGACCTTTGGTTTTACAACAAGCTATCGATAATAATATTGCTACTCAAGTTGCTAAAGGATTTTTTGTTTACATCATTGCAATGCTTGTGTTGCTTATTTTAGAAGTCACAACTCAACTATTATTTATTTATTATGCAACATGGTTAGGACAATCGGTTGTAAGAGATATTAGAGTAAAATTATTTAAACACATTCTTGGGTTTAAAATGAAATATTACGACAACTCGTCGGTTGGAGTTCTTATTACTCGAGCTGTAACAGATATGGAGCGTATTGCCGATATTTTTGGTCAAGGCTTATTTATGATTTTTAGCGATATTCTTAAAATGATGTTTGTTGGCGGAGTTATGGTATATATGAATTGGCACTTAAGCATCATAGTATTTTTAACGCTTCCTATTGTTCTTTTTGCAACAAAAATCTTTCAGAGGTATATGAAAAAAGCTTTTGAAGAAGTGCGTAACGAAGTTTCTAATTTAAATTCGTTTGTACAAGAACGTGTTACCGGAATGAAAATCCTTCAGCTATTTACACGAGAAGAAACCGAATACAAAAATTTCAAAATTATAAACGAAAGACATAAAAAAGGATGGTTAAAAACCGTTTGGTATAATTCTATTTTCTTTCCAATTGCAGAGGTTTTATCCTCTTTAACATTAGGATTAGTGGTTTGGTATGGAGGCTTGAATGCTGTTTTAGATCAAACCGCTACATTGGGAGATTTAACAGCTTTTGTTATGATGATTCCTATGATGTTTAGACCATTATATCAAATTGCAAATAAGTTTAATACGTTACAAATGGGAATGGTTGCTGCCGATAGAGTTTTTAAAGTTTTAGATACAACATCAAATATTGAAGATTCTGGAAAACAGGTAGTTTCAAACTTTATGGGAGATATCACATTTAACAATGTGCATTTTTCCTATGTAAAAAACGAAGAAGTCTTAAAAGGTTTATCCTTTAATGTAAAAGCGGGAACAACTGTTGCTATTGTTGGCGCAACAGGAGCAGGTAAGTCAACCATTATTAATTTATTAAACCGTTTTTACGATATTAATTCTGGTGAAATCTTAATTGATAACATTAATATTAAGAGCGTAACTTTAGAGTCCCTTCGAAGCCAAATTGCTGTGGTTTTGCAAGATGTATTTCTGTTTGCAGATACTATTTTGAATAATATTACACTTAAGAATCCTAATATATCAGAAGCACAAGTTCATATTGCTGCAAAACAAATTGGGATTCATGATTTTATTATGAGTTTGCCAAATGGATATCATTATAATGTGAAAGAACGAGGTGTTATGTTGTCTTCAGGGCAGAGGCAACTTATTGCATTCTTAAGAGCTTATGTTACAAATCCTAGTATTTTAATTTTAGATGAAGCAACGTCTTCTGTCGATTCGTATTCCGAGCAATTAATACAAGAAGCTACCGATAAAATTACCAAAGGAAGAACGTCCATAGTCATTGCACATCGTTTGGCAACAATTAAAAAAGCTGATAATATTATTGTTATGGATGAAGGACTAATAGTAGAACAAGGCACACATGCTACATTACTTAAAAGGGAAGATGGCTACTACAAAAATTTATACCAAGTGCAGTTTATGCAAGAAGAAATGGTTTAACCACCAGAAGCTTCTTTTGCTGCATTTTGTGCTTCAATTATTTCTTTAAAGAAATCTTGACCTTGAGTTAAAAATATAATTCCAATTATTAAAATAAGAGCAACAATGTATAGAACAATGCAAACAAGTAAAAACAATAATGTTCTTAAAATAATGCCTTTAAGACTCAATTTAAAAAGATGCTTTAAGCAATATGAAGAGTACAATATTTGAAACGGCAGTAAAATAACACCTGTAGTACCTATTGAAATTCCAAAAAAGGCACTAAATAATTGAAATAAAGCTCCGATAATTGTTATTTGTGAAAAAATGTACATAAACAATACAAGGTGCTCGGTGTAATTATAAGTCTTAATATTGAAGAAAACGATTTTTGATATAAGCGCATAAATAGGAACAGAAATCATCATGACAATAGATTGGTATTCTTGAAGAAATTCCAGATTTTTATTAGCAAATTCCTCTTGGCCTTCTATTGTAACAGACGACAGATTTACAAGTTCTGGAAAATATTTGTTTAGTATAAATAATTGTAATCCTGAAATAGTAATTGCAATCGCAAAATAACTTATAACGTTAACATATTTTTTTCTTGTTCCATTAATATAACAGCCAATAACATCTTCTGGTTTAGAGAAAAGATTAATAAGGGTTTGTAAAAATTTGTTGTCGTAGTTTAAAAATTGTTCACTTAGATCAGCAAATAAATTTTTTGGAGTAAGCCTGTTTCTAATTACTTTTGCGCCACAATCATTACAGTAATTGCTGTTTTGGTTTAAGTTAGCATCACAATTCTTACAATTCATTATTCAAGATCCTCTTTTATGTGCTGTGTTAATTCCTTAGTGTTTTTGTACAATACAAATTCTCCATCCTTAATATAGGAAACTTGTCCAGTTTCTTCTGATACAGTTAAAGCCAGAGCATCTGTTTTTTCGGTAATACCAATTGCTGCTCTATGGCGTAATCCAAAACGTAAGGGAATATCTTTTTCGTTATTTATGGGTAAAATAACTCTTGTTGCCTTTATAGTGTTACTTGCAATTATTATGGCACCATCATGTAAAGGACTGTTTTTAAAAAAGATACTTTCAAGTATAGGCTGAGTAACTTTAATATTCATTTGGTCACCAGTCGTAACTAAAAAATCAAGATTATTGTTGCGTTCTAAAACTATTAGAGCACCTGTTTTTGAAGCACTCATTTTATTACAGGCAGCAACAATAGCGTCTATGTTAGTTTCAGAAATGGCTTCAGGTTTTAAAAACTTAAGTTGTTTAAAGAATTTTTTTCTATTGCCAATATTAGTTGAACCAATCATTAATAAAAACTTTCTTATTTCTTGCTGAAACACAACAATTAGGGCAAACATACCTACACTTATAAAACCACCAAGAATATTGCTTAAAAGTTGCATTTGCAGGGCTTGTGTAAGTTTCCAGATAAGATAAACCATTACAATACCAATAAAAATGTTTATAGCAACCGTTCCTTTAACGAGTTTGTACATGTAATACATTAAAAATGCTACAAGAACAATATCTATAACATCTACAACATTAAATTTAAAGGTTTCGAGTAGTTCCAATTGAAAGGTGTTTTGGTAAATTTAATAAAATAATGCTAATTATAAATAAACTCGTTATTGTCTATGATAACATTATCTAATTCTAATTCTAATAAAAGTGACTTATAACTAATATAATCTTGAAACGATAGGTTTTTGTTGTAGCTCAAATAGATTATATTTTCAAGAGTTATTACTTGTTCAATTTTAATAAACAAATAATCAGCTTCAGTTTTTAATATGATTTGATTTGTGTTAGGATTTAGAATTGTGATTTCATTATTGAGGTTGAAATTAATTGTAATACTGTTTTCTGAAAAAATAAAATTATAGTTTTTAGATATTGATTCTTCAAGTGATTCCTCATGATAAACCACATCTGTAAACTCTATAAAAGCTAAATTTTGTATTTCTGGATTAGAGCAGGTAAAATAGTTTTTAGCGCTTTCATTTTTATGCAGTTCTGCGTTGCGTTTTTTATTTTGTAAAAATACAATTGAAGGAATTACTTGTTTAAGCGTTAAACGTTTATCTACATTAAAAAGCCAATTGGTAGTGCCTATTAAGTTTTTCCTATTTAACTCAACACTATCTTTTTTGGTTTCATCATAAAAGAGATATACAGCCGAAACGTCTGTAATTTCGGTAATATTTGAGTTGTATGTTTCTGGAAGTTGTACAATTTTATTAGAACAAGTAACAAGAAAAATAATTAAAAATAGAATCAGAATTATTCTTTTCATTTAATGAAATTGATTTGTTAGTTTAATACATTCAATAGCTTCTTTTACATCATGTACTCTTAAAATTTTAGATCCTTTTTGTAATGCAATAGTATTTAAAACTGTCGTACCATTAAGTGCTTCTTTTGCTGTGCTATTTAAAGGTTTATAAATCATAGATTTTTTGGATAGACCAACTAATAGAGGCAATTCTATCATTTTAAGAAGTTCTAATTTATTCAGTAATTCATAATTTTGTTCTAGAGTTTTTGCAAATCCAAAACCAGGATCGATAATTAAATCAACAATGCCGAGTTGTCTTGCTACGACAATTCTTTCAGAAAAATAAAACAAAATATCTTTCAACAAATCATTATAATTAGTTTGTTGCTGCATAGTTTGAGGTGTTCCTTTCATGTGCATCATTATATATGGAACGTCTAAACTCGCTGCTGTAGTCATCATATTATCATCTAAATTTCCAGCAGAAATATCATTAATAATACAAGCTCCAGCATCAATGCAACTTTTGGCTATTTTACTTCTAAAGGTATCAATCGACAGCAAAGTATCTGGAAATTGTTGCAGGATTAATTCAACTACAGGAATGATACGTTTTAACTCTTCATCTTCGCAAATATGCTTTGCATTTGGACGAGAACTATAAGCGCCAACATCTATAAATGTGGCATCTTCGTTAAGCATTTTTTCAACTTGTAAAAGAATATTTATTTCATTGTTATTGTGTCCACCATCATAAAAGGAATCTGGAGTAATATTTAAAATTCCCATAACTTTTGGCGATGATAAATCAACGAGTTTTCCTTTGCAATTTATGACCATTAATAACTAAATTTTTGTCGTTTGTTTATAGTTTTAAAACTTTAAACCTGAAACCTTGAACATTAAACTTTTTTATGCGAAATTTACGCAAAATTCAATTTACTTTATGCATAATACTTCAAAACAATAAGAAATGAACACATGAAATATTTAATACACATTAGCAGATTATTTGTCGGAGCATTATTTATATTCTCTGGACTTATTAAACTAAACGATCCCATTGGGTTTTCATTTAAGCTCGAAGAGTATTTTGGTGTAACCGTTTTAAACCTTCCAGTATTTGAGCCTTATGCACTAATAATTGCAGTTTTTGTGGTTGTTTTCGAAGTGCTTTTAGGTGTGTTTCTGCTTATTGGTTATAAACCTAAATTTACAGTTTGGAGCTTATTGGTAATGATAGTTTTCTTTACATTTCTAACATTTTATTCGGCATACTTTAATAAAGTAACCGATTGTGGTTGCTTTGGTGATGCCATAAAACTAACACCTTGGGAATCCTTTACTAAAGACATCATTTTACTAGTGTTTATTTTAGTATTGTTTTTTGGAGTAAAGCACATTAAACCCATTTTAGGTAAATTAGGCTTAACAGTAGTGTCTTTAGCTAGTTTTATCTTTTGTTTTGGATTTGTTTATTATGTGTTAATGCATTTGCCTGCAAAAGATTTCAGACCTTATAAAATTGGTAATAACATTCAAGAAAACATGAATGTACCAGACGATGCTCCAAAAGCCATAATCGATTATTATTGGAAATTTAATGTTAATGGAGAAGAAAAAATAATCACTACAAGAGGTAGCTATCCAAGTGTTGAAGGTGAATATATTAGTGTAGAAACTAAAACTATTAAAGAAGGTTACGAAACTCCAATTCACGATTTTTCTATGGAACGTGAAGGAGAAGACTTTACAGAAGATTTATTAAATGAAAATAAATTAGTAATATTTATATCCTATAATTTAGCAAAAGCTGAAAAAGACGGCTTAAATAAGTTGAAAGCAATAGCAAATGAAGCAGTAAAAAAAGGGTATAAAGTAATTGGACTTACAGCTTCAGGATTAGAAGAACAGCAATTATTGTCTGAACAATACGGACTTAATTTCGACTTTTATTTTTGTGATGAAACAGCACTAAAAACTATAGTGCGTTCAAACCCTGGAATATTAGAGCTAAATAAAGGAACCATACTTCAAAAGTTGCATTGGAACGATTTAGAAGATTTAAAGCTGTAAAAGTTAATAATAAACGCATAAAATAAAATTTTAATCAAATAAAAGTTCCTTCACTTTGGGAAGGTTAGGATGAGAAAATGAGAAAAAATATAGTAGCAGGAAACTGGAAAATGAATAATGATTTGGCGCAAACCCATGCGCTAATCACAGACCTTAAAAAGCAAACCCAAACTTCTAAAGCTGAAGTTATGATTGCACCAACATATACTAGCCTTTATGCTGCTTTTGAAGCATTAAGACTTGATAAAATAGAAGTCATTGCACAAAATATGCATTTTGCAAATAATGGAGCTTATACAGGTGAGATTAGCGCTAATATGTTAAAGAGTGTAGGTGTAGAAACTGTTATTTTAGGTCATAGCGAACGTCGTGCATATTTTGATGAAACAGACGAATTATTATCCAAAAAAGTAGATGCTGCATTAGAAAATAATATGCATATTATTTTTTGTTTTGGAGAAGAATTGAATGATAGAAAAACAGACAATCATTTTGATATTGTTGAGAGTCAAATTAAAAACGCACTTTTTCATTTACCTGAAAGTACTTGGAACAATATAGTATTAGCTTACGAACCAGTTTGGGCAATTGGAACAGGAGAAACTGCATCACCAGAACAGGCACAAGAAATGCACGCTTTTATTCGTAGCTTGGTTTTAGACCAGTATAATAATGACGTTGCAGAAAATGTGAGCATATTGTATGGTGGAAGTGTAAAACCTAGTAATGCCAAAGAAATATTCTCAAAGCCAGATGTAGATGGAGGATTAATTGGAGGTGCAGCTCTTAATGCAGAAGATTTTTTTGCTATTGTTAATGCGTTTAATATGAGTTATTAAGTCGAAAAAAATGCAAAGAAACGATGGGTTGCTTTAAAATTTATAAATTAGATAAAAATTTGTGAATGAGCACAAAGGAAAAAATAAAGGAAAAGATACTTTTTGAAGAGGAATTAGTTAATCAAAATGAGATTGTGTTATATAATGACGATGTAAATACATTCGATCATGTTATAGAAATGCTTATTAGTACCTGCGAACATACTGCAGAACAGGCAGAACAATGTGCAATTATTGTACATCATAACGGAAAATGTACAGTCAAAACTGGAGATATAAAAGATTTAAAACCACGTTGTTCAAAACTACTTCAAGCTGGTTTAAGTGCAGAAATTATTTAAATTTACAAAAGAGAAAAAATCAGTGATGCTTTTTAGTTCAAAAAAAGGGAATAATCAAAACTAATGATTATTCCCTAGTAGGTTTGTTTAACTAACTAAATACATTCAATTTTATTAAAAAACTAAAGGTAATTCAGCCATATAAAAATGAGATTTTTATATGAAACAAATAAAGAAATATTTTGTTTAGTATCATATGACATATCTCATATGAGAATTAATAAAAGTTGAGTATATTAGTTGGTTAAATTTTAAACTCAAATAAAAAAGTTCACATATAGGTGTGAACTTTTCTTTTTTTAAGTGACCTCGACAGGATTCAAACCTGTAACCTCTTGAGCCGTAATCAAGTGCACTATTCAGTTATGCTACGAGGCCAAAATTTTCTGCAAATATCTTCTACCTGCAGCAGATTTCAAATACTTCTCTTGTTTTCTCGCAGAAAGTCTATCCACCATCTCCTTCTGATAAACAACAGTCCATATATGATTCTTTGTA
>Ga0164320_10000206_pt1 | contig 17806 bp, 16 predicted proteins | sample GuaBasSediGuay11_FD_113736 | JGI IMG/M metagenome (GOLD analysis project Ga0164320, IMG submission 113736) | Subseafloor sediment microbial communities from Guaymas Basin, Gulf of California, Mexico - Guay11, Core 4567-28, 0-3 cm | ecosystem: Environmental > Aquatic > Marine > Hydrothermal...
AGTGCCAGTGCCAGTCCCAGTGCCAGTGTCAGTGCCAGTGCCAGTGCCAGTGTTGGGGCGTAGGGAGGACAGGGCTTGGCGGAGGCGGGAGGCTAGTGGCCTTTCTTTGCCCTCGCCGTCGTGAAGGGAACGCACGCTGGCGCCATCGATCTCGAGCTCTCGCAGCTTCCATTCGCCTTCTCGTCGCGACAGGGCGAGCTTCGAGGGTCCGACTGCCGCGTGATCCGTGTGCTTGTCGCCGAGCAGGGTGTTGACGACACTCGCAAGCACGTCATCACGTTTTTTGTGTAAGCTCACGTTCGTCATGGAGACCAGTGGCCCATGTGAATCGACTACGTGAACGCTGAGCTCGTCGATGGCATAGGTCCTGCCCCCACCGGGAGTGCTCGCTGAGCCCACGGAGCGCGTAGACGTGGTGCCAAACGCTTGACTCCGTAGCTCCGCGATCGAATCGTCGAGCCCCTCGTGCGTTAGGTCTACCGTCACATCGATGCCTCGGGCGGACACCCCACGCACCGATTTCGTACCACTGAACACAGCGCGGAGGAGGCTCATTTGCGCATCGACCTGATCGATTCGCACGACAAAACCTCCGTGGCGACCCCGCAACTCGACGCCAGCGAGCTCGACGCCACCCAACGAAAGACGAGCCAGGTCGATATGTGCATCGACGCCGAGCCGATCACTCATCAGAGTGGACGCGCGCGCTGCGGCGCGGGGCGCACCCCACATCCAAAGGCCCACCACGAGCACGAGCGCGACGAAGCCCGCGACCACCCATCCGCGCCGCTCGCTGAGGAACCGCAGCATCGAGGCGGGAGTATGCCGCGTCTAAAACGCGAACTCTAGTAAAGTTTCCGGCTGTCGATTTGGATCGTCACCGGCCCGTCCACTGCGCATTGGACCAGCATCATGGCGCGAAAAGTGCCGGTCTCGATAGGCAAGCCCTTGCCCTGCAAGCCGCCAACCACCTCCAAGTAGAGTCGCTCCGCATCCTTGGGACCCGCGGCGCCATCGAAGGACGGTCGTCTGCCCCGCCGCAGGTCTCCGAATAGCGTGAACTGTGAGACGACCAGGATCGCCCCGCCGATGTCTGCGACCGACAACGACATGCGCCCATCGTCATTTGGGAACACGCGTAGCCCCGCGATTTTATTGACGGTGTACCGGACGTCCTTGGCCTCGTCGTCTCGTGCTGCACCCAGATACACCAATAGGCCACGTTCGATTGCCCCGACCACTTCGCCGTCGACGGTGACACTCGCTTGGTTGACCCGCTGAATGACGGCGCGCATACGGGCTTGCCTAGCACAGGGCCATTCGTCTTGCCCGAGCGAAACGATGTTCAATACTCTGCGGCGATGAAACCAGTGGTCGGTCTGACGGGTGGGATCGCGTGCGGAAAAACTACCGTAGCGGGAATGTTCGGCGACCTCGGCATCCCCGTGATCGATGCAGACCAGTTGGCGCGCGATGTCGTCGAGCCAGGCACCCCCGGCTTGGAGCAGGTCGTGCGCGAGTTCGGCGACGGCGTGCTCGACGGGAGCGGTCGCCTCGATCGCAAGAAGGTGGGCGACTTGGTGTTCGGTGACGAGGCTGCACGTCAGACCCTGAACGGGATCATGCATCCCTTGATCGGGGCCGCCGGCGCAGAGCGAATGACGGCCCACCAAGACGATCCGGCACCGTATCTCCTCTACGAGGCCGCGTTACTCGTGGAAACGAGCTCATACAAGGCGTTTTCCGCTCTGATCGTGGTAAGCGCGGAAGAATCCCTCCAACGACTCCGACTGATTGCGCGCGACGGGTTCACCGTCAGGGAGGCCGATGCCCGAATCACGTCGCAGCTACCTCTCGCCCAAAAGATCGCCGTCGCCGACCACGTTGTAACAAACAATGGCGACCTCGAGGCGACGCGACGGCAAGTCGCCGAGGTGCACGCGCTGCTGGTGGCGCAGCTCGGATCACAGGAGTCGAAGTAATGGGAACGTTAGTACGTTCGGTCTTGGTTACGGGTTTCCCTGGCCGGCAAGCGGCGACGCACCTGGTGCGCGAGCTCGCGACCCATGACGAGCGCTCGGTGTGTTGCTTGGTCAACGAGAGCCAACAGGAGCGCGCGCTCGGGTTACTCGACGCCATTCCAGAGGCGGTGCGTGACCGCGTGTCGCTTTGGGTGGGTGACCCGCGATCGATGGATCTTGGGTTGAGCGGCGAAGAGTTCGCCGTCCTCGCCGAACGCGTGGAGGTCATCCACCATTGCGCGTCGATCACCGATCCGGCGGGCACCCAGGAAGAAGCCGCGGGCAACGTTCGCGCGATGGCTGAGGTCTTGGAGTTCGCAGAGGCCGCGCCGCGGCTACAGCGCCTCGTGTGCTGGTCGAGCGCGATGGTCTCAGGCAACCGTGAAGGCTTCGTCAAAGAGACCGACCTCGGCGATGAAGCGGGGTTTCGCAATCCGATTGAAGAGTCTCTCTACCGAATGGAAAAAATACTCGGCGAGGCGGCCGACGAGCTGCCGATTGTGGTGCTTCGACCCGCGCTCATGGTCGGCGACTCGGCCACGGGCGAGGCGGAGGACCTGAACGGCTTGTACCTCCTGATCCGCTTCCTGCTGAGCGCACCCGAAGACTACCGAATGCCGACACCAAGCCGAACCGGCGTCCGAATCAGTGCGGTCCCAGTCGACTACGCCGTCCGGGCTGCTCTGCACATCGCATCAGATGCCGGCTCCATCGGGCGCACCTTCCACATCGTCGACCCGAAACCGGTCACGGTCCGGCACGCGCTCCAGCTCTTCGCCGAGGCCACCGGTCGCCCGGCGCCCCGAGAGCACGACCCGCTCAACCTCGCAACGGCACTCATGAGGGCTCCGGGGCTACAGCGCTTCCGAAACACCACCCGCGCCTTCCTCGACCATTTGAATACCGACGTCATCTACGACGACCGCAACACGCGCGAGTTGCTGGCCGACTCAGGGATTTCGTGTCCCGCGTTGGAGAGCTACGTGGATGCGATGGTGGCCCGGGCGCGGCAGGCTTAGGCGCCCGCCAACGTCATCGACGAAACCCTAAACGTCGGGGATGCAATAGCTGTTCGGTGGTCGAGATCGTCCGCGACCGCGTCGATACGCTGGAGCAACTGATCGAGGTTCAACGAAATGGTCACCTCGGAAACGGGGTGGGATAGCTCGCCGTCTTGGATTAGAAAGCCCGATGCGCCTCGGCTGAAGTCGCCGGTGACGGCGTTGAAGCCGAAACCCATCATGCCCGTGACATAGAGGCCATGTTTCGTTTCGGCGATGAGCTGGTCCCGTGACTGGGTGTTGGCTTTCAGGATCAGGTTGGTGGTGGTGGTGGAGATTCCGCCTGCAGGGGACCGGGAGGCGCTGCAGGTGCTGTTCAGGCCCAGTTTTCGCGCGCTGTACGTGTCCATCAAATATGTCTGGAGCACCCCTCCCTCGACGATGACGTTGTGACGTGAAAGCAAGCCCTCGCCGTCGAAGGCGCGGGAGCCTGGAGCTCTCGGGAGCAGTGGGTCGTCTACGATGTCGACGAGCTCGCTCGCGACCCGAGTGCCAACTCGGTCGACCAAATACGAGCTTCTTCTCCAAATCGCCCCACCGAGGATGCATCCCGCAAAGAGCCCCAGGATGGACCGCGCGGCGTCTTTGTCGAAGACGACAGGCAGCTCTTGAGTGGGAAGTTTCTTCGCGCCCAGTTGGGCGATCGTACGGCGCGCGGCTTCTGCACCCACGGCCTGGCTGTCCTCGAGGTCTGCGTAGTGCCGGGATGACGACCAGTGGTAGCCGCTTCGTTTCTTGCCATCCTCGTCGTCGGCGATCGGATTGATGACGACCGAGGCGTAGGTGCCTTGATCGCTACCGGCGAACCCGCCGCTGGTGACCAGCACGCTCACACCTCGAGCACGGGTGAATGAAGCTCCTTCGCTATTGGTGATGCGGGGGTCGAAATCGAACGCGGCTCGCTCTCCGCGGAGCGCCAAGGCAAGCGCTTCTTCAGCAGAGATTCGGCTAACGCCCTCGTCGAACGTGTCTAGCTCTGCCCACTGCGACTCGGAGGACAGCTCCGAGGGGTCGGGCGGGCCCGCAAACTCGTCCGGCTCGCTGAGCCGGGCCAGCTCGAGCGCATCCTCGATCAGCGTGCGCTGACCCGTATCGCTCAGGTCGCTCGTGTAGGTCGATGCCACGCGCCGACCGACCATCACCCGCAACCCGAGGGCTCGCGAACCGGCTTCCTCGACCAGTTCGGCTTCTCCCACGCGCGCCTTCACGGATAGATGGGACCCGCTATGCACTCCCACCTCCGCCACGTCGGCGCCGCCGGCGATAGTGCGCTCGACGACCGAGCGCCCTAGGTCGACCAACGCCTTGGCCTCGGCCTCGCTCATCCGCCAGCCACCTGCGTGCCGCCAACGGTCATCGAGGCGATCTTGATCGTGGGACACCCCACTCCAACCGGAACCGATTGTCCCTCCTTGCCGCACGTCCAACTGCCGTCCGACACTTCGAAGTCGTGGCCCAGCATGACCACGTTGCGCATCGCGTCCGGTCCGTTGCCGATCAGATTCACGCCCTTGAGAGGTGCCGTGACCTTGCCGTCTTCGATCAGATAGCCCTCCGTCAGGGAGAACACGAAATCGCCATTGGAAATATCGACTTGGCCTCCACCGAATTTCTTGGCGTAGACACCGCGGCTCACGCTGCGAATGATGTCCTCGGGCGCGTCCTGCCCGCCGAGGAGCATCGTGTTCGTCATGCGGGGCATCGGATGCGAGCGGAAGCTCTGCCGGCGGCCGTGGCCGTCCGAGCTCGTCTCGAAGAAATCCGCGCTGTGGCGATCCTGCATGTAACCCTTCAAGACCCCACCCTCGATGAGAACGGAGCGAGTGGGAAGCTGCCCCTCGTCATCGATGTTGATGGAGCCGCGCGACCCCTCCAGTGACGCGTCATCGACGACGGTGCAGAGGGTGCTTGCGACCTCCTCCCCCACACGGCCCGAGTAGTTGCTCGTCTTCTTGCGATTGAAGTCCGCCTCGAGACCATGGCCCACCGCCTCATGCAACAGGATGCCGCTGTCGCCTGGCGCCAAGACCACGTCCATTTCCCCGGCGGGTGCCTCGCGCGCGTCGAGCATCACCAAGGCTTGCCGGACCGCCTGCTCGGCGTGCCACTCCGGTGTCTGGCCATCAAAATACTCGAGCCCCATCCGGCCGCCACCCCCTGAAGAACCCGACTGACGGTTCCCCGCATCCTCGGCGATCACGTGGAGACCAAAGCGGATCAACGGCTGACGGTCGTGCGCCATGTGCCCGCGGCTGTTCGCGATCAGGACCTCACGAATGCTTTCGCCAAACGAGGCATCCACTCGGACGACGCGCGAGTCGGATGCGCGCGCCGCACGATCGGCGCGCTCGAGAATTGCCTTCTTCAGCTCGCCATCCACATCGAGTGACTCCACCTCAACCGGGTAGCGGCTGGGTGCGTCGCGCATCGACACCGCGAGTGGCGCGACCGGTTGGCCCCCTGCTGCGATCTGCGCCGCGGTGACGGCGGCCTGCTTCATGGCGTCGAACGAGAAATTTTCACAATAGGCATAGCCGGTCGCGTCGCCCTTCATCACTCGGACGCCCAGACCCATCGACACGGCGCGCCTTGCAGACTTGAGGATTTGCTCGTCGTAGACGTAGCTCCCGCTGACCGAGTACTCGAAAAACAGGTCGGCGTAGTCGCCGCCTTTCTCGAGAGCGATCCTCAGCAGGCGGTTCGCGATGTCCGCATCGACGGTATGGGACCCGTGCTCGGCAAACGGTGCATGGTAGCGGCCTGTCATGAGTTGGTGCGCACTCTAGGGCGCAGGTGCACCGATGGCCACTTCTATTGGCGCAAGAAGCCAATTACGGTGTCGATGACACGCTTCTGACGCGCCTCTCCGAGGCCCGCAAAGATCGGCAACGCCAGGACTTCACGGCTCGCCTTCTCGGACACGGGAAGCGACCCCTCGCGATATCCGAGATGTGCGAAGCACTCCTGCCGATGGAGCGGCACGGGGTAGTAGATTGCCGTCGCGATCTTTTCGGCTTGCAGGTGCGCCTGAAGCTCGTCTCGACGCGAGGTGCGCAGAACGTATTGATTGTAGATATGACCCTCGAAACGACGCGGCGGGGGCCGCAACAAGCTCTCGTCCAGACCAGAAGCACCGAACGCCGCATCGTAGCGCGACGCGTTCTCGCGACGGCGTGACGTCCAGCCCTCGAGCTCGGGAAGCTTCACGCGCAAAAGCGCGGCCTGCAGAGCGTCGATGCGGAAGTTCCCGCCGATCACCGAGTGGTAGTACTTGGGGCTGCTCCCGTGCGCGCGCATGACACGGGCCTTGTCCGCCAGTGCAGGGTCTTGAGTGGTCACCAACCCGCCATCCCCGAAACCGCCGAGGTTCTTCGAAGGGAAAAAAGAGAAACAACCGTAGGCGCCGAGACTACCCACGGGCCCCAACGGGCTCTTCGTGCCAATGGCCTGGGCCGCGTCCTCGATGATCGGCAAGCCGTGCTTGTTCGCGACGGCTGAAAGCGCTTCCATGTCACAGGCCTGTCCAAACAGGTGCACTGGAAGAATTGCGCGGGTGTGATTCGTCACGGCCGCCGCAACCTGTTCGACGTCGATATTGAAGGTTTCAGGCCGAATATCGACGAAAATTGGGGTCGCTCCCACGCGGGCAATGCATCCCGCGGTAGCGAAAAACGTGAACGGTGTCGTGATGACCTCGTGACCCGGGCCGACACCCAGGGCCATCAACGCAACCATCAGCGCATCTGTCCCGCTCGACACGCCCACGGCATGCTCCGCCCCGATGTAATTGGCCACCTCGCTCTCGAAGGCCACGACCTCCGGGCCGAGAATGTAGCGCCCCGACCGAATCAGGTCGGCGGCCTTTTCGGTTAGACGATCGATCAACGGCCCATTCTGGGCCGCAACATCCAACATCGGAATCGCTTCTTCACTCACCGCTTTTCACCCATCGGCAGCCATGTTCCGTCACTTCGTATTCGTCGCCACATCGGGCACAAACGCCGTCCTCGGGAAGCACTTCTCCGCACCGGCACGCCCAAGCGGTGCGGCGTGCGGGGTTGCCCACCATGACCGCGTGCGCGGGAACGTCTTTGGTGACCACACTGCCCGCCCCAATCAGCGCGTAGTCGCCGAGGGCATGTCCGCAGACGATGGTCGCGTTGGCGCCGACCGTGACGCCGCGACCCACCGGCGTAGGCGCGTATTGGTCCTTGCGCTCGATGTGCGCGCGCGGCGTCAGCACGTTGGTGAACACGCAGCTCGGTCCGAGAAACACATCGGCAGCGATCGTCACACCCGCGTACACCGACACGTTGTTTTGGATCTTCACCCCGTCGCCAATGTCGACGCCCGATCCGATGAACACGTTCTGTCCGATAACGCAGCGCTCGCCGATTGTGGAACCGCTCGAGACGTGCGTGAAATGCCAGACGCGTGTCCCTCCGCCCACGCGAGCGCCTTCATCGACGACCGCCGTCTCGTGGATGAGGGGCGCGCTCATCACTGACCTCGGGCGAGCTCGATGCGCGCGCCGCCCTGTGCCAGTGATGCAGAGCCACCTTCGAGCGCCCGAACGACGTCAAGTCCCGATTTTCCGTCGGCAATTGGCGCCTTCCTGGTCCGAACGGCGTCGAGAAACGCCAAGCACTCACGGCGCAAGGGCTCGGCCATCTTGAGCGCGGGGATGAGGATGTCGCCCGTGCGAATCCGCACGCCTTCTTCGTAACTGAGAGTCGCCGGGGGCTCGACGCCTTTGTCGAACACCGCCAGCTTCTGGTCGGGAGACGTGTCGTCGAACACCGCCATCTTTCGGTTGCCGACCACGGTCAGCTTTCGCGTTTTGTGCGGATCCAGCCAGCTCACGTGGATGTGCGCCATCCGGCGGCCGGGATAGTGGAGCGTGGCGAACACCACATCTTCGATGCCGCGCTCGGACTGAAGGTATGACGAGCCGGTTGCGCTCACGGCTTCAGGCGATGCCCCGAAAAGATAGTTGGCGACGGAGATGTCGTGCGGAGCGAGCGACCACCACGCGTTCTCGTCCCGACGAACGACGCCGAGGTTGACGCGTTGCGCGTACACGTACAGGACATCGCCGAGCTCGCCATCATCCACGAGGCCCTTCAAGCGCTCGACGGCGGGGTGATAGAGGAGCAGGTGACCCACCATCAGGATCCGGCCACCGCGCTCGGCAAGCTCGCACAGAGTCGCGGCTTCATCCCCCGAAAGACAAAGCGGTTTTTCCACGAAGACGTCTTTGCGTGCCCGCAGGGCACATTCGGCCACCTCGAAATGGGACGGAGCGTGAGTCGCGACTACGATCGCCGACACCGCGGCGTCGTCCAGCACGGTTTGCGGGTCCGCCACCACCGCAACGTTCGGGTAGAGCGCGGACATCGCGCGCCGGATGCCCTCATCGCGATCGCACACGTATCGAAGGTCGGCCTCTGGCATGGCCGAGTAATTGCGTACGTGGTTCTTGCCCCAGCCGCCGGCCCCGACGACGGCAATCCCCACTGGCTCTGATCGATTCACGTGACCCCCCAAGCTCTTCGGGGCAGCTTATCAGGCGGGGCGGTTTTACTCGAAACTTGTGCCGGACCTGTGTGGTCACCGCAGCATGGCGCGGCACTCGGACACATACCGGCCCTTACCGAGCTTCACGCAGTTTTGATAGGCGTGGCGCGCACCTTGGCGATCGCCTCGCATCTGCCGGGCCGCACCGAGGGCGACCCATGCGAGCGCGTTCGAGGGATCAACCGCGGTCGCCCGCTCCGCAAGCTCGGCGGCCTCGCGCGTGTGGGTTCGCGCCAGCATCAGGCGCGCAAGCTCAGCCAACGCGGGGCTACCCTCCGGGTTGCGCTCCTTCGCCCGCCGAGAAGCCGCCGAAGCCCGCGCCCCCCGCTTGAGCCGCCGAGCAAGAGCCAACTGCGCCTCATACGTATCAAGCGCCCCAGTCTCCGCGTAGATCGCGTCGCCCTCCGCCAAGGGCACTGGCACTGGCTCGACCACTGGCTCGACCGCGGGCTCGGCCACTGGCGCTGACACTGCCACCGGCTCGGCCACTGGCGCTGACACTGCCACCGGCTCGGCCACTGGCGCTGGCGCTGCCACGGGAGCTGCCACTGGAACCGAAACTCCCCCGCCCCCCGTCGACATCACATACGCGACCGCCGCCACGCCACACCCGATCGCCAAGACCAGCAGCGCCCAAGGCAACATGGTCGGCTTGGCAGGCGGCCTGGGTACGATGGAGCTCGGCTGTACGGCGCGGGGCGCGCGGATGCTGGCCCCCTCGTTTTCGAACACCTGTTCATACCGGAGCGGGGGTGGATCGGCTTCGGGCGGCTCGTGATAGTCGGGCACAGGGTCGAGGTGTGGCTCCGCGGGTCGATCCTCGGGTGCGGCGAGGGCGGGGTCGCTTGGAGGCGTCGAGCGGACGAACGGCCCCGGCGGCGGATCGGAGTCGATCGCGACAATCGCCTCTTCGACTTCGGGGTCGTCGCGCAGCTCGTCGAGGGTGCTGTCCCACTGGCCAACTTCGACCGTCTCGCGGCCCGAGATCTCCTCGATTTTGTCGATCTCGGGAACGCGCCCTGCCCAATTGAGCATCGTCCCGCCGGCATACATCGAGCTTTCGGGTCGCACGGCCTGAAAACCGGCAGGCGTCTGGTGGCGCGGTCGGCCCGGCGGCGGCGCGGGCTGCCACCCCAGATCGGCCCCGGGCGGCGAGTCGGTCGGCGGCGCGAGAACTGTCGGCGCGCCAGACGGCGTCGTGATCGCGTCTTCGAGAGCGGGTTCGTCCCCCGCGGGCGGTGAAGGAAGAGACACCGGCGTCGACAACAGATCGGACGGAAGCACCGAGGCCCCGCCCTGGGGCGGATGCGAAGCGTCCTCTTGACGTGATGACACTGCCACCATTTCTGGCGCCGTCACCGACGTCGACGCTGCTTCTGCGCCGGGCAGACGCGGAGCAGCGGGTACGGCGACTGCCTCTACTGGCAAACCAGCAGGCCCCGGAATCGTGTGGATGCCTTCCTTCGGAGGTGGAGCCGAGGACCGGACGGAGACCTCGGTCAGGATCGGAATACTGTCTTGGATGCGACCGACCTCGCAAACCATCCCTTCGAAATACAGGTCCACGACCTTTCGCAGGGCCTCCACGTGATCGCCCCCGTGATCGCGAAGGATCTGTTCGACAGTTCGCTTCCCGTCGATCAATCGCACCATCTCGTTCTGAGCGTCCGGCATGTCCCGAAGCCGCTCGCGAAACATCGCTGGGTCGACCTCGAGCACCGCGTCGAACGACGGAAGCTGCTCGGACAACCGACTCCATTCGTCGAGCCGACGCATCCCTTCCATCAGGAGCGCCTGCGTCGTGCGATGCACGGTGCGCTCACTCAAACTCACGCGCCTGAACTCGAGGTCGAACGTGCCATCATGCCAAAGCAAGTGCCGATAAACTGCATCCTCGCCGACCAGTTCTTCGACCGTGGCGTTGATCACGGCACCCGAATCAAAGGAGATCATCCCCGCCTGCCCATCGGTCGACACGAGTGTGAGGACCCCCGACTTCCGGCTCACGTCGATCGTCTGCAACAGATCGACCACGCTCATCTCCGAGAGGGAACCGCTAAACCTCGTCCTCGCGTCGCTGCTCTTGTGTGCAAGCCCGGCGCGAGCCTGCCGCGCGAGCTCGATTCCGACGCGAGCAACCACCTCGCGAATGTAAATCGGCTTGGTGAGGTAGTCTTCGACGCCGAGCTCGAGCCCGCGGATCTTGCTTTCGATCGACCCGTCGCTCGACAGAAACATGAACGGAATATGGGACCACTCCGATTTCTGTCGCAGCTGCTCGACGAACTCGAACCCGTTCAAGTCGCTGAAGGTCGTGTCGGAGAGGATCAGATCCGGCCTGTTGGCGTGCAGAATTTCCAACGCCTTCCCCACGCTCGGACACCCGGCCACGTTGTAGCCCGCGTTCCGGAGGCTCACCTCGAGCACTCGGAGACTACGGGGGTCGGAATCGACGACGAGGAGATTTTGCTTGGTCACTGCACCCTTTTGTCAGCGGGAGTGTGCGAATGGGCGTACCGCCATGTCAAGCATGCCTTCCCATCGCGGACGTGATAACTTGGTGATGGTGGGATGAAAATGCACGGGGGCATCCTAGGCGTGATCATCGGCGCAGTACTCGTACTGGCCGCCTGCGAGAAGCCGCGGGCTGAGATGGCGTTCCACGAGCTCGACCCAGACTTCGGCGGCCTGCAGGGCGGGAAGACCGTGCGGGTCGTAGGCCAGAGAGTTCGTTTGGACATCGGCTATGCCGTCTACTTCGGCCAGCTTCGGTCTGCTCAGGTATCCATTCAAAGCGAGCAGGCCCTCCTCGCCGTCACACCACGCAGAACGACCCCGGGCCTGGTGGATGTCACCATCCGCGCGGACAACGGGTCGGTGTTCGTGATCAGGCAAGGCTTCAAGTACATCAACCAAGGGGGCCACCTCTTGGGCGAATCCGAGGCGCCCTAGCCCTCACGGCCCGGCATCGACTCCACCATCCGCGCCGGGACCGGGCGCAGGCAGACACACGCCCGACAGGCATGCCAACCCAGCGGCGCACTGATCGGTCCGCGTACACGGCTCATCGAGCTGCTTTGGGCGCAGATCATTGCCGCAACCAAACAACACGAGACACAACGATAGCCGCAGGAGTCGGCGATACATCGCGGCGACGATAGCGCAGCCCGGGATCGGTGACCACGCCCCACGCCCGGAAACGCTGCTAGGCTCCGGCCGTGGACCTCCGGCTGCTGATAGTGGAGCTCTTCGAGAAGCTCAGCCTCATCGCGACGGCGGGCCTTCTTGGCGTGCTCGTGCCGCCGCTCCGCAACCGGCTGCTGGGCGTTGGCCGACCACGAGACATCGCCGTCGTGGTGATCTTCGGGCTCTTGTTCTCTTTGTGGGGCTCGACGATGGGCTTTCAGTGGCTGGGCCACTTTCTCAACCTTCGCGCGATCGGCATCATGATCGCGGGCATCTTGGGGGGACCCCGCGCCGGAGCCCTGACGGGGCTCCTCGGGGGCGGGTTCTACGTGATGCGGGTCGTCCCGGAGGAGTTTCCCTGGGCTGTCGTCGCATCGGTTCTCGATGGATGGCTCGCGGGTCGAATGTCGGTGCGGCGAGAGCAGATGTTCGTCGGTTGGCGCGTCCTCGGCGCCGCGGCACTCGTTCAGCTGGCTGGCTTGATGGTCACGGGCGCCGGGATGGCCTTCTCCGGCGCGAACCCCATCGAGGCGCTACCGTCGCTTGCCGCCCAGCTCGGCGGCGTTGCGGTGGGCGTCGCGCTCTTCGTGAACGTGGCGTTGGTCGTGATCTCGCGACAGGAGCAAGCCGTCGCGTTGGTCGAAGCCCAAGCGGCAGCCAACGCCCTTTCGCTTACTGCCTTGCGCAGCCGCCTCGAGCCCCATTTCTTGTTCAACACGCTCAACACGTTGCGCGCCACCATTCGGCGCGATCCCGAACAAGCGCGAACGCTCGTATCGGATCTGGCCGACCTCTACCGGTATCTCCTGCACCACCCGCACGATGCATCCCTGATGAACGAGGTCGAGCATGCCTGTGCCTACCTAGCGATTGAGAGGGCGCGTCTTGGGGATGAAAGGCTCGCGGTTCAAACCTCGATCGACGATAGCGTGCGCGACATCCGTGTCCCTGCGTTGCTGCTCCAGCCGATCGTCGAAAACGCGGTCAAACACGGCATCGCTCCGAAGCAAGGGCTCGGCAAAATCACGATCCGAGCATCGGATCTCGGGGAGCGGCTGCGGATCGAAGTAGAGGACGAAGCGGATGGTCCCCATCGCGGATCGCCCACCCAGGGGTCGGGCTTGGCGCTACAAACCCTACGGAAGCGTCTCGACCAGCAATACGATGGACGGGCCCATCTCCAGCTTTCTTCGCTCGAACGCGGTACCCTCGTGACCGTGGAGTTGCCGAAAGACGCTGACATCTCAGGAGAGCAAGTATGACCATGCGCGCGATTGTCGTCGACGATGAGCCCCTGGCTCGGGACGAGCTCCGGTTCATGCTCGGGCAGTGCGACGACATCGAGGTCGTCGGCGAGGCCCGCAACGCACCCGAGGCGCAAGGACTTTGCGATGAAGAACAGCCTGATGTTGCGTTTCTCGATCTGCGGATGCCCGGTCCCGACGGCGTCGCGCTCGCCGAAACGCTCATGGCCAACCACCCAGACCTCAAAGTGGTGATCGTCTCGGCACATGACGAGGGCGCGCTGCGCGCATTCGAAGCGCGAGTGGCCGACTATCTGCTCAAACCCGTGCGGCTCGAACGATTGCGTCAAGCGGTGGAGCGCGTGCGGAGCGCGTCCACCGGAGCCGCGAACGGCCGCGAACGACTCGAACGAATCGCCGTGCGTCGCAAGGAAGCCTATGTGGTGCTCGAGCTCGGCGACGTGATCTACTTCGAGGTCAAAGACGAGCTCGTCTGGGCCATCACCGAAGAAGACCGGTTTGCGATCGACAAGACGCTGGCGAACTTGGAATACGAGCTCGACCCTGAGGCATTCTTCCGCTCCCATCGGGGATTCATTGCCCGCTACGATCGAATCCGAGCCATCGAGCCGACGGGGGCCGGCACCTACCAGCTCCTCCTCGACCACCCAGCCGGGCCGAAAATCCCCTTGGCGCGTGAGCGGGCCAAGAAACTCCGCGAGCGCATCCCATTTTCGGGCTGAGCGCACGAAAAGCTTTAGCGTTTGGGCGTCTTGGTGGTAAATCCCGTCGCATGTGGGGGATACGGTTTACTCAATTGCTCGCGCTCGGCGTCCTCGCTGGGTTGCTTACGGTGTCGGCCTGCAAGAAGGGCAAGGACACCGACAACGCTGAAGACGTGAAGCGCGAACCACCGCCGCCCTCGGGCACGATGAGTCTGCAGGGCATGTACTCGTACATGGCCGACGCGGGAACTTTCGTGGACTGTGCGACACACGAACGGTGGCCGGTCGCCCACGAAGGGGATAACGCAACTCTCGAACGCGCATACCAGAAAGCGAAAATCGCGCCGGGCTCCCCACTGCTCGTCACTGTGGAAGGCGGCTTGGACCTGCGTTACAAGGTCGACGGCCGCGGGAGTGAGACCACCCTCATCATCCAGCGCTTCGTGCGCACCTGGCCCCGAGAAACGTGTGGAAGCGTGCAACGTGTGGCCCTCGAAGACACGACGTGGGCGCTACTCGAGCTGAACGGGAAGACGATCACGGTCAAAGTGAAGGACAAAGCGCCCTACCTGGAGTTGAACTCGAAGAAGGCTAGCGCGTACGGCCTCGGCGGCTGCAATCGCTTCTTCGGCTCGTACGAGACGTCCGGACACAGGCTATCCCTAGGCGCGATGGGTGCGACTCGAATGGCGTGTCCCGAGGGCATGGATCAAGAGCAGGAGTTCCTCACCGCGCTCGGTTCGGTGACTCGATACGAGATTCACGGATCCAAGCTGCTGCTCTTTGCGAGCAAGGCACTGGTCGCACGGTTCGAGGCGCGAGCGCCTTAGCTTAGGGAGGTCTCTGGAAGTCCCCGGCATGGCATGACCATCGTTTTCGACGAGTTCGAGTTGGACCCGGCACGCCGCGCCCCGTGCTTTGAAGTCGCGTATCGACAGTTGGGGGTTGGGGCTGTACGTAGCAGACGATGAAGATCGGGATTGTTTCAATCAATGTGGGTGGTCCTTCGACTGCTGAAAAAATGGTCGGGATCGCGCAGCATGCGGAGGCGGCGGGGATCGAATCGGTTTGGACGTTTGAGCATGTCGTCGTACCGGTGGACTATGAGTCGAAGTATCCATATGACCGCTCGGGCAAGATGCCGGCTGCGCCGGAGACCTGTTTTTTCGATCCGCTGATCTCGCTTGCGCACGTGGCGGGTGCGACGAAGACGATTCGGCTGGGAACCGGGGTCAACATTTTTCCGCAGACGAACCCGATGCTCTTTGCGAAACAAACAGCGTCGCTCGATGCGCTCAGCGGTGGGCGGTTGACGCTCGGGCTCGGGATTGGTTGGCTCGCCGAGGAGTACCAGGCGATGGGGACACCGTTCGAACGGCGGGGCGCACGCTTCGACGATTACCTCGAAGCGGTGAAGAAGGTTTGGAGCGGCGACGTGGTGGAGCACGAAAGCGACTTCCTTTCGTGGCACGGCTTCAAGAGCTATCCGACCCCCGTACAGAAGCCGCACCCGCCGATCCTGATCGGCGGCACGACCACCAAGACGCTGGAGCGCGTAGTGAACGCGGCAGACGGCTGGTACGCGCCAAGTGACTCCCAGGAGGTCCTGACCGACAAGATCGGACAGCTAAAAGAAATGGCCGCCCAAGTGGGGCGGCCATTCGATTCGATCGACATCACGACGAACTGGCGGATCGCCGTGAATCCGGATGCGTTGCCCGAGTTCGAAGACCTCGGGATCACGCGCGCCGTCGTGCTACTGGGCGCAACAGGCGAGTCCGTCCCGAAGAAGGCGATCGACCTGATCGCCTCCCGGGCCGACCTATAGCGTCAGAATCCGATCCCGCCGGTGATGATGCAGGTGAACCACGTGGTCCACTCTGCCTGGCAGGCGTCAGCGTCCGTGCAGTCGCTCGCCCCAAGACATGCGCTGAGTGCCTCGAGCTCACTGGGACAGCCGTCGAGCTCCCCAGGAACCTGCCCGATTCCGTCGTCGCAGGCCTGGTGGCACTCGGCTGTATCACCGGCGCAGGAGCCGCAGATGACGTCGCAGAAGTCGCCTCCGCCCCCACCGCCGGAACCAGCCGAACCGCCCGAGCCCGCACTGCCCCCTGAGCCCGCACTGCCCCCCGAGCCCGAGCTGCCGCCTCCGCCGTCTCCCTCATCGCCACAACCGGTGATCGCTAGCATCGAGGCGAACGCAATCGCCCAAAATATCTCTCGTTTCCTCATGTCCCCAACCTCCCGCGCCATCGTGTGCGATAGCGTCCGTGAATGTGGGTAGCAGAATACTGGTGGTTTGTTCAAGAATTTCCCATGAGCGGTTTCACACAGTTGCAATCCGCAGGGTGTCCCACCCCGCCAGAACCGTAGGGTATCACTGCAGATTCACTGGCACTGGCACCGTCGCTGGCACTGGCACTGGCCCTGACACTGGCCCTGACACTGGCCCTGAAATTGCCCCCTTGACGCCCCCCGGGGGTCGGCTCATATTCCGGCCCCTTCAGGCAGATAAATACCCATTTTGCAAGAGAATTAGCGCGAGTAATGCATGGCACTGACCGCCGATAGAAAGACCGAGTTGATCGGTCAATTCCGCAACCACGACACGGACACGGGCTCGCCCGAAGTCCAGATCGCCATCTTGAGCGAGCGGATCACCTACCTCACCGATCACTTCAAGACGCACAAGAAGGACCATCACTCCCGCAGAGGCCTGCTGAAGATGGTCAGCCAGCGACGCCGGCTCCTCGACTATGTTCGGTCGCAGGACGTGGAGCGGTACCGTAAGATCATTTCAGAGCTTGGCATTCGGAAGTAAGCTGGGCCCCGGGACGTTGTCCCCTTAGAACGTCGGTTCCTTTGGGTCGGGTTCGGAGTTCGCTCTTCGCTTCGATGGTTTGAGTCGGGACTCAAATCCTGGAATCGGGGACCGAGACCGCTCTCGGCGTCAATGCGAACCGCAAGCGTGGCTGTGCCGCGCGAAACGGAAGGCAGAGAGAGCGATGATAATTAGAGAATCCGTTAGAGTTGGTGACAAAGAGATCACCATCGAGACGGGCCGTATTGCCAAGCAGGCATCCGGCTCGGTGTTGGTGAGCAGTGGCGAGACCATGGTCCTCGTCACTGTCGTTGGAAACAAAGAGGCGAGGCCCGGCGCGCCGTTTTTTCCGCTGACCTGCGACTACGTCGAAAAGACCTACGCTGCCGGCAAGATCCCGGGGGGCTTCTTCAAGCGCGAGGCGAGGCAGCGCGATCATGAGATCCTCACCTGCCGACTGATCGACCGGCCCTGCCGCCCCCTCTTTCCCGACGGCTACATGTGCGAGACACAGGTCATCGCAACCGTGATCAGCGCAGACGGGAGCAATCAGTCCGACGTGCTCGCAATGGTGGGCGCCTCGGCGGCCATTCACATCAGCCCGATTCCCTGGGCAGGACCCATCGCTGGTGTCCGTGTCGCGCGCGTCGAAGGCAAGCTGATCGCGAACCCGACGTACCAGGAACAAAAGGACAGCGACTGCGAGCTGATCGTGGCCGCGTCCAAGGACGCCATCGTCATGGTCGAAGGCGAAGCCAATGAGCTGTCCGAAACGGACCTGATCGCCGCCATCCAATTCGGTCACCAATCGGTGCAAGGTGTCCTCGAGCTCATCGAGAAGATCCGCGAGGCGGTCGGCAAGGAAAAGTGGGCCTTCACGCCGCACACGCGAGACGAGAAGATCGACGCGCGGGTCAAAGAGGTCGGACTCGCGAGGGTCATCGAGGCCTGCAACATCACGGAGAAGCACCCGCGCTACGGCCGCTTTAGCGAAATCAAAAAGGAAGTCGTGGCCGAGCTGTCGGCGGAGTTCCCGGATCTCGAAGGCGATATCAAGGGTGCCTACGAGGACCTTCGCTACAACACGATGCGCGGGCAAGTGCTCGACGAGAAGCGCCGCGTCGATGGTCGTGACTACAAGACCGTCCGGCCGATCGCGATCGAGGTAGCC
>Ga0164320_10000207_pt1 | contig 17783 bp, 8 predicted proteins | sample GuaBasSediGuay11_FD_113736 | JGI IMG/M metagenome (GOLD analysis project Ga0164320, IMG submission 113736) | Subseafloor sediment microbial communities from Guaymas Basin, Gulf of California, Mexico - Guay11, Core 4567-28, 0-3 cm | ecosystem: Environmental > Aquatic > Marine > Hydrothermal vents...
ATAATTGACCTTGTATATAATTATCTTTTATTATTTTAAAATCACTATCTACAGTGTTATTATATATCATATCAGCTATAGCACTAGCAACATTGTTAGCAGGAAGTGTATGTTCTGCTACATAATTAAGCTCTAAAGATTTTTTAAAAATATTAAATTGATTTGTTCTAGTAGGTAGCTTAGACAAAGACATAAACTTTATAGGAGCTAATGACCTAATTGGATGTTTAGATAAATTACTTTGACTGTTTAACCATGAAGCCCAAAATTCAAATCTTTCTGGTATTATATTACCATCACCATCTCTTACTTCTTCATTTATGTTTTTAACAATTTTTTCTAATACTTTTATTTTTTGTTCTTGTAAAGCTATAAATTTAGGATCTTTTAATTTAGCTTGACGCGCGCTAGGTGTTAACTTAGCATAATTACCCTGCTCAGTTTCAGCTGTTTTTATTGTTTCTATATCTGATGCGGTAAAGTTTTTTCCATATTTAGGTAGTTTTTTCTTATCTAAAAAATATTGATTGTTTACTTTTTTAGTAAGTTTTTTAACCTCAGGATTATTATTAACAAAATCCGGATCTAATGGAGCATCAAGTATAGTATTTAAATCATTAATTCCTTTACCTACATCTTTTTTAAGTATACCTCTATATTCTAAAAATCCTACAGTATCACTAAAAATTGCTGTACCAAAATTAACTATACTTGCTACAATACTTTCTTGTCTACCTTTCTTTTGAGCGTCAGTTAATTTACTAGGATCAGAAGGATAAAGAGTTAAACCTACTTTTTTTAATTCATTTTTTAATGAGTTACCAACAATCGCGCCTATTTGACTAATACGCTTTTGTGTAAGTTCTGGAGCTACAAATTCACCTTCAATTTCTCTACTAAGTCTAACATCATCTAACGATGTATCTTCTAAGTTTCTTTTATCTAGATCAAATTCTAATTCAGCCATAAACTGTTCAGCAGTTAGATCTGAGTCTCTAAATTCTAACCTGTTTTGTAGGTTATTCATAAACTCTTGATCAGCCGCTATTTCATTCATAGCTTCTACAGCTAAACCTTCACCGATTAAACTCATTAATGATTGATGACGTTTTTCACCTGCTAAAAAGTATTGTTTTACTTTTCTTAACTTAGCATCGTTTATAGCTGGTATCTGATATACTTGTTTTCTAAAATCAGTACGCTTACCGTTTTCTATTTTAATAGTAGGTGTAGTACCTGTTTGTTTTATTCCAAATAATTTACCAAATCTACGTTTTATATTAGCAACTGGTATAGATTTAATAAAAGTATTATTGTTAAACAATTTATTAACATTATCTATATATTGTTGACTACCAAAAGGTCCTAATGCTTTTTTAATAAGAGCTCTGTATTCTTTTGTTTTAGTTTTTTCTACAATATACTTAGCTACTTTTTTAGGATCTGTTCCGACTCTTAATATAGCTTCTGTAATATCATTTTTTAAGAAAGCTATTTGCTCGCCTCTTATTTCACCTGTTATATTATCTGCTATTACTTTTACACTTTGAGGAAATACTTTAGTTCTTCTACCAGTTGGTTTCGCTTTAGTATCTATATCTGGTTGTGTTGTAGTTTCAGGAGATATACCTTTTTCTGTTAATACATCTTGACTAACTTGCTTTGTTTTTCTAGCTCCTTCTTCTACTAAAACAGGACCAATACGCTTAGCAATATTATTCATGTATGTAGAAACATTAGATTTAGCAGGATCAAAATTTCTTATAAAACTATTAAACTCTTTGTTCAATAAACTTGTAACCTCTTCATTTACTTGTGGATTACCTAAATTGATAGTAACTCCTCTTTGAGCCGCCCATCTTTTTACAGCATCTTTACCTAATTTTTGATATTGTGTAGTTAAAGATTCTACATCTACATCTTGATCACCTGCTTTAAAATCATTTACTAAAGTTTCTAAATCTTTACTTTCTTTTTTATCAGTTTGTTGATCAACATCTCTATCTAAATCTGTAACAGCTTCTAACGCTACATTAGTTTGACCTAATCCAAAACTACCTTTATCTTTAGCTAAGTTTTTTAAACCTCTTGATAATCCTCTACCACTTTCAACAGCTTTATTATAATCTCTAACTAAATTCAATACATCTTTACCACTTGCAAAACCTACATTAACTCCTAATGAAGATAAAAATCTTCTTAAAGCATCACCTATTTTTGTACCTACAGTTTCATTTATAGTTAAACCATTTCTAGTTAATGCTTCGCTTAATAAAGGCATTAATTCTTCTAACACTACATTGTCACCTATTTTTTTATCAGATAAGTATTGTTGAAATCTAATACCTAATTCATTATTATTAAGAGTAATATTACCATTATTAATTCCTTTTCTTAATTCTTTTAATAATGCTTGACCTAATCTACCACCCGCAGAAGAATCTCGTCTAACTAAAGCTGAAAGTAATCCATGGAATCCTTCGTGTTGACCTGTGGTAAAAAAGTTTCTTTTAGCTGATTTAGCTGTATCTATTAAAGCATATTCTTTACCGTTAGCAGTTACAAACGCGCCAAAACCTATACTATTATCTACATTAGCATTAGGGTCTTGAGCTTTTAATTCTTTTATTTTTTGTTCTATTTCAGTTGTGCTGCCTTCAAAATATTCATAACCTATTTGATCAGCTATTTTTCTATTACCTATATCTAAATCTGAGGCATACAATAAATTTAAATCAACTTGTAATTCTTTTATCTGAGCATCGAAACCATCAAAGTTTCCACCCATTTCTTTCTTTTGCCTATTCAAATCATCTATTTGCTCCATGATTCTAGCAGCTTCTAAAACATTTTGACTTTTAATCCATGTAGGCATTTTATAAGTTTGATTGCTAACTGCTTTTACATCTGACATAAAGTTTTTAGCAACACTATTAGTTATATCCCCATTTAAAACCATGCGGTTTAATAATGTTTGTAGCTTGCTTTGATCTTGTCCTAAAAATACTAAATTTTGTACATATTGTTCAGTGTTAGTATTTATAGTAGAACCACCACCAAGTTGGCCTGCAACTCCACCAGCAATAAATGAATATATACCAGTGTTTATTATCTCATCATAATCAAAATCTTCTGCTGCTATTTTTTGACCTACAGTTTCATTAATCCATGAATTAATCCATTTTTTACTACCAAATTCTTGACCAAGTTCTTGTATAGTTTCACCAAAACCAGCTCTTGAAAAGTTATATATACCGTTTACAACTCCTCTCGATGTTGGACTTAAATTAGAAAATGTAGTTCTCCAAAAATTATTATAACCATTACGGCCGCCATTTTTAAAAGCCTCTATAGCTTGTTTGGTTTTGTTTCTAAAATTACCTATTCTCCACGGGATTTTATTATATAAATCTTGAGGTACAAATACACTTGTAGCAGCATACCACGCACCTTGTCTCCACGAAGCTCCTAACGCTAATTCATTTGCCACGTCATCATCAAATCCTTCTTGAAGTGCCATTTTATAAGTATTTATATAACCATCTGCGGCACCTGACATTCCATAATAAGCCATAGTATTAGTAGTCTCAGATATTAGGTTTACCTTTTTAGGATTTAACTTAAACCTTTTATTTAACAGGTTTTTGTATCTTTTAGTTAAACCGCTTTTATTAGCTCCTCTTTTCATTAACAAAGTAAGAATAATATCCATAGTTAATTGACCACTAACTCCTCCCATAGCCACTCTACCATCTCCTACAAAATACGTAGAGGTTGTTTCCTTACTATTATTTAAAGCATCTAATATTGTTTGAGCTTCTTCTATACCTTCTTCATCAGATCCTGGAATAAATCTTAAACCTACATCAGCATTCCATACGGTTCCGCTTTCATCTAAAATATATTCTACACCGTTTACAACAGTTGTTTTACCACTTAAAAAACCTCCTGTTCTTAAATTTCTTTGACCTTTTAATTTTTCATCAACCATTGATCGGTAGATGTTTCTTTCTTGATTGAAAAAATTTGAACCAGCATCCCATTCTAACCAAGCAAATGCTCCAGATATTTGTTGCGAAGCACCTTGCCACCAACCTTTTAATCTATTTTTATTTACTCCAAAAAATTCGTCCCAGTAACCAGTTAAATCTTCGCCTTTATTTTTAACGTTAGCTAAATAACGCTCTCTGTCTTCAAGCTGTGTTAGCGTTGTGAAATTATAATACTCTGTAAAATTTTGCTGTATATAGTCGCCCCATTTAGCACCATCAATTAAAGTGTAATTATCAAGATACATCATTAATTCATCTTCAGTAGTAAAACCACTGTCCTCCATCATATCTTTTAAAACCTTGTTTAATAGATTCGAACTATTAGTCCAGTTTAATAAATCAATTTTATCTATATCACCTGAAGTAACACTTTCGCCTAACTCTAACGCTTTGTTAACTTTTGTAATTAAATCTACATATTCTTTATATCTATCGCTTTTAGGATTTAATTGGTTTTTAAAATAATTAGAGATTAAAAAATGTTTATTTAATGCAACTTCTTCTCTTTTATAATTATCAATAGCTTGCACTAAAAACCCATATCTTTCTACGGAATATGGTCCTTCTTCATTTACAGCTTCATAATATTGATTAATTAAATTATCTAAATCTTTTCTAGAACCTAATCCTCCATCTTCAACCCATGCTAAAAACGAGTTTAAATCTAAATTAAGATTACTTAAATTAATACCAGTTGGATTACCACTATTAAAAATTTGATTAAAAATTTCTAAACTATTTTCTGAATCATAACCTATAGAAGCTAGTTCCTGACTAGTTAAATCACCTTGATAATTCCAATCTTTGCTTTCTATTTTTCTACTTTGAGGTACGTATACACTGTTTTCTGATCCTACTAGATCAGCTATTTTATATTCATTTAGTAGATTTTTATCTATTACACCCTCGTATTCTTTCATATTAGAAGGATCTATCAATCCTTTTGCTATCGCGTCTAAAGCATATTCATTTCCTGATGTAACATCAAAAATATCATTTCTAAAATCTTTATGTTTTATAAATTTATTATATTCATTATAATAATCTTTAACCTCATCTATAGTAGATTCATTTTGCGCAAAATATGTTTGTATAGCCCATTTACCAGCTTTATCTTCTTGTAAAGTCCATTCATCATTTTCATTTGTTTTATAAAAATATTCAAGTTTACCTTCTGGTGTTATTTCATATTTATATATATAATTACTTTGATCTTCTGCAAATGTGGTTTCAACTCCAGGCATAGCTACTTTAGTTAAAGGCGCCATAGCGTCTTGATACTTTTGCTTTTCTTCTTCTATTTTATTGTTAAAAGCAATAGCATTTGCTTGAGCTTCAGGATTAGTAAATTCATCTACTCTAAACAAACCATTTTCTCTATCAAACATTCTATCAGTTTTCATTTCTGCTAATGTAGATTTTCCCCCAGATAAATCTGAAGTTATAGATATTTGACCAACACCTTTTACGTACTCTTGAAACTCTTCACTATTAAATTCGCTTTCATATACTTGATTAAAGAGTTGATTAACATCTATCTCTTCTGCTTCATTAGATGTCTCTTCACTCTCAAATACTGGTTCTTCTTCAACTTCAATTTCTTCTTGAGCTATCTCTGCATTTGGAAGAACAACTTTTTCTTCTTTATCAGGGTCTTCAAATATTGAGTTTAAATCTTCTATCATATAATTTTATTAAGAATATTGAGCAATTAATTCTGCCATTTTAGGATCTTGTTCAGCCGGCACGTCTCTTATTTCTTCTGGTAATTTTTGATAATAAATAGGCATACCTGCTTCCCATTTAGTAATACCTAACATTGTTCTATAAAATTCAGGTATTGGTAATTCATATTTGTTTAATGCATTTATTAAATCTCTACCTGATTGTGTTGTATCTGTTAATACATCTTTAACAATACTTGGTTGATTAGCATAGTTTTTTTGAGGTAATTTTCTATCTAAATTACTTTGAATAATTAAACTCATTATATATGCTTTTTGAGCATCTATCAAACTTATATATCTACCACTATTACTAACTTTATTATACATGTATCTATTACCTACAAAGTTAACTTTTCCTTCAGGAGAAAGCTCTTCATATAGTTTTTGTAGCTCTGGAGTAACTGATTCATTAATACCAACAGGTAAATCTAAACCTATTCTTTTATTTGAATATCCATATAAAACTGAAATATTACCACCGGCTAGAGAAAACAAACCCGCAATATGAGCTTGAATTTCACTGTTATAAGCAGGTGTGTTATTTATAGCTTCTGTGTTAATTGGTTTTACAAAATATCTTTTTACTTTGTTATTTTCTACAGAAAACATAGGTATTTTTATTGAAGTATCTTGAGCAGTATCGTCGTTTTCTTCCATAACACTTCCACCTAAAAAATACTGAGGTTGTAGCGTAGCGTTTCTAGTTATACCAGCGTTTTCAAAAACCTCACCTAAATCCATAGCTTCAGGCACGTCGCTTAAATATAATCTTAATAAATCACCGTTCTGTAATTGATTAGAGTTTATTTCTGATTCAACATAATACCAAGCTGTGCCATCATCACCTATTGTAATATTTTTATTTTTCATAAAGTCATCTATTACATAAGGTTTTAAATGTAAATATTTTCTAAATGTTTCACCTGATATTTCAAACAATATGGTTTGCTTAAATATGACTATTTCATTAGTTTGAGTAGGTGCAAAAGAATATTCTTTTAAAACTTTTACATCTTTAAAATAATTAAATAAATCAGCCCAACCCGCTAACATAAACATATTTCTATCTCTATCTCTTTCATTGGTACCGTTTATATTTATATTATCATAATTAGCTATAAAAACAGGAAGATTATCTGGAAATATAGGTTCTATGGCTGCTGCTAAATATCCTCCTAATTTTATAATATTATCTAATCTACTAAAATATAAATCAATTTCTTGTTGTAATTTTTTAATTTCAATTTGTGGTAAATTTTTTTTATCTACTTTTAATTTAGTTTGTTTTGATATTACACCATCTTCTGGATCTTGAGCTAAATCTATGAAATCATTTTTTATCATTTCAGTTAAGCTCTCGTTTTCATATGGATTAAAAGCTGTATCACCCATTAAATAAGATCTATAATTGTTACTAGCTTCTGTAAGAAAGTCTAATTCTAAACTTCTTCTAGCTGAACTTACTGACGATAGTCGTTGATTTTTTTCGTTGTTTGCTTTTATTAATGAATTCATATTTTAAATTTTAACCTCCAAATAACCCTGATATACCACCAAAAACGTCTCCCATAGCATCTGCTTTAGCGGCTCTTAAATTGTTTTCAGCTTGACTAAGTCCTAAGTACATTGATTGATACATGTTAATATCTTGATTTGTTCGTGCTTCTTGTGCTTGAAATTGAAATATTTCACCTTTAGCATCGGCTTCTTCTTTTCTTCCTTTTAACTGTATTTGAGCTGCTTGAGCTGTTTGTTGAGCAGCTACTTTTTCTCTATTCATCATAGCTTCACCTTCAGCTCTTAATTTTGAATTAGCCGCTTCTTGTTGATCAATAGTAGCAGCTACATCTTTTTTAGACTTTAAAGCGGCCATTGCTAAAGCAGTAGCACCACCAGCACTAGCACCAGTTTGTTCTAACGTGTCTAATGTATTAGCTAATGCTATATCACTTTCTTCTGCCTGCATTTCAGCAGCGGCAGTTGACACAGTTATTTGATTAAATGGATTTGTTATTTGACTAGATAAATCTTTAGCTAAACCAGATAAATCAGTTATACCTGCATAAGGATTTATAATATCTTGTCTATTTTGCCTTGCAGATTCCATTTTAAACTTGGCATCGTTTTTTTCATTTCTAACTCTGCGAAGTTCTTTGTCAGCATTAGCTGCGCCAAAAACACCACCGACTATTTTACCTACAGTTCCTCCCATTTTAAATTATTTTTACTATTTCATGTGATGGTTTATCGTCTACAACCCACCCTAATTTTTTATGTGTATTAATTAAATGTTTACTTCTACCGATACTAAACATGTATTTTTTACCTTGTTCTTTACAAACCGCTTCTATTGTATTCAACAATAACTCTACAGCTTGTTTTCTATCTTTATTTTTATATTCAGGATTAGAAACAATCCACTCTACCACCACAGCGTCAGAATTAGTATTATACATAAACCCTGCTACTATAGGTGTGTTTTCTTTTTCTATCATTATTCCACCAGTACCATTGTCTGGTAGAAAATTTTTTGGAATAGGTGTCCATCTCCACCATTTCCACCAGTTAACTAAAGAGTCATAATCTTCTTCTGTTAACTTTCTTGCATTAAATTTCATATAATTATCTATTATTGTACTCTGCTCCTACACTAAATAATTGTTTAGCACCTGTTACATCAGTTGTATTATCATTACTAAATTTTACAACAGCATATTGTCCTTTTATTCCTGATACTAAATTACCAGGAGTTATAACTTCTTGAGCTAATGTGCTAGAATCATTTTTTATAGAATCATAATAATTGTTTTGTTTTCTATAAAATCCTGATCTATATTCTATACTATTACTAGTATAATAACCTTCATCATAACTACGTATTATAGAAGCATCATCTATATGTGTAGTGTCTCCTAATGCAGGTTGTTGAGGATTTGTATCTACACCAGTATAATCAGAAATAATTGAATCTACTTGCCAACCATTACTACCAGTGTAATTTATTGTTTTAAAAGTTTTTGTTCTTGCTGGATCTGGATTAAATATAAATTGAACATTAGACCTATATTGAATACCATAGAAATTATTATATACTGTTCCTACATAATGTTTCCATATAGCATTGTTTTTAAATGTATAATATTGCCCCTGAGAACTTGTCATTAATTGAGGAGTATAACTCATAAAACTAACCCACCCATTAATTAAGTCATCAAAAACAACAGTTGGTTTTGCTATATCATTAATAGTTAAAACATAGTTTTTATTAAATACATCATATCCACCTGTTATTTCTCCCCCTGAGTTTAAAGAATCTCTAAAATAATCTATCATACCAAAATTAGAAATAGGATTTAAACCGTTTGGTCCTAACTGCATTACTACAGATCTATCTCTATCGGTAAAATATTTATTATAACCATAAACCGCAAAAGATCCTGGGTCTCTTGATATACCAAAGTTACCTTCAAAAGCACTAGGTGTGCCAATAACTAATTGACTATTAGCTGTTAATGGTTGACCTTCTTGTGTAAATATTACATCTTTATCTACAGGTGCTCTATTAACTTTTCTTTCTTGTAATATAACTAAATTAGTATTTTCAGCGTATAATTTTTGTATACTACCAGAAGCAGGATCAACTGCTCTACTAATATCTTCACCAATAGGAAATTGATTACTATTGTTTATACCATTTTTAGCATTATAAACTCCTGAGTATATTAAAGCATTTTGTCTTCTAGTTTGATTCTCTTCTTCTTCTACAATATAAGCTTTGTTACCAAAATCTACTGTAGTATTATTAAATCCACCTCTTATTCTAGATTCTTCTATAAACCAATCTTCGAATACATTAGAGTCAACATATCCAGCTCCAGTCACTGGATTAGGCGTACCAGTAGTTGTACCACCACTTTGAACCGCAACACTTCCATCACCCTCTCTATCTTGGTATTGTGTAAGATTTTTTAATCTTTTAACCCAAAATGTATTAAAATATGATACTTCTAATGTAGTCGCCATATATTATTATTACTTGTTTTTACTTATTATTACAGAGGTCCAATACAATCTACACAAGGAGCAATTGTTGCACCAAATGTTGCATCATAAAAATCTACTTTAAATTCCGCACAAGTTGTACACCCTGTACATCCAACACCTCTAACACCATTGTTTCTTACTGCATATTCTCCAACAGCACTAAAATCAAAAATAAATGATGTAGAAGTTGCTGCTGCACCTAAAACTGTTAAACTATTTAAATTTCCTACTACACCTGGAACTCCGCCTCCATTTACTTGATCATACGTTGCAAGTTGCCATGGGTCTGCAGCAGTAGGTCTATATAATATTGTAAAGTCTGTAGTATATTCAGATGGTGAAGCAGCTGTAGCGCCTTTACTTAATATACATTCAATTGCTAATACACCTTGAACTAATGCTCCTGTAGTAAAATTAGGAACAGTAGGAGGCGCAATACCACATGTATGAGCATTTGCTCCAAATTTAGCTTCTTGTAGCACGTTATAATAACGTAATGCGACGTTAATATTAGGTGTATATTGTCTTGCGGCTGGTATACTTGGATCTATATTAGTTGATATATAGGAACCGGTACCATTTGTAACAGCACTTGTAGCTAAACTTAATCCAAAAAATACTTCCATTGGTTCTCCAGACCCACCACTTGCATTCCAATTACACTCTGTATTTAATGATGCCATTGTTGCTGTTGGACCAAAACATAACGCTTGATTAACAGGTGGTGTTCCTACAAATATATCATACGTACATGTAGCGGTTAAACTTCCAGGTGAAACAACACAACTAGGTGCAGCATCTGTTACTGTACATTCAAATTCATAAGTACCATTAACACTTGTTCCACCAGTTTTAGTTAAAACTCCAGTTTGATCTATAGAAAAAGTAGCAGTAGAACCTACTGGGGCTGATGTTACAACTAACGAATAACATAATTCTTGTGTACTATTAGCTAGATCAGCACTACCGTTCACACTATTAGTAAATTGTCCCCATGTACCCGAAGTAGTTGTATCATAACCAGATGAATTATTACCACATGCTTGCTCTACACCTGTGTCTGGACCAACTGCTGGTGTAAACCCACCAATTGTTGGAGCTATATTATTTAAATTAATAGTTATTTGATTTGGTAAATTGTCTATAAATATAGGATTAACACCGTCGTCATATTCTGTTTGAAAACTTATTTGCCATTGATTAGATTTAGTTACAGAAGCAGCACCATACCAAAATAATTGATTTGTTTCTATATCAAAATCATCATAAACAGTTGGAACTGTTTCGCTTATTGTAAATATACCTGTTACATCTACGCCATTACTATCAATAACCTGTGTTATAACTGGTACACCGGTTAAAGTTAATTCGTTTCCAGCTGAATCTGTAAAACTAAAATTACTTACTATGGTAGATCCACTAGCCTCGTCTTCATCAAAATCACCAGAAATAACAGTGGTTCCAGTTACTCCACCATAAGCCGCTACAACTTCTCTATTTAATTCAACAAAATTTCCTGAAGTAGATGATTCATAAAATATTTCTAATTGACTTTCTACTGGAAAAGTTTCAGAAACACTTAAGTAAGGTATCATACATGCTACATTATTACCTGGAGGTATTGAAACACTACTAACTTTAGCACCTAAAGTATTTAATTGTGGAGAACCTGGTTGAGTTAAGTTTGGTTGAGATTCTTCTGCTCCAATTTTTAATCCCATAGATATAGGAACTTGTTGTTGATTAAAAAAGCTTTGTTCCGCTCCTGTTCTTCCCCATGGAATAACACCACTATTATTATCAAATTCACCCGCAGGTCCAGCATTAGGTGAAAAAGGTGAGGTACCTAATTGTAAACCATCGGCACCAATTGTACCTACAGTTACTGCTTCATCATTTAGTCTTCCTGGAAAATATTGAGCATTATAAGGATATTCTCTATTATTATAATAATATCCTAAAGCACCTTTATTCGTATTATCTATATTTGGATTATTAACTCTACCAAATAATCTAACTGATGCAGAAAATTCTCTTTGTAATGGTCCAACTTCATTTAAATCTCTTGGCACTTTATTTATATTATCACCTAATAATACAGCAAATGCAACTCTACCAACTTCACTAGCATTTTGAACAGGATAACCTGAAATAAATCCTGGTAAATATACATTGTAATATTCTTGTTCTTGTTGTTTAACTACTATTTTATAAGATTGCCAACCTGTAGGATTAGCAGGATTAACAGTGACTGTAACTTCTGCCCCTGTACCTCCTCCTGTCGTAGATGATTGTTCTAATAAATTTCCATCAACATAACCTGTTCCTCTATTTACTATTTCTATTCCGGTTATAACTCCAGCTGCTTCACTTACAACTTCTAATTCTAAATTTTTACCTAATCCTAAATCACCAGCAGGATAACCAAAACCTATTATATCACCAACAGCATGACCAGCACCACCACTCACTATTGTTACACCATCAACACTTGTATCATCTTCTGCTTTGTATATTCCAGGTTCTCCAGTTGTTTCATTGCTAGTAAGTTGTGTTATACCATTGTTTAATTTAACTCTTAATACATTACCTAACCATGAATAAATTCTGTCAGTATTAGGGGTAACACCTGTACTTACATCTGCTTCTGGTCCACCAACATCATCCCATGATTTATAAGGTATATAAATAGTAGAACCAGCTAAATTTGGATCAGAATCATTACTAGACAATACAACGCTTGAAGCCCTTCCATATCTATCTGCTAACACAAAACCAACTTGATAGTTTCTATTTTGTTTTACTGAATGATTAGGATATTGCGCATAATTATCAAATAAAACAGATTTATCTGATTGAATTACTTCATAATTTAAATTAGCTGGAGGCGTGTGTTTTTGTAAATAATTACCATAAACAACTCTGTTGGCAGTTATTTCTTGAGCCAATGCTTTTAATGGAACATTATCATACACCCTATTTTGTTCACTAGTAGGTAAAGTTCTATAAGGTTTTATAGATTTATAGTCAAAATTATAATACCATTGAGGTCCTGTTCCTGCAACGTTTGGTATTTCTTCTACAAATGAAGATAAACTACTGTTTATATCTATAACCTCTAATATTTTTGAAGATAAAGCATCAGATTCTTTATATAATATTTCTATTTCTTTTACTTTATAATTGTTTATTAGTGAATCAACAGCTTCAACTGCAGTTGTTCCGTTATCTGGTAAGGGTATTTTCAAAGATATAGTATCAATAACATTAGTAAACCATTCCAACACGCTAGATTCATAATTATTTACCATGTCTTGTAGTTGTTCATTTTTACCACCACCATAATAACCTTGATGTTTAGGGATAAAACATATTTGAGTGTATGGAGCTGCTAAAGAGTATTCATTATCTTCAAATTTAAATCTATAACTAAATCTAACAAACTTTTCTTCTATTAAATCTGGATCTCCTGTAAAATTACTATCATAATTAGGATTAACACTTAAACTTATATCATCACCCACAGCGTTAACAGTAATTTCTTTATTTAATTCAATCACTAAAGTACCACCTGCTCCAACAGTATAACTAGTTATTTCTGTTATTACAATTTCATCAGCAATTGTTATACCTAAACCTGATGGCCCAGTTAATAATTCACTAGTTATAAAATCTCCTACTTGTGGTGATGGTTGAGGAGATTGATCAGTAGGTTGATTATTAAAAGGATAATTTATAGTAATAGGATCACCTGCTGGAATAGCAGCTACAGGAGTTGCTAAGTTAATTTCTGAATCAAAACCTCTATCAAATAATCTTGATGAAGAGTTTGTCATTGTAGTGTTACTAAAAGTAACATCTATAGTACTAGGACTTGTATAGGTTCCTGGAGTTTGGCCAGCACCACCATCTTTAAAGTTATTATATATAGTTACTGAAACACCTGGATCAATATATATAACTTCCCATAGTTCACTTTCTTGTTGATCAGGAAAACCTGTAACAATATCACCTATGTTTATTCCTGTTGTATCAGTCATTGTTAGACTATATCCTTTTCTTACCGCGTCTTGAGTACCAGCTGTTATCTCACGTATTGTTTGTTTTAAAATCAAAGGAGTTTCATATGGATAATATTTAGCAACTGATATTTGATCTTCATTAACATAATGAACTGGTGTTATTAATGATGTTGGGTTTGCTAAACTAACATTTATTTTTCTTGGTTGATTTCTATTATCTGTCCAAAACAATAAATCATCTATTAAATTTATACCATATATTCTAAAATCTTGATGAAAATTTAAAAAAGAACCTCTTACTAATAAAGTAACAATGTTGGTGTCTATTTCGTATCTATGGATAGTATTAGTATAACCTATATTTATTTTATCTCCAGGTGCACCACCTGTGTTTGCAAACTCTACTAATTGACTTAGTATTAATGTGTCTCCTGCTATAGCTGTAACTATAGGATCTGCTTCTTGTCCTCCAGCACCTGAATTAACACCATTCCAGTTTTCACCCCACAAACTCATACCTACTTCTACACCCGCAGCAACTGGATCTAATTGATTTCCTGCTTCATCATATATTCTATAAGGATTACCGTTTTGACCCGCTGGATCAGCATACACTACTATATCTCTTGGACATCTACCGCTTCCATTATATCCAGCGCTATACACATATAGTATATTATTAGTTTCATCTGTAAATTGACCAATTATTTTACCTGTATATGCAAAAGCAGTACTTCCTGTATATAAATACGCTAATTGTTCATTACCTAAAACATTCTCAAATTCTCCTACTTCTGACCCTTGTGATCTACTTAACTGTAAATTATTAGCATCTCTGTATTCGCCATTTGGTATTAATCTACTATCTAAGTCTTTATTCATCTTAGACTTTAGAAATGTATTAACTATTTGTGGCATGTATTATCTTTTTATCCATTTAGCTTTTTCACGCATAACTTGAACTATTTCATCAAGTTTAACGTTAGACAATCTAATCTTAGCGTTTCTAAGTTTAGCACTTTTTTCTCTTTTTAATCTTTGTACTACATACTCTGGTTGATTAATTCTAGTAGAAATAATAGCATACGAAATATAAGCATATAAAGCATCTTCTGCCATTTTAGGTATTCTACTATCTAAATCATAAGCAAGTCCATCAGATATATATTCTAACACAATCTGAGCGCCAATTAAATTACTAGAAAAAGAAATTTTACCTTCTCTAGGATTCATATTAAACCAACCATTGTATTGAGCATATTGTGGTGACATTCCATATTGTTCACCCCAACCCCAATACCAGAATCCTCCATAGCCCCAGTTATAACCAGCCCAGTCCATTCCTTCGTTATATAAAGCAAAACTAGGTAAACCATTAACTAAATTTGTATTAGCAGCCTTCCATTTTCTTTCTGTTTCTGAAGTTCCTTCTAAATTATCTTCAAAAGCATCTTGTGTAGGTTGACCTAATGAATCTTGTAAAGGAGTTTCATAAGGAGATATAGTAAGGTTGTTAGCTGGATATATAATTCTTTTTACTCCTAAATTATCTATGCGTGAAACTCTTACATAATTTACGTAATCTTGAGGTAGTATATTATTTAATGTGTGAGGTACAGTTAACTCTTGAGATTTAACAGATTTCAATGTGTCGTAACTAAATTCTTGTAAACCACGTTTAGCATGAAATATTATATCTGTTCTATTAGCTCGTGGAATTAATTTATCTTGACCTACATATCCCACTATAAAGTTGTTTACTACATCTTTTAATGTTACGTAAGCATAACTACCGTAGTTTTCTTCAGTAGTCATGCCATAAGCATCTCTAGCACCAAAACTACCACCATCAATAGTTTTTAATTGACAAACTAATACGTGATTAGCTGGTAATGCTGCGTTTAAACTAATTACACTATCTCCGTTTTGCTGTACATTTAAACTATAAGGATATTCAGCTGGCCAATTAGCAGCAGTAACTTCTGTATATGTTATACCATCAGAACTAGCGTATAATTTAAAATTATTTAAAGTATAATCTGCAGAAGCTGGATCTGGATTACCTAAATTTAACGGAGTGTTAAATGTAAAAGTAAAGTCTTGCTGTGGAGCAGTCGTTGTAAATCCCTGCGCGCCGGCGTAATATTGTGCATTAGTTTCGGTGATTAACCCACCATTTGGCATTGGCATATCTTATTGTTTTTCGTTATTATCTTGAGCAGCTACTTGTTGACTTGCTATTTGTATTATACTTGGATCTTGAATTATTACTCCAGAATAAGCTAATATTCTAAGTATTAACTCTTCTTGCTCTGTAACATCTAGATCAAATTGAACTGAAGCTCCTTGAGCATATAAATATTGTCCTTGCGCTCCAGTTGTAAAACCCCATACCACATTTCTAGGTTTAGCTAGATATGAAATAGTTATTCCACTAGTAATACTACTTGGTCTTACTGTTATAATATTGTTCTCATATAAATATATAGGGAAGTGTTCAGTTGGTTGAGTTAAAGGGGAAAGTAATAATTGTCTTAACTCGTGAGGTTGTACGTATTGACCTAAATCGAGGTCACCATAAAATACTGATCCTAATCTATATAAAGCATCAGTTGTTCCAACTACTACAGGAGCGTCAGGTGTAGCAAAATCTAAGATTTCAAAATTACCTGTTACTACATTGTAAGTAGGAGTTGCAGTTCTTTGAAAAAACTGTAATTTTTGTTCTATATTTTTAACACGATCAGAGTATTCAGTGTCATTACCCGGTAAACGATATTGCTGATTTAAATCACTAGCATAAGTTTCAAATATAGTTAATTGAGCCTGAGTAGCAATTTTATTAAATTCATCAGGAGTTATATAACCTCTTTGTTGTTGATTAAGGATTAATAATACTGTTTGATATACTGTATTAACGTTTACCATTATATTTATATTTTAATAAAAGGCGGGCGTTAACCCGCCTTATATAATTTACTTCAATCTTTTTTCTATTGACTTAAATACTTCAACTCCTTCATCAGTTTTAAACCACGCAGCAATAGCTGAATATGGATTTTCTTCAAAAGGAACATTCATTAACTTTCTATCATTACTAGCCCAATGAACAGATCTATTGTCTGGTGATATTCTAATAATATTTGCTTCAACAGCATTGATCGCAAAGTTTCTTAGTTGCACGTTTTCATCTGCCGCTAATGATATAAATAGTTTAGGGTTTGTTTTCGCTAAAATTAATAAATCTCTTCTTAATTCTTTAGAAGACATTTTATTAACTTTTGAACCGTACTCTACTCTAACAATTGCTTCTGCCATATCTATCTCCATAGATCTAGCAATATTTAATGCTTCGATTTCCCACTCTATATTTTCAATTTCATCATCTGCAATTTTTTGTGGTATAAATTCGCTATATCTCATATCTTTCATAGGGTGATATAAAGATAATAATTTTTGTAAAGCAATTTTTTCTTTTGGTACAGTTAGACTACCATCTCTAAAAGTTATATGTCCTAAGGTTACTTCACCTTTTTGCTCATCTACAAATGGACTAGACATGTTTGTAGCATATCTAAGTTCTCTTTGTTCACCTTTTACTGTATCATACCACAACAACGGATGTCGTCTAGTATGTTTAGCAGGTATAGTAAATGTTAAAGGTTCTTTTCCTCCACTTAGTATATAAGTTCTATCTTTTACTTCCCAGTCATCTTTTTTAACTGGTTTTACTTTAACAGGTGTTGGAGCTGTAATAACCTCTTCAACCTGTTCTTCTTTTTTCTTTTTTGCCATAATATAATATAATTAAATAATTAAAAGGTATATGGGCGCCGAAGCGCCCTAACCTTTATGAATAGTTACACTCCTTTGAATAATACAAAGTTGTTAGCAGCTTGAGTTACTAAACATCTTTCTGAAAGGAAGTTTACTTCCAT
>Ga0164320_10000208_pt1 | contig 17777 bp, 17 predicted proteins | sample GuaBasSediGuay11_FD_113736 | JGI IMG/M metagenome (GOLD analysis project Ga0164320, IMG submission 113736) | Subseafloor sediment microbial communities from Guaymas Basin, Gulf of California, Mexico - Guay11, Core 4567-28, 0-3 cm | ecosystem: Environmental > Aquatic > Marine > Hydrothermal...
CGGCATTGCGTCGTTTGTAGAACCGACTTGTTACCAGATTCGACCAAAAAAAGGCATCACTCATACCTGGCACCGAGATAAGACTATGTACCTGATCACAAATAGAGTACTCAATACGGAACAAAATGGCCTGGATGTTCTTGGTAAAACACCAAACCCGCAAGGACCCAATGAACTGAGATTGATGCGGGTTACAAAAAAGAACAACGGTTGGTCGGCGAGACCAGTTATCGACAAGCTCCCGGCAGCGACTGTGAAAACCCTGAAAAAGAAGTATAAGCTGGATCTCGATACTTCCACAGCCTGGCACGGGAGCCTGAAGGTAGCCTGTGAGCTTTTTGACCAGGCGCGAAAACAGAATAAATCAATATTGTTTTTCATCCACGGATATAACAATGACGTCGAGGATGTCATCGAGACTGCCATTGAACTCGAGAAACTTTACCAGGTGATAGTGGTGCCATTTACCTGGCCAGCTAATGGCGGCGGCGCAATTTCGGGTGCCGCGTCCTATCTGAGTGACAAGGGCGACGCCCGAGTGTCTTCTGGCGCGTTGAATCGTACTATCGGGAAGATCCAGCAATTACACCGAATGCTGACTGCAGCGCGTAAAAATCAACTGCTGGAACGGGCGAAGAAAAAACATCCGGACAATAGGCAGGCAGCACAATCGCATTTTGTCAAACTGGTCGATAAAGACTGTCCGGTAACCCTGAACCTGCTGTGTCACAGCATGGGCAACTATGTTTTCAAAAACACGTTAAAAACCAGAGATAATGCAACCTCCGGACTAGTGTTTGACAATATCTGTCTGGTAGCAGCCGACGTCAATAATCACGAGCATGCAAAATGGCTAGCTAAACTGGATGTGCGTAAAAGAATCTACGTGGTGATCAATGAGAATGACTCTGCGTTGAAGGTCTCGCGCATAAAACCGGGTGATGAGCAGTTGGCGCGACTCGGGCACTACACCCGACAGCTCAACAGTCCTAATGCACATTACCTCGATGTTACCGATGCCGCGCAAGTAGGCACGGAACATTCTTATTTTAAAGGCGATGCAATCGGCAATGAATCGCTAAAATATATGTTCACGGAAATGTTTAACGGGCGGGCAGTGGAGCATCATCTAGAATATTGGCCGGATAACAATAGCTATAAACTGGTTCGTGCCTGAATATGAAGCCAGCTGTTACGCCATTGCTCGCGTTTGAGAGTTCGTCCATCGAACAACTGCCGATAGCCGATGCCGATGTAACGCTATACCACCAGGTAGATTTCGGCCAGTCCTATGATGAATTATTATACGAGCTGATCGATAACACTGCATGGCGGCAGGAGGAGATAACGCTATATGGAAAGGCACATCGGCAACCCAGGCTTAGTGCCTGGTACGGTGACAGCGAGTCGGTTTATACCTACTCTGGCATTATGTTGCAGCCTCAACCCTGGAACCAGACGCTGCTGAACCTGAAGGCAGGGGTCGAATTACTGCTTGGTCGAGGCTTTAACAGCGTATTGCTCAATTACTATCGAGACCACCGCGATGGTATGGGCATGCACAGTGATGATGAATCCGAACTCGGTAAGCAGCCTGTCATTGCATCGCTCAGCCTCGGGGAAGAGCGAACCCTGCTATTCAGGCACAGATATCGAAAAGATCTGGCCACCCTCAAACTACCTTTACCGTCGGGTAGCTTGCTGGTAATGAAAGGCGAGACCCAAAGCCACTGGAAACATGGAATTACGAAACAAAGTCACACCTGTGGGCCACGCGTAAATCTGACATTTAGAACCATATTTGAAAATCAATAGCGCTCTTCTTTGTGTTTGCAGGGGAAAATCAATCTTTATCACTCCTTCTGCTTAGCGTAGCCGCTACCGATTGCGGAAAAGGGCAAATTAAGTTCCAGTTCGGGAACATGCAACGCTACCCAGGCGGTGAAGGTGTTGCTATTGGGACCAGGAAAGGCCTTATAGGTCGACTTCCAGGGATAAGCCTGGGCCGCCTTTTCAACCGCATCGATCAACTCTTCGACGCCCTCTCCCCGGTGCGCCTTGAGAAGTCGGGGTTTAGCACCGTACCAGTACCGGTCAGGAATATCCTGCCTGATCCCGAGAACCCGCGTACCGCGCCATCCGATCACGTCATACACGGTATAATCCGATTCACCGGTTCGCTTGGCGGCAATCCAGGTATGAATCGCAAACCAGCCACGCCAGCTCCAGGCGTCGGCACCATAGACGTGCAGAACCGCTTCACTGGTCACAGCCGGGTCGGGTGCGATTCCGGCTGACTCGCGACTGGCGCTGTGCCAGTCGGTATGACTCGAGCAACCAAACAGGGTCATGCTTGCGATAATAATGATCAGCAGTGGTTTCAGGACTTCCATCAATATATAGTTTACCAAATTGCAGCGAAGTTCAACCAGTCTATGGACGTTGTAGAACACCGGTCGGCAATACAGTCAATGCCGATCAGGCGACGTTTGATAATAGCATTGGTGAGCCTGTGCTAGAGGCTTACTGGAAAGATCCTGATTTTGATGCTAAACAACGAGCCTTTTGCTATGTAAGGGTATTGGAGATCACACGCCGCGCTGGACAACGTATGATGCTAAATTCTTTAAAGTAAAACGTCCCGATGATGTGCCGGCAAGCATTCAGGATCGCGCCTATACCTCGCCGATTTGGTACACGCCTAACAGTTAATCGCATTTTTTAATTTAGAAAGTTATGGCCTCTGCTAGCAGGGGCTTAATTTTCTGGTATTGCAGCCATTGGAGAAGCGAGAAGAAGAATACCTGTACGCGTCGCAGAAACGAACGAGCGGGCTCATCAACCTGAATTCAAGTCGCCTTCCTGGGCAGCGAGAAATTGAGTACGATCGCACCCAGGATACCTGCGGTCACCGACGCAATCAGGATGCCGACCTTTGCCTGGTCGATGATTGCGTCCGAGGTAAACGCCAGTTCACTGATGAATATCGACATCGTGAAGCCGATGCCGGCGAGGCATCCCGCGCCAATTAGCTGAGGTAGTGTCACATCGAACAGCTCTACCCTGGCGAATTTGATCACCAGCCAGCTTGCGAGCAACACGCCCAGCGGTTTGCCAATGACCAGACCGAGGATTACCCCGAGGCCCGCACCGGACAGAATTCCCTCCAGGTTTTCCGGGCTAAAGGCGACACCCGCACTAAACAACGCGAACAAAGGCAGTATCACGAACGACTGCAACGGGTGCAAGCTATGTTCCAGCGCGATGCCCGGCGGCACCGCGTCTTCGACCACCAGACTGAGTTGCTCCAGCTTTTCACGCCGTCCGGCATCATGAATCAGGGCATCCAACGAATTGTCCCTGCCACTGATCTTCGCCAGTAGCAGTGACGTCTTCTCCGTGAATTCCGCGGGATCGATTGCCGGCCGAACCGGAATCACCATCGCCACCAGTACACCGGCAATGGTCGCATGCACCCCGGAACCGAGTACGTCCAACCACACGAGAAATGCCAGCACCGAGTAAATCCAGGTTGCGCGAACACCTTTCCGGTTGAGAATAATCATCAACCCCAACGGAATGAACGAAAACAGCAAAATAGTAATATTGACTTCAGGGGTATAAAAAATCGCAATGACCGCGACGGCCAGCAAGTCGTCCGCGATCGCCAGCGCGGTTAGAAAAACTTTCAGACCCAACGGCACACGTGAACCGAACATCGACAACACACCGAGGGCGAAGGCGATGTCAGTGGCCATCGGGATACCCCAGCCCGCCGCAGCCTCGCCGCCGGTATTAACTAGCGCATATATGGCGGCAGGCACGATAGCGCCACCCAGTGCCGCACACACGGGCAGCATCGCCTTGTCCGGGCTGGATAGTTCTCCAACGACTATCTCGCGCTTGATTTCGAGTCCGACGACGAAGAAGAATATCGCCATCAAGCCGTCCTTGATCCAGTGCGATAGTGACAACTTGAAATTCCAGTCGCCGAAATGCACCCCGAGATAGGTATGCGAAAGCTCGTAGTAAAAATCCCCCCATTGCGAGTTGGCCCAGACCAGCGCAATAATCGTTGTCGTAATCAGGATCAGACTGCCCGCTACCTGTGAGTGCAGGAAGCGCTGGAACATGTTTTGGTCAGAGATGTGGGCCGTCATAGTGCCGCCAAGTATACTTGGGCCTGCCAGTTTAAAGGAAGAATTATTGGTACTGTCAAGTTGACCCACGATGGAAAAATGGGGGCGTGCTCATAGGCACGTTCCTTTTCAGCAGACTCACGTCACCTGCTGCCACATCTAATATGATCGATTTCTTAGCAACCGATTGTTGGCGGCCCCAGGGAGATGCTGACCGACGCGAAAGAGATTGTGTATATGATTGCGAACGGCTAGGAAACGTTGTGCCTGGCCAGGTGATTGGAAACTTCGCATCTGCTGTTCATGGGTGCGCGTATGCGCGTGCGATACTTCAGCATGATAATTCGGATAGAGGGCATGATTACTTTTTTCGCCGCGCCGTAGCTGGGGGCTTGTCCGTGACGATTTTTCTGGCAGAGCAACCTTGCTCACGCATCAGTTTCTTGATCGTTCAAGCGTACGCTAGGCCGAATTTGTTACACCATCTGTTTTCATTTTATTCATCCCAACCCATTCCCTTAAAAAATATTTCTACATTAATTGCGGCTAGCCCGCAGACAACGGATCACCCAGTAAATTATTTACACCTGGCACCCGCTCAAGCGCCCACTTTAGTTGTTTGCGCATCAGTCCGCTCAACGATTCGGGTGCGACGCTGTTGGACAGTGGAACACCTGCTTCAATGTCGAGTAATTGTTGCTGCAAAATTAGATTGAAGATAATACGGTGAGCTTCGTCGAGGTTATCAAAAATGGTATTCATTTTATCTTGAAGCTCGCGTGCGCCCAGCAAACGTTCCGGGGTCGATTGTTTGCGAATATGATGCTGAATGGCGAGCACACGTGCACAGGAAAAAATAGACATGATACCGCCCATTTTTAAATCCATACGACCGTTATCAAGTTTAAATCTGCTGAACATTCCGAGCGGAACCCGGTTTTTACAGGCATTGATCGACATCAATTTTAAAAAAGATGCGCTCTGCGCGCCCTGTTTAAATGCATAGTCGATAACCTGGTCAGCCAGTTCCCGGTTGCCGTGCACGCAAACCGCGTCGAAAAAGATATCGCAATTCAGAATATCATCCGGCGTCTGGCGTTTGATCCAGGTATTAATAGTCGCCTGCCAGTGTTTTACCGAATGCCGCCAATCGGCGTTGCTTGCCATAATATTTCCCTTGCAGTAGGGAACCCCGGCTACGTCCAGTATATCCGAAACACGTTTCCCGAGATTTGCAAACCATTGGTCTTCATCACCATTGGCTTCACCCCGAGCGTAAACTATTGCGTTATCCTGATCCATTGCCAGCATGCTCTCGCCGCGTCCGCCTGATCCCAGCACCAACATGGCGTATGCGCAGGGCGCTGATCCCAAACCTGCTTCCTGCATTTCGGTCTCTGCGAGCTTACAGGCCTGTCGCGTGAGCGCACAGAGTTCGTGCGAAATTACCGCGGCAATATTGCGAGCGTCTACACCCTCGGCCGTTAAACCACGGGCAACCAGGGCTATCTGGCCCCAAACTTCGGCCATCTTTGCGGCGTCCTGTGCCAGATCGATATCATCGCCCAGGGCTATCGCATCGTCGGCGCGCTGGCGCAACAGGTCGCGTGCCGACAGGGCGCCAACGATATTACCCCGCTCATCGTGTACACCCAGATGGCGAAAATGTTTTCGTCGCATACGCGCAATTGCGCGATAGACGAATGCGTCCGCTGAGAGGCTATGCAGCGGATACTGGGCAATGTCGCCGGCGCTGAGTTGCAGGGATGCATCGCCCTTCTGGTTAATAATTCGCAGTAAATCTCTCTCGGTGATAATTCCGGTATCGGAATGACTTGCATCAGGCTTTACGAATACGGCACTAATTTGCTGCTTGATCAACAGATCCAGCACGTCTGTTAGCTTGATGTCAGAATCGACGATGATCGCTGGACTACGCATGAGATCACCCAGTCGATGGCGGTAGGGATAGGAGTCGATGCGGTCCAGCGCGGCAAACGACGCCTTTTTACCTACCGATGATTGATGCACATTGTGCCAACCCTGGCTCGCTTCGTTTGCCGCTATACTGGTAAATTTAAGGCAGGCGCGTTCGGCCTCGGCCAGGGTACGAATACCACGCCCACGCAAAAGCGGTACCAGTTGAAGAAAAATTTTAGCCGTAGCCATTGCATCGCAGAGCGCTCTGTGGCGTTCGATAATCTCGATACCTAACCAGGCGGCAATCGTTTCGAGTGAGTAGTCGGGTAAGTTGGGCGCAATTATATTGACCAGGTAGTGGACATCCAGTGTGCGCGGTGGCGTCCACGCGATACCGGCGAGATGGTGTTCACGACTGAGTATAGCGAGATCATAACCGCTCGAATAACCGATCATCGGCGCATCTCCACACCAGGTATCAAATTCGGTTATTACCTGGGCGAAGCCCGGTGCTTGCGCCACGTCTTCGTCGCGAATCCCGTGGATTGCAGTGTTGGCCGCTGGAATCGGTACACCCGGGTTAACATACTGCTCGAAGGTTTGAGTCTCGTCGAGACGGCCACTGCTAATTTTTATCGCGCCGACCTGTATGACGCGCGCTTTGGTGGTATCGAGTCCGGTGGTCTCGGTATCAAACACAACAGCGTTGAGCGACGCCATTGGAGTGACCATATTTCCGGTACTGATCGCTGTTTCAGCCATCGCTGGTCAACGTCCCCCGGATACTTCGACAAAACTGCCCGTCGTGTATGACGCATCCTCAGAAATCAGCCACATGATTACCCTGGCGACCTCGATCGCTAAACCGCCGCGTCGCATCGGCACGCCGGATTTGAGCCGGTCAACGCGCCCGGCCTCGCCGCCGCTGGCATGCATATCGGTATAGATCAATCCCGGCCTGACCGCGTTGACGCGAATACCCTGTTCGCCGAGTTCCTTCGAGAGGCCGATCGTCATTGCATCGATCGCGCCTTTCGAGGCCGCATAATCGATGTATTCATGCGGCCCGCCGAGCACGGCGGCGCGCGAGGAGAGATTGACGATAGACCCACCCTCACCACCGTGTTTTGTCGACATGCGCCTGATCGCCTGTTGACAGCACATGAAGCTGCCCTCTACATTGGTTCGCAATATACGTTGCAGACGACCCAGGGAAATATTTTCAAAATCGGACTGTTGCTCAAGAATACCGGCATTATTCACCAGGGCTGTGAGCGGACCCAACTGACCGTCGATAGTTTCAAATAGCCGACCGACTTCGGACTCATCGCCAATATCGGCCCGCACTGCAATTGCGGTTGCACCCGATGCCAGTAAGGCGTCGAGTAACTTATTGGCTTCGGATTCACTATGGTGGAAGTTGATACAGACCGCGTAACCTGCCTCGGCAGCGAGACGCGCTGTTTCTGCACCAATACCACGGCTAGCGCCAGTTACGAGCATTATTTTTTGCATAGCATCTCCGTCTGAGCGACCTGTCCGACAGGCAGGGGCTTACTGGTAATTCAGCTCCAATGTCTCCGATTGGTGACCTGTTTTTCGAATCGCGTGTAGCCCGAGCACACCTTTGGTGTCCTGTCTTATCTCGATAAAAACCTGTGTGGGCGGCGTTTGCAATCCTTCTATCAGGTTGATCGAGTCTCGATGCTGATTGTAAACGATTATCGCCTCTGGGTATTCGTCCAGCAATTTTTGCAACTGCTGTTGATCTGAACAGGGCTCGCAATCTTCGGCACCGTGACGCAATATGGCAACCAATGGCTTACTATCCAGCCTTAGGGCGCGGGTAATAATTTTATTGGTGCAGGTGCGTTTGATCGTCAACATGATGTCTGTAAGTGCCTCGCAATTCCCAGGTTTTACGAGGTATCCTTTAATTTTGTGCGTAACATCTGGTTCACCTGCCCCGGGTTGGCCTGACCCTTAGAGCGTTTCATAACCTGTCCAACAAAAAACCCCAGCACCTTTCCCTTACCGGCGCGAAACTGCTCAACCTGCTCCGGATTCTCTGATATCACTTTATCGATCAGGCTTTCGATAGCACCGCTATCGGTAATTTGCTTCAGGCCACGTGCATCGATGATCTCATCAGCGCTTCCTTCGCCCTGCCACATCGCCTCGAATACCTGTTTGGCAATCTTACCCGAAATCGTGTTATCGGCAACGCGTCGTAAAAGTCCTGCCAACATCACGGGGTTCACCGGAGACTGTTGAATTTCAGTATCACCCCGGTTCAGCGCGCCCGCCAAGTCGCCAAGTATCCAGTTTGCGAGTTGACTTGCCTGTCCCTCGTCCTGCTTCAGGGCCTGTTCAAAATATTCAGCAGTTTCACGGCTGGCGCTGAGCTGATCGGCATTATACTCGGACAGTCCAAATTGTTCGATATAGCGCGTACGTTTTTGCTCGGGTAACTCGGGTAGAGTGGCCTTAATACGCTCGATATCGTCCGCGGTAACTTCTACCGGCAACAGGTCAGGATCGGGAAAATAACGATAATCGTTGGCTTCTTCCTTACTGCGCATCGAACGTGTTTCATTTTTGTCGGCGTCGTACAATCGGGTTTCCTGAATCACCGTACCACCGGCTTCGATCAGGTCGATTTGACGATCAATTTCGAAATTGATGGCACGTTCGAGAAAACGAAATGAATTAATATTTTTCAATTCGGCGCGCGTTCCCAGCTCTTCCTGTCCGGCAGGGCGAACCGAAACATTCGCATCACAGCGAAAGGAGCCTTCCTGCATATTGCCATCGCAAATTTCCAGATACTGTACCAGGGTGTGTATTTTTCGCGCGTAGGCAACAGCCTCTTTGGCACTACGCATGTCTGGATCAGATACGATTTCCAACAGGGGTGTACCCGCACGATTCAGGTCGATACCGGTCTGTTCGGGAAACTCATCGTGTACCGACTTGCCCGCGTCCTCTTCGAGGTGGGCGCGGGTAATTCCGACTATTTTATTAACACCTTCCTCGGGACTGATGCTTAACTCGCCCTTGCCTACGATGGGCAACTCAAACTGTGAGATTTGATAGCCCTTGGGCAGGTCGGGATAAAAGTAGTTTTTGCGCGCGAATACCGATAGAGGTGTTATTTCGGCACCGATAGCGACACCGAATTTTACTGCCATATTAACCACTTCGGCGTTAAGCACCGGCAATACCCCGGGAAACCCGAGATCGACCGTGCAGGCCTGGGTATTGGGTTCCGCCCCAAAAGCGGTCGAAGCTCCCGAGAATATCTTACTCGATGTCGCCAGCTGGGCGTGAATTTCGAGTCCGATAACGGTTTCCCAGGCGGCCATTATGCCAGCTCCGGTGTTTTCAGGTGCCAGTCCGTGGCTTGCTGGAACTGGTGCGCGACATTGAGTAGACGTGACTCATCAAAGTAGTTTCCGATTAATTGCATGCCGACCGGTAACTCCTGCGAAAAACCGGCAGGAATGGACATGCCGGGCAGGCCGGCAAGATTCAGTGCAAGCGTATAGATGTCCTGCAAATACATGCTCACCGGATCGTCGGTTTTAGCGCCCTGCTTAAAAGCAACTTCGGGGGTAACCGGGCATAGTATGACGTCGACCTGTTGAAAGGCTTTTTCATAATCCTGTTTAATCAGACGCCTGAGTTGCTGGGCCTTCAAATAATACGCATCATAATAACCGGCAGACAAAACATAAGTGCCAATCATAATGCGACGCTTGACCTCGTCGCCAAATCCTTCATCCCTCGAGCGCTTGTAAAGGTCTTCCAGATCGACGGGATTATCGCAGCGATGACCGAAGCGCACGCCGTCGAAACGTGACAGGTTTGACGAGCACTCGGCCGGGGCGACCACGTAATACACCGGAATCGCCAGGTTTGCGTTCGGCAACCCGATATCAACTATCTCAGCACCGAGTCTACGGTACTCCTGTATCGCAGTTTCGATCACCCTGGCCACATCGGCATCAAGACCTTCGGCGAAATATTCCTTCGGTAAGCCTATTTTCAGACCCCTGATATCGTCATTCAACTGTTCGCTGTAGTCGGGCACTTCCCGGTCAATCGAAGTCGAGTCACGCGGGTCAAACCCCGCCATTGCCTGCAGCAATATGGCACAGTCCTCAGCGCTGCGCGCCAGTGGCCCGCCCTGGTCAAGGCTCGAACCGAAGGCGACCATGCCATAGCGCGAAACACAGCCATAAGTTGGCTTAATACCCGAAATACCACACAGTGCTGCGGGTTGTCGGATCGATCCACCGGTGTCGGTTCCAGTAGCGCCAGGTGCCAGTGAGGCCGCGACCGCGGCCGCCGAACCGCCAGAAGAACCACCGGGGACCCGTTCGAAATCCCAGGGATTGGCGACCGCACCGTAATAACTATTTTCGTTCGATGACCCCATCGCGAATTCATCCATATTGGTTTTACCCAACATCACCGCACCGCCCTGCCGGAACTTCTCTATGATGGTTGCATCGTAGGGCGCAATAAAATTATCCAGCATTCTGGAAGCACAGGATGTCTTGATACCGTCGGTACAATAGATATCTTTGTGGGCAAGCGGTATTCCGGTCAAGGTCCCGGCTTCGCCCCGGGCAATCACCGCATCGGCAGTTTTGGCCTGTTGCAGGGCAAGCTCATCAGTGACTGTAATAAAACAATTGATTGTGGAATTATATGAATCGATTCGATCGAGATATTGCCGTGTAATTTCGACACTGGAAAATTCCTTTTGCGCGAGGCCCTGCTGAATCTGCTTAATTGTTTTAGTCGTCATCTGCTTCACTCGATGACTTTTGGCACACGGTAATAACCACTTTCAACATCGGGGGCGATACCCTGGAACTTGTCGCGCTCATCGATCTCCGTGACTTCATCCTTGCGCAGGCGTTGAGTGGCATCCATCGGGTGCGCCATCGGCGTGACATTTGACGTATCGACTGCCTTCATCTGTTCCGCGAGCGCCAGAATATTGGATAAATCGGTGGTTAATTGCTCGATCGCAGAGTCGCTAATCTGCAGACGTGCAAGTTGCGCAATATTCCGCACATCTTCATTTTTCAGGGTCATTTCTGAGATTTTCCGGTATAGCGGTTGAAAAGCCCGCAAACTTAGCATAATTTCACATTTAGTTTAACCGAAACGCCTGTATATTGGCGCTTTCTTCCTTGCCCAATTGATCGCCCATTGTTAGAGTACGCCGATCTGGGCCAAATTTGCGCCTAATCAAGGAATTTTGTGCAATCGCGCACTCACGACACTTAACTATTCGGGTTAAAAGCAACGCATGTTTTCAGCTATTCGGGGTTTGTTATCCAACGATTTATCCATCGATTTAGGTACCGCTAATACCCTTATTTATTCAAGAGGCCAGGGCATAGTCCTGAACGAACCATCAGTTGTAGCCATCCGTCAGGATCGCGGACCCGGCGGACCGAAATCAATCGAAGCGGTCGGTACCGATGCAAAAAAAATGCTCGGCAGGACGCCGGAACATATTAATGCCATGCGTCCGATGAAAGACGGTGTAATTGCCGATTTCACCTACACCGAAAAAATGCTGCAGCATTTTATTCGCAAGGTTCACGAAAACCAGTTTTTACGGCCCAGCCCGCGCGTGTTGATTTGCGTACCCTGCGGCGCAACCCAGGTAGAACGCCGCGCAATCCGTGAATCTGCTATGGGTGCCGGCGCGCGCAAGGTCTATCTTATTGAAGAACCGATGGCGGCGGCAATCGGTGCGGGTATGCCGGTCGACGAACCGCAGGGATCGATGGTGCTTGACGTCGGCGGAGGCACTTCTGAAGTCGCGGTAATGTCGCTCAACGGTATCGTATATTCGGCATCGGTACGGATTGGTGGCGATCGATTTGACGATGCGATCATTAACTACGTGCGCCGTAACTACGGCATTTTGATTGGTGACGCTACCGCTGAAAAAATTAAAATTGAGGTTGGCGCCGCATACCCGGGGAAGGATTTAATCGAGATTGAAGTCAAGGGTCGAAACCTGTCCGAAGGCGTACCGCGCAGTTTCACGCTAAATAGTAACGAAATACTCGAAGCGTTGCAGGATCCACTTTACGGGATAATCAGTTCTGTGAAAAATGCTCTGGAGCAAACTCCACCCGAGCTGGGTTCTGATATTGCCGAACGTGGTATCGTTCTCACCGGTGGCGGCGCACTGCTGCGTGATCTGGATCGGTTGATCATGGAAGAAACTGGCTTACCTGTGATAATTGCAGAAGATCCGCTCACCTGTGTGGCACGAGGGGGTGGTCGAGTTCTGGAAATGATCGACGAACATGGGCTGGACTTCCTCGCCATTGAATAATAAGGCCTTTCGCCATTTAGAACTGTCATGTTATGTGCTGAACGGGTAGCAGGCTGGCTATATATGACGCCTGAGACTGACACTATCCACTGTTTATGAACCAACTGCATCCCCGCGAGCAAAATACTTCAATTCGAACACTGTTCCTGGTGAGTTTGTGTGTCGTGTTGATGTTCGTCGATCAGCGATTCAATCATCTCGAAGTGGTGCGATCGAATATATCACTGGTACTAGCACCACTACGATACCTGGTCAGCCTCCCGGTTATCACCGTTGATTGGGCTAATGAATGGCTTAGCTCTCATACCGATATACTGAATGAAAATGTAGTACTCAAGGCCGATGGTCGAATTCTTAACGCGCGATTGCAAAAAATGCAGGTATTACAGGCAGAAAATACACGACTGCGAAATATGCTCGGATCATCGCGTAAACTTGCCGACCAGGTAATCGTGGCAGAACTGCTCTCGGTCGATCAAAACCCCTACCGCCAGTTAATCGAAATCAACAAGGGAACTAACGACGGTGTCGCCCTGGGGCACGCGGTGATTGACGATTTTGGCATCATGGGGCAGGTGATTCACGTTAATCAATATACGTCTACAACGATACTGATTTCCGATCCGGAGCATGCCATTCCGGTACAGTTCATTCGCAGTGGTACCCGTTCTGTTGCTTTCGGTAATGGCAGCGTGGACCAGCTCGAGTTACGCTACCTGCCGGCAACCGCGGATATTGAGGTCGGTGATGAACTGGTTACATCCGGACTCGGTGGACGTTTTCCCGCGGATTATCCTGTCGCAAAGGTAATCTCGATTGCCAAGGATCTGACGCGTGGATTTGTTACGGTACTCGCTAAACCACTGGCACGTCTCGATAGCAGTCGCGAAGTACTGGTGGTAAAACCAAATAACGGCATAACCCCGGAATGATATCCATAATTTTAGTGCTGCTGTAACTAAACCGTGCTGAATCTGCGTTATTTTGTTATTTTCCTAAGCCTGCTGGTTGGCCTGATCCTGATGATTTTGCCATTGCCCGAACCAGTGCAGGTCTACCGTCCGCACTGGGTTGCGTTAATTCTGATCTACTGGAACATGGCATTACCCGATCGGGTTGGCCCCTGGATTGCTTTTATTATCGGAATAATAGTCGACACTTCGCAAGGAACGCTGATCGGGCAGCATGCACTCGCGCTCGTCATTATCATTTATATAAACCAGAATTTTCACCAGAGAATTCGAGTGATGTCGTTGGTACAACAGGCTATCTATGTCTTTGGTCTATTAGTGATCAGCCAGGTCATCATTGTCTGGGTCGAGGGTATTATGGGTAGGCCACCACCAATATTAGCCTTTTTTGGCGCTCCTTTTGTCGGCATGCTGATCTGGCCATGGGTGTTCATCATGCTACGAGACATCAGACGTAAGGCGAGTATAAATTAAAATGGATTATCAGTACCTTGAGTCCAATGATCAGTTAGCGGCATTTTGTGACACAATTAAAAATGCCGGGTACTGCGTTATCGACACCGAATTCGTGCGGGAAAAAACCTACTACGCCGTACTTGCGTTGATTCAGATCGCAACTGAAAAACACATGGCCTGTATAGACCCGCTCACCATCGATAATTTTGAACCACTGGTCGCACTGCTTCAAAACCAGGATATTATCAAGGTGTTTCATTCGCCTAGCCAGGACCTGGAAATACTATTCCAACGGTTTTCCTGTATGCCACAGCCTGTGTTCGATACCCAACTGGCCGCCGCCGTGCTCGGGTACGACCACCAGGTTGGATATGCCGACCTGGTCAACCAGATTACCGGGGTAAAACTCGATAAAAAGCATACGCGTGCCAACTGGAGTCGTCGTCCACTGTCACAGGATGAAATCAATTATGCAATGGATGATGTGCGCTACCTGATTCCTGTCTATAAAACTCTGACAACTGAACTGGAGGACAAAAATCGATACCCCTGGATCGAGGGTGATCTAATCGCGATGACATCGATTTCCAACTATCAATCAGAAACAGCGGACTTATGGAGACGTCTGAAAGGCGCACAAAAATTAAAGGGTGTTGAACTACAGATTGCCCGCCATCTATGTCAGTGGCGAGAACAAATGGCACAACAGAAAAACCTGCCGCGACGATGGGTCGTAAAGGACGATCTTATTATCGAAATTGCGCGCCTTAAGCCTGCGAAAACAACTGATATGGATTCGATCCGTGATATTAATGAAAGGTTTATCGATAAACATGGCAACAGGTTATTAGAAATCGTCGCTACTGCCCAGAACTCATCGAAGTCAGATTGGCCCCAGCATGATGTAAAACAATCACTGTCAACGCCGCAACAGGCTTTAGGCGACTGTTTGATGGCCTTATGCCGTATAATAGCAGAAGACAATCAGATTGCGGTGGCGGCGCTGACTACTCGCAGGGATATCGATAACCTGATTACCGACAGGAAGAACAGCCGGCTCTCCCAGGGATGGCGTTTCAACGTCGCGGGAGAGAAACTACTCGATTTTATATACGGTCAGTCAGTGCTGAGCGTTAACGACAAGCGTATTCAATTAAGCCCCCGGGATTAAACTCGTCGCTAGTAGGCCTCCCAGGGTCTGGTCAAAATTCAATTTTTTTTGTTTATTCCTCGTGAATTAGTAGTATTCTAAAACGATAAATTCCATTTTGATTCTACTGATATTCTATGAACCCTGAAAAGATCCAGCAATTGATACAGCAAGGAATGCCTTCAGCAAGCGTCGATGTTTCTGGCGGTGAGGGAAAGTTTATTGCGCAGGTAGTCAGTGACGATTTTAATCAACTGTCACTCATCAAAAGGCACAAACTGGTTTACGCTTGCGTGCATGATGAGATAGCCTCAGGCGAGCTGCATGCGCTTACTATTATCGCGAAAACATCCGCTGAAATGGCCTAGCCAGGCCCTCTGTGCATGAAGGGAGTCGTAATCACGGGGAAATGCGCGCTAAACTCAGGCTACGACCTGACAATTCCGTCCTGAATTCTTTGCGCGGTAGAGTGCTGCATCGGCGCGTTCATAAATTGATTTGACACTGTCTCCATCCCAGGTTTCGGTAAGACCCGCAGACAGGCTCAGGGTGACGCGTTCCTGATTAAAACTGAATTCCCGGGCTTTTACCGCTTTGCGCAATTTCTCGACCAGTACCCCGGCTTGTGAAACATCAGTATTCGTCAAAAGAAGGACAAACTCTTCCCCTCCGATCCTGAAAATAAAGTCCGATTTTCGGATCTGTTGCGACATCATATTGGCAATAATTTTGAGCACATTGTCACCGGCGCTATGACCATATTTATCATTAATATTCTTAAAATGATCTATGTCCAGGATTGCGTAGCTAAAGGGTGAACCGTATCGCTCCCAGCGAGCGATTTCCTGCTCTATTTGTTCGTCATAGGCCAACCGGCTTTGCACGCCGGTCAATGTATCGTAAAGCAGTTTTTCGCGATTCTCGATTAGCTTTTGCTGTAACAGCTCGGTTTCTTTTTCCATCTGCTTAATTTTTGTGACAAGACTCTCGCTCCTGACCCCGACCGCCTCGTTCCGTGTGGTAGCCTGACCTACAAAATCCTCTACACCCTCTTTTATCAGATCGATATTTTTCGCAATTGCTGATTTCAGCTGACTGATATTCTCGGCAGCGTCGACCTTATCACTAATTTTAGCCATGCCCTCCTTCATCAGGTTTTGCAATGAAATTGCCTCCCGATGCCCGGACATCTGTTCCTCGCGCTCCTCGGTAACAACCTGGGTTAAATCGCCAAGTTGTTCGGTTACATTCGCTATAAAATTTTCGAGTTCACTTTTTTCCTGATTTAATTGATTCAGCGTATCTGATATAGAAGCAACACTTTCAGTCAGAGTCTCCGGCCATATGGTATCTTCAGCGCCATCCATAACTTTTGCCTTTAATTTACGGTTGGCATCGCTGGCGTCCTGAATAATTGAAAGCCGAGCCAGTAATCTGGAAACAACGTCATCGATCGAATTCTTGATGATGCCTGGATCTGTCGGCAGATTCTCATTGGAAGCATTGCTATTAGCTTCTAGTGAGTTCACGTTGTGTACAAGAATCTCGATTTCGCTGACTAGTTTTTCGTCCTGTTTATCGCGCGACAGGGATTCAATTAGCTCCAGTTGTCGGTCCAGGCTTTTATCCATGCCACGACCAACGGTACACAAACGAGCAATAGCATTGCGTAAAATAATCTCCTGCGATCGCCATTCGGACTCTTTCTGTTCAAGCCCCTCGACGGAGTCCTGGCTTTTGAGCTTTGCTTCAGTATTCTGATTCAATGTGTGTCAACTAGTAGATGGGCATGGGTACAGGCCATGTGTGCATTCCTGCAGGGAGTCATGTACATAACCCTGCCTGGTTGGGGATCTGCGCCGAATTGTCACTGCCCTGAACTACTATAGTGCCCCCGTTGGCTAGCCCAATGAAAGGATTGGGTACAACATATGAGTGTAGTTCCTCTTATTAATCTTTCCAGTATAAAATACCCAGTCGCGGTCAATGAATACGGGGTTCGGGCGGGTTTATAATTAAATGAAAAATGACAATCTTATCTATATCTGTACCCCTGATTTGTTATCCGATCCAGGTTCTCGTGGATTCAGTGTCGATGACAATGGCCGTACCGTCGAGGGTTTTATAGTAAAGAAAGACTATTCCTATTTTGCCTATCGAAACACCTGCCCACATACCGGGGCGCCACTCGACTGGGTAGAGCACCAGTTTCTCGACGCGGACGGATCGCTGATTCAATGCGCAGTCCATGATGCGCGATTTTTCATCGATACCGGTGAATGTGTTTTTGGGCCCTGCCCGGGAGACAGTCTCGAAAAACTGGAAATAGTAGTACAGCAGGATGGGATTTATCTACAGGGCAGTTAAGTAGCAGTAGTTAATCTTGCGAAGCAGTCGTATTCATCGCTGTCGTGCACCCTAACCTGATAGAACTCTCCTGAATTGAGTAACAGGTCTGTATCGATATAGACTAACCCGTCAATTTCGGGCGCATCAGCATACGAGCGCGCAATATAGCCATCATCAGTTTTCTGTTCGACCAGCACCTGCAAGTCCTTACCAACACGTTGCTTCAGTTTTTGGCTGCTGATTTCCTGCTGTTTAAGCATGAACAGGTCGTATCTTTGCTGTTTCACTGCCTCTGTCACCTGTCCTGGTAACTGATTGGCAGCTGCACCATCAACCGGGGAGTAGACAAAACAGCCGACACGATCGAGTTGAGCAGCGTCGAGAAAATCGAGTAATTGTGCGAAATCGTCGTCGGTTTC
>Ga0164320_10000209_pt1 | contig 17777 bp, 15 predicted proteins | sample GuaBasSediGuay11_FD_113736 | JGI IMG/M metagenome (GOLD analysis project Ga0164320, IMG submission 113736) | Subseafloor sediment microbial communities from Guaymas Basin, Gulf of California, Mexico - Guay11, Core 4567-28, 0-3 cm | ecosystem: Environmental > Aquatic > Marine > Hydrothermal...
AGCCACAACAGTAGCTTCTACAATGATTGCTGCTAATCTTGCAGGAATACGTGTTTTTGCAACAGGAGGAATTGGTGGTGTACATCGAGGAGCCTCTGAATCTTTTGATATTTCTGCCGATTTGCAAGAGCTTGCAAATACAAATGTTGCTGTAGTTTGTGCAGGAATAAAGGCAATTCTTGATTTAGGTTTAACACTTGAGTATTTAGAAACTTTTGGGATCCCAGTTCTTGGTTATCAAACCGAAGAATTACCTGCATTTTACACTCAAAAAAGTGGCTTTAAAGTAAATTATAAACTAGATAGCACTTCTGAAATTGCTGAACTTTTAAAAACCAAATGGAATCTTAATCTTAAAGGTGGTGTTGTTATTGCTAATCCAATTCCAAAAGACAAACAATTGGATTTTGATGTTATGAAAAGTGCTATTGATAAAGCACTAATCGAAGAAAAAGAATTAGGCATCAAAGGAAAAGATAGCACTCCATTTCTACTCAAAAAAGTTAAAGAACTTACTGATGGTTTAAGTTTAGAAGCTAATATAGAATTGGTTTATAATAATGCAAAACTAGCAGCTCTAATTGCAAAAGAGCTTAAATAAAAGACTTCAAGTATTGTAAAGTAAAAAATAGAATTATTACACTTTTCAATTACAATTTAGTTTTTTGCAAATAATTTTTTTAGACATATAATTCTTCTTCTTCATCAGAAGTATCTTTATTATCTTCCTTAGGTGGCTCTTCAATCTGTTTAATGATATCTAAATATGCTTCACCCAAATATTCTATAATATGGCTTGCAATTAACGACTCGTAGCCAAAATCTTCAACAGCAATATCTGCAGCTTTGCCATGTAAATACACCCCAAAAATTGTCGCATTAAGTGGCGAGTATTTTTGAGCTAGCAATCCTGTAATAATTCCTGTTAACACATCACCACTTCCTGCTGTCGCTAATCCTGGATTTCCTGTGGAATTAATATACAGTTTATCCTTAAAAACTGTTGTGGTATTTGCGCCTTTAATTACAATGATGACATTGTGTTTTTTGGAAAACCTTTTTACCTTTTTAAGTTTATCAAAATCATCTTTCCATGTGCCAAGTAAACGCTCTAACTCTTTAGGATGTGGCGTTAATATAGTTTGCTCTGGTAACAATTCTAAAAGTGATTTCTTTTTAGATAATATGTTTATACCATCTGCATCTATAACCAATGGCAATTTATTTTGTTTTAAAAGAGATTCAAAAGCTGAAATTGTTAAATTGTCTGTCCCAATACCTACACCAAAACCAATAACTGTTGGTTCAATATTATATTCGATATCTGTAATTATATTTTTATCAACATCAGTTAAAACCATTGCTTCCGGAAGTGCCGTTTGCAAAACAGTATATCCGCATTTAGGCACATAAGCTGTTACTAAACCTGAGCCTATAGTTAATGAAGCACGACTCGCTAAAGTAACAGCTCCAATTTTACCATAACTTCCACCAATTATCAAACTATGACCAAAATCTCCTTTATGAGAAAATCGTTCTCGTGGTTTATACATTGAAAAGACTTCTGGTTTTCCAATGAAATCTGCTTCAGTTTCTGTAGCTAACAAATATTCAGAGTCAATGCCAATATCTAATACGTCCCATTGTTTTATATACTTTGCTGTTTCCGGCAAAAAGAAGACTAATTTTGGCGTTTGAAAACTTAGGGTAAAATCTGACCAAACAACGTTATCTTCATCTTCTGGTAGTATATCTGTGTATAATCCTGAAGGAATATCTATCGACAATGTAAATGCTTTTGATGCTTTAAAATGCTTAAATAATTCCTTAACCCAATCATCTGCTGGTCTATTCAATCCAACACCAAAAACGGCATCAACAATAATATCGTCACGACCTATTTCTGGAAACTCTTCCTTACAATTTAAAAGCGTTGGCCAATCTTTTGTGACATTTTTAATTTTGTCGTAGTTAACCAAAAAATCTTTAGACCGCTTATCACTACAATTAACAACATAAGTAATTACATTATAGCCATGAGTTACTAGATGTCTCGCTAACACCAAACCATCTCCACCATTATTTCCTATACCACAAAAAATATAAATTGGCACTTGATCTCCTTGCATACGCTTGTGCAACCAATTAAAAATTTGTGTGCCTACACGTTCCATTAAATCGGCTGAAGAAATATTTTGCCTTTCTACTGTAATCTTATCTGCTTCGTAGATTTGTTCTTTTGAAAGTATCTTCATCTGTTTAGAAACTAAAACCTATTGTTAATATGATACTATTTTTAATTAAATATTAGAATATTCTAAAAAAACATCAAATTATAAATTATGCGCAAAAAAAATATCTTAAATTTTTTTATTAGAGTAAAAGTAATACATTTGATTATGTATAGCATATAAAAATGACTAACACTCTTAAAAAATATTACCGCTTTTCTTCTTTTATTTTTGTAAAAGGTGCACCTTCTATTCTTACATTTGTAACTAATACTACCCTTTTGGGTTATTAATTATATACCATTTAGAAAACCTTGTAATTTATACAAAATTACAGCTTATAAATCTCAATTAAATTATATCAACATATAACAATGAAAGTTTTAAAATTTGGAGGAACTTCTGTAGGTTCAACAAAAAATATTAATAAGGTTATTGGCATTTTAAAAGTCTATGCTGAAAACAATACTATTATTTGTGTGGTTTCTGCTGTTGGTGGTATTACTGACAAACTAATTGCTGTAGGAGAATTAGCCAAAACTAAAAACGAAGGTTATACCAATGCATTTGAAGCTATAAAACAAGTTCATATTGATTTAATAGATGAATTAATTCCGAAAGAAAATGCAGATATTAAAGTTCAAGTTGAAACAAAATTACAAGTACTCAAAAGCTTACTTGATGGCATCTATTTAATAAATGAAATCTCTCCAAAAACAGCAGATAAATTATTAAGTTTTGGAGAGTTGTTGTCTTCTTATATTATTTCGGAAACATTGAAAAGTAGAGGTATTAATTCAGTATTAAAAAACTCGCAAGAGCTTATTACTACAAATTCAAATTTTACAAAAGCTGATATCGATTACGAAATCACAAATACTAAAATTCAAGATTATTTTAATAAAGTCAATCAGAAAATTACAATTCTACCTGGATTTATTTCCAGATCTATTTCTGGTGAGCAAACAACTCTTGGTCGAGGTGGTTCCGATTTTACAGCAGCAGTAGTTGCAGCAGCTTTAAAGGTTAAGCAACTAGAAATTTGGACAGATGTAAGTGGTATGTACACAGCAAACCCAAAAGTTGTAAAACAAGCATTTCCTATTAAAACAATATCGTATCAGGAAGCTATGGAATTGTCTCATTTTGGAGCTAAAGTATTATATCCTCCAACAGTTCAGCCTGTATTAGATTTAAATATTCCTATTATAATTAAAAACACACTTGACCCAAATGCAAGTGGAACGCTAATATCCAAACGTGATACGAATAATAAAACTCCGGTTAATGGAATTAATCCAGTTAAAGGTATTAGCAATATAAATAATATTGCACTTTTTACGCTTCAAGGTAATGGAATGGTTGGAATTCCGGGATTTTCTAAACGTTTATTCGAGACTTTAGCTCAAGAAAAAATTAATGTAATCCTAATTACTCAAGCGTCTTCTGAACATTCTATATGTTTCGGAATAGATACAAAAGATGCAGATGTCGCAAAAGATTCTATAGATATAACGTTTGAAAATGAAATTTCGCTTCATAAAATTGATCCATTAGTTGTAGAAAAAGACTTATCCATAGTCGCACTTATTGGTGATAACATGAAGAATCATCAAGGTATTAGTGGTAAAATGTTTAGTACATTAGGAAAAAATAATATTAACGTTAGAGCAATTGCACAAGGTGCTTCCGAAAAAAATATTTCTGCTGTAATTGCAGAAAAAGATGTTAAAAAGGCATTGAACTCTTTACACGAAGTCTTTTTTGAAGGGAACATAAAACGACTCAATGTGTTTATTACAGGAGTTGGAAATGTAGGAGAAAAATTAGTTGAGCAAATAAAACAGCAAAACGAATACTTAAAGGATAATTTAAAGATAAATATGAGAGTCGTTGGATTATCTAATTCTAGAACCATGACTTTTAATGAAGAAGGTATAGCTTTGGATTCATGGAAAGAACAATTATTAAATGGTGAAAAAGCAACATTACAAGGTTTTCTTAATACAGTAAAACAACTCAATTTGCGCAATAGTATTTTTGTAGATGTCACTTCAAATTCCGGTTTAGCAGATTTATATCCCGAATATCTTAAGCATAGCATTGCAGTTGTGGCATGTAATAAAATTGCATGTTCTAACGCTTTTGAAGATTACAAACGGCTTAAAAAATTATCGCTTAAATACAATGCTCCATTTTTATTCGAAACCAATGTTGGTGCAGGATTGCCTGTAATAGATACGCTTATCAATTTAATGGCTTCAGGAGATAAAGTCACTTCCATTCATGCGGTTTTATCTGGAAGTTTAAACTTTGTTTTTAATAATTATGATGGAAACAAAAATTTTCATGATGTGGTTAAACAAGCTCAAGATGAAGGCTATACCGAACCAGATCCAAGAATTGACTTAAGTGGTGTAGATGTTGCGCGTAAAATTTTAATACTAGCTAGAGAAAGTGGTTTAAAAATGAATTTAAACGATATTGATAATGTTTCGTTTTTAACAGCTTCTAATTTAGAAAGTGATACGGTTGAAGGTTTTTACAAAACATTAATTAAAGATGAAGCGCATTTTCAAAAACTGGTTGCTTCAGCTAAAAAGAATAATTGTCAATTGAAGTATGTTGCCAAATTAAACAATGGAAAAGCAAAAGTTGGTTTACAGGAAATACCCAACGGACATCCTTTTTATAATTTAGAAGGCAAAGACAATATCGTTATGTTTTTTACAGTGCGTTATCCAGAGCAACCATTAATTATTAAAGGAGCTGGAGCTGGAGCAGACGTTACGGCTTCTGGATTATTTGCAGATATAATTAGAATTGGAAATGATTAAGTATGTAGAATCTAGAATCTAGAATTAAAGAATAAAGAATAAAGAATTAAGACAATTTTTTTTCTTTGTTCTAGTAGAGAAGCGGTCTTTTTTCTTTGTTCTGCGAGATTAGGATTGGAATTAAGATTTTGAATAAAAAAAATAAATAATTTGGAAACGATTAGAATTTTCTCACCAGCAACTGTTGCAAATGTGTCTTGCGGATTTGATGTGCTTGGCTTTTGCTTGGATAGCATTGGTGACGAAATGCTTGTTAGAAAAGTTGATAAAAAAGGAAATCATATTACAAAAATTGAAGGCTATGACCTTCCGTTTGAAGTTGAGAAAAATGTGGCAGGAGTATCTGCTTTAGCATTAATTAAAGAAGCCAATCCAAATTGTGGATTCGAAATAGAAATTTACAAACATATAAAACCTGGAAGCGGAATTGGAAGCAGTTCGGCAAGTGCTTCTGGAAGTGTATTTGCAATTAATGAATTATTAGGACGCCCTTTTAACAAAACACAACTCACCTACTTTGCAATGCAAGGCGAAAAATTGGCAAGCCAAAGCGAGCATGCCGATAATGTAGCACCAGGAATTTTTGGAGGCTTTACATTAGTTAAGAGTATTCATCCTTTAGAAGTGTTACAAATTCCGACACCTAACGATTTGTATGCAACTATAATTCATCCACAAATTGAAATTAAAACAGCCGAATCAAGAGGAATTCTTCCAAAAGAAATTCCTTTGCAAGATGCCATCAAACAATGGGCAAATGTTGGGAGCTTAATCCATGCGCTACATACTAGCAATTACGAACTTATAAGCAGATCGTTACAAGATGTAATAGTAGAACCTCACAGAAGCAAGCTCATTCCATTTTATAATGAAATTAAAGTAGTTTCAATTAACGCAGGAGCTTTGGGCTGTGGTATTTCAGGTTCTGGACCTTCAATTTTTACTTTAAGTAAAGGCATAGAAACTGCTAAAAAAGTTGAATCTGCAATGCAAAATATATATTATGAAACCAATATTGCATTTGAAACTTATGTGTCTAAAATAAATACTGAAGGAATACGAATAATGAATAATGAATAATGAATAATGAATAATGAAAGTTATGTCATTTCGAATGAATATGAAAAACCTCATCAACCTATTTCAATTCGTAAATATTTATACTAATAATGCAATATTACTCTCTCAATAAAAAAGCACCAGACGCATCATTTCGTGATGCTGTTAATAAAGGATTAGCACCAGACAAAGGTTTATATTTCCCAGAAAGAATATCTCCTTTAGGTGATATATTTTTTAAAAACATCGATAATTTATCCTATAACGAGATTGCTTTTGAAGCCATAAAACAATTTGTAAAACCAGACATTCTTGAAGCTGTTTTAAAAACGATTATTGCCGAAACTTTATCATTCGATTTTCCAATCATAGAGTTAAACAAAAGCATTTCAGTATTAGAACTTTTTCATGGACCAACAATGGCATTTAAAGATGTTGGTGCTAGATTTATGGCAAGATGTTTGGGTTACTTCAATAAAGACAATGATGAAGAAGTTACTGTTCTTGTTGCTACTTCTGGAGATACTGGAGGAGCAGTCGCTAATGGTTTTTTAGGTGTGAAAGGTGTAAATGTTGTGATTTTGTATCCAAGTGGAAAAGTGAGCGACATCCAAGAGAAACAACTCACTACTCTTGGACAAAACATTACAGCATTAGAAGTAAATGGTACTTTTGATGATTGTCAGGATATGGTTAAGACTGCTTTTTTAGATGCTGAATTAACTAACCGAATGCAGCTCACGTCTGCAAACTCCATTAATATAGCACGATGGTTGCCACAAATGTTCTATTTCTTTTTTGCTTACAAACAATTACATAACAAACATAAAAAAATTGTGTTTTCTATACCAAGCGGAAACTTTGGAAATATTTGTGCAGGAATGATGGCTCAACAGTTGGGTTTACCAATCCATCATTTTGTAGCATCAAACAATAAAAACGATGTGGTAACCGAGTATTTAAAAACGCAACTTTATAAGCCAAAACCATCAGTGCAAACGATAAGTAATGCGATGGATGTGGGGAACCCAAGTAATTTTGTTCGTATTAAAGAAATTTATAAAAACAATTTTAAAACTTTAAAGGATCACTTATCCTCTTATAGTTTTACTGATGCTGAAACTAAAGAAGCAATGCAAGAAATTTATGAAGATTATAATTACGTTGCCGATCCTCATGGAGCAGTTGGTTATTTGGGAGCAAAAGCTTACTTAAAAGAGCATCCTGATACTCATTGTGTCTTTTTAGAAACTGCACATCCAACCAAATTTTTGGATGTAGTAGAAAAGGTTCTTCAACAAAAACAAGAATTACTTGCACAAATTAAAGCTGTTATGGATAAGAAGAAAGTGTCTATTAAGATTGAAAATTATGAACAATTGAAAACATATTTATTAAAGTAATTATCTAACTATTCACTTAAAAATTGTTAAAAATAAATAACTAGACTGCTTGTTTTTAATTTGATTTTAAAATTTTAAAAAACTATCTTCGCTTACGTCTGATATAGATAATTGAAAAAATCCATATCAAAACAATAGGTAACATAAAAAACAAACATGAAACCGATAACACTTTTTTTGGCAATTATATTAATTTCTTGTAATCAATCCCAAAAACTTCCTGATAGCATAGCTATAACTTCCGTTACGTTAATAGACGGAAATGGAGGGAAACCCATCGAAAATACAAATGTTGTTATTTTAGAAGGTAAAATCGTATGTATAGGTAAAGATTGTGATATCTCGTTCGTTGAAGAGAAAATAGACGGGACTGGAAAATTTTTGATCCCTGGATTAACAGATTCCCATGTACATTATATGGCAAATGGATGGGTGGACACTTTTCCGGGAATACTTGATATCGATTTGGATGAGAAATATCCGTATGAAGAAGTCGAAAATGATCTGAAAAATAACGCTGAAAGGTTTCACAAGACATATCTCTGCTCAGGTATTACGGCCATATTCGATGTAGGTGGTTATGATTGGTCCTTTGACGTTCGTGACAAGGCAAGGAACAGTAATAATGCGCCTTTTTATTATGCCACAGGACCATTGATGTCAATGTTACCAAGTATTTTCAATGAACCCTATGCCGAAAATTTAATAGTTCATTTGAAAGACAGAAAATCTATAGTCAATGGTGTTCAAAAACTTATAGCTAACAATGCTGACGCAATGAAGTTACATGCTTTAGACGTGGTAGATAATGACAGTCTAAAACTTCGACTTCAATGGATTAAAGAGGCTATCTCAAATAGTAATCTTCGATTAATTGCAAATGCCCCAACACTTGCATCTGCAAAAGAAGCATTAAAAATAGGGGTCGATATGCTTGTTTACTCAATTGAGGATAAAATTGTAGATGATGAATTCGTAACGTTAGCCAAGAAAAATAATTTAATATATGTACCCACCATTAATGTCACTTCAGGATTTGAATTAGTAAAAAACAGATCATTTGAAGAATCATCTATTTTTTCGGATTGTATTGATTCGCTAACAAGAAGTAAGGTTAGTTCATTAAGTAGCTATCCCAAATCAGACATAACGACAGCTAATAACAAGGATTTAAGAACTGTTCAACCACAGAAAACCAATATCAAGGACAGTATTCGAACGCAAAATCTTAAATTAATTCATGAATCTAAAATAATAGTAGCTACTGGTTCTAGTGCAGGTGCGCCCTTAACGTTACATGGCACAGGAACATATAATGAAATGGAAGCAATGGTTAGAGCCGGTCTAAGTCCAATGGAGGTTATTGTATCTTCAACAAAAAATGGAGCCATAGCAATGAGAAATAAAGAAATCGGCACAATTGAAAATGGAAAAATTGCTGATTTAGTATTATTAAATGCCAATCCGTTAGATAATATGCAAAATATCAGGAGAATAAATACAGTAATAAGAAGAGGTGTAATTTTTGACCGATAGGGAGATTAGGTTACCTAACAAAGGTTATAATTCATTGTGGTTTTGTGCCACACCAAAATAAATGTATAAATTAAACGGTTGTATTTCGGCAGAACCGTCCTGCGGATGATTCCACAACGAAATCATAGCCGAGACGATAAGCGTAACTCCAAAAAAAAAAATTGGATTACAACCTAAAATAGGTTAATCCAACTTCGGTAATTTAAAATCATCTAAAGCACTTTTTTGTGTCATTAGTGCTTCAATTTCTTCAGACTTTCGTGGTGCTTCAGCCGATAAATTTACTGGACCATTTTCAGTAATTAAAATATCGTCTTCAATTCGTACAGCAATTCCCCACCATTTTTTATCGCAATCGCTTCCTTCAGGAATATAAATTCCAGGTTCTACTGTAATTACCATATTCGCTTCATAATTCCCACGCAAATTTAAGTCATGTACATCTAATCCAATATGATGCGATGTTCCATGCGGAAAATACATGTGCCTTTCATCAACCGATTTTATAATACCCAATTCTGCTAACCCTTCATTTATCACTTTTTTTGCAGCACTATGTGTCGAACTTCCATTATTGCCAATAATTGCTGCTGCAATTCCGGCTTCTTGGGCTTGGTAAACAATATCATAAATTGCCTTTTGTTCAGGAGTAAATTTTCCATTTGCTGGAATAGTTCGTGTCACATCTGCAGTATAACCATGATATTCAGCACCTAAATCCATTAGCACCAATTCGCCTTCAATTTGCATCTTATTATTTTCTACATAATGCAAAACACAGCCATTATTTCCTGCACCAACTATAGATGGATACCCTTCATACTCACTACCATATTTTTTATAAACAAACTCATGAATACCTTGCAGCTCGGTTTCAGACATTCCTGGATGCATAGCTTTCATCACTTCTATCTGTCCTTGTGAAGAAATCCTTATAGCTTTAGTTAAGAGTTTCATTTCTTCTGGAGTTTTTATTTGCCGTAATCCAGCCATAAAAGTAGTTAGCAATTTAGTGTCAATTTTAGCTTTTTTTGTGGCAATATTACTATCCTGATTCATTTCAATTCTTAGCTTATCGTTGGTTTCATCAACAGTTTCTTCCAAATAATAACCAATTTGGGTTTTAAAAGATGCAACCAAATCATGCATATCTGCTTTATTACGTTTACTATCTCTGTAATCGTCTTTAAAGTCTTTAAATAAAACGGCATCATATGTTGTAAAATCTATTCCAGAATTCAAAAATTCCTTTCCATTATAAGCCGTTTTAAAACCTAGCTCATTCTTTGCTCCTTCTGTTCCTAATCGACGACCTGTCCACATTTCCCAGCGTGCATTTCGCTGTTGAACATATAATATTTCATTATACGTTTTACCTTCAGCATTGGTTTGTATTTCAGAAAAAATAACTAAAACAGAATGTGGCTCTTTGTACCCTGTTAAATAATAAAAATTGGGATCTTGATGGTACACATATTCTACATCATTTGCACGATTACGAACAGGATTGGCGAAAAACACAGCCACACTATTTTTTGGCATTTTATCGCGAAGCGCTTCTCTTCTATTCTTATGAAATTCTGAAGACAAGTAATCTTGTGGTAAACCGTCCTGTGAAAAAATAAAAACAGCAAATGATAAATAAAAAATTGTAGAAAAAATAGATTTCATTGTAAAGAATTTTTATGAAAGCGAAATTACATAAATATCTATTGGAAAATTAATTTTTAACACAACTTTTATAAAAGAAATGAAACAAAATTTATGTAGTTTTGCGCCTAATTATTTAGGTTTAATTAGAATAAAGAGATTCCCTCCTTCGAGGGAATGAATTAAAAATAATTCAATGAAAAATACAGCTTTAACTTCTACTCACAAAGCGCTTGGTGCAAAACTAGTTCCTTTTGCTGGTTACCATATGCCTGTGCAATACGAAGGTGTTAATATAGAACACGAAACCGTGCGACATGCTGTTGGTGTTTTTGATGTTTCACATATGGGCGAATTTTTAATTGAGGGCGAACATGCTTTAGATTTAATCCAAAAAGTTACGAGTAATGATGCAAGCAAATTAACCGTAGGTAAAGCACAATACAGTTGCTTCCCAAATGATGATGGTGGCATTGTTGATGATTTAATTGTGTATAAAATTAAAGAAGAAACCTATTTGTTGGTTGTTAATGCAAGTAATATTGAAAAAGATTGGAACTGGATTCAATCAAAAAATGATGTTGGCGCAGAAATGAGAAATTTAAGTGACGACTATTCGTTACTTGCCATACAAGGTCCCAAAGCTATTGAAGCGATGCAATCGTTGAGTAGTCATGATTTATCTGAAATAAAATTCTACAATTTTATAGTTGGCGATTTTGCTGGAATTGAGCATGTTATTATTTCAGCAACAGGTTATACAGGAAGCGGAGGATTCGAAATTTATTGCAAGAATAGTGAAGTAAAACAAATTTGGGATAAAGTATTTGAAGCTGGAACAGATTATAGTATTAAACCTATTGGTCTTGCAGCTCGTGATACTTTACGTTTAGAAATGGGTTACTGCTTATATGGAAATGACATAGACGATACAACCTCACCTATTGAAGCTGGTTTAGGCTGGATTACAAAATTTACTAAAGATTTTACAAACTGTGAAGCTCTTAAAGCTGAAAAAGAACGTGGAACAAAACGCAAATTAGTTGCTTTTGAACTAGACGAACGTGGCATTCCACGACAAGGTTACGACATTGTTGATAGCAACGGAAAAAAGATTGGAGAAGTTACTTCTGGTACAATGTCGCCTTCTCTTGGTAAAGGTATTGGGCTAGGATATGTACCAACAGTTTTCGCAAGTATTAACAGCAAGATTAATATCCAAATTCGAAAAAATGCTGTTCCTGCAACTTTAATAAAGCTTCCATTTTATAAGGGATAAAAATATTTTACTGTTCATGAAGTGATGTTATGAAGAAGAAGATAAACAGCAAACATAGAATCTTAATTTTAGGCGCAAGTGGTTTTATTGGCAATGCCATTTATAAAGAGCTCTGCTCCTATTTCAATACCTTTGGGACGTATAATACAAACAATATTTCCTTTAATGGCAACCATCATTTTTTTCAATATAATATAGAAGATGACGGTATTTTCAAAATTTTAGAAGCCGTAAAACCAACTATAATTATTTCTTCGCTTCGTGGTGATTTTTTTGCACAAATAATTGTACATCAACATATTGTAGAATATTTAATAACTCACAAATGCAAACTTATTTTCTTGTCATCAGCAAACGTCTTTGATGCTTATAGTAAATATCCTAGTTATGAATTGGATAAAACCTTAAGCGAAAGCATCTATGGACGATTAAAAATTAAAATTGAAAATATGATGCTACGCTTACCTAAACGTAAATATGCTATTTTAAGATTACCAATGGTGTTTGGTGCATTATCTCCAAGAATTGAAGACATTAAAATTCATCTAAAAGAAAAAAAGCCTATTGAAGTTTTTCCAAATTTAATAATGAATGTCATCACAGATAACAAAATCTCGCAACAAATTCATTATATAATAAATAGAAGTAAATCAGGAATATTCCATTTAGGAAGCAAGGATTTGGTGCACCATGACGATTTCATCAAAGAAATTATTAAAACACTCGGAAACTATAAACCTGTATTTAAGCATGTCTATACAACTAATGAAGATAGATACCTTGCCGTTTTACCTAAAAGCAATCTTCTACCAAAACATTTGCAGCTTTATAGTCAGGAGATTTTTTCTGATTTAGAAATATAATTGATTAAAATACTTTTAAATGTTTAAATTTAAAGTGATTAATAATAAATAATATGAAAAAACTTTCTGAAGAAGATATAGAAAAACGCTTATTACGATTTCCTGATTGGGATTATTATGAAAACGCTATTCATACCGAATTTGAATTCGATAATTTTAAAGATTGCTTTAGTGCTATGAGCAGAATTGCTTTCGAGTGCGAAGCACAAAACCATCATCCAAACTGGACAAACGTTTATAATAGGTTAAACATTTCGTTATCAACTCATGATGCCGAAGGCGTTACCGAAAAAGACTTTAAACTCGCCGAAGCTATTGAAGCAATTGTAGAGGTAGAAGATTAATTTTTTTTCTTTGTCATTCCTGCCAAGGCAGACAAACCTTTAGGTTCAGCGAAGCTAATCCATAATTAATTAAAGCGTAAAAATGAATTCTTGTCTAATATAAATGTACAAAATTAAGACTTTCATTTCTCCCTTCTTTTTTTAATTTTGCATTGTTGTTGTTGTCAATGTAACTTATAAACTTTAGACACTTTAAATACTTATAACTTTTTAACTTAAACTATGGGAAGAGCTTTCGAATTTCGTAAAGCACGTAAAATGAAACGTTGGTCTGCAATGAGTAAAGCCTTTACGCGTATTGGTAAAGACATTGTAATGGCTGTAAAAGAAGGTGGTCCAGATCCCAATAGTAACTCTCGTTTACGAGCAGTTATTCAAAATGCAAAGGCAGTTAACATGCCCAAAGATAATGTAGAACGTGCTATAAAACGTGCCAGCGATAAAAGTCAAGGCGATTATAAAGAAGTTTTATTTGAAGGCTATGCACCTCATGGCATTGCCATACTTGTAGAAACTGCAACCGATAATAACACAAGAACTGTTGCTAATGTGCGCAGCTATTTTAATAAATGTAATGGTAGTCTGGGTACTTCTGGATCTGTCGTTTTTATGTTCGACCATACCTGCAATTTTAGAATCCCAAGTGAAGGATTGGATGCTGAAGACATAGAATTAGAATTTATAGATTTTGGTGCAGAAGAAGTTTTTGCCGATGATGATGGTATTTTAATTTATGCACCTTTTGAAAGTTTTGGAGCTATACAATCTGAATTAGAAAAACGTGATATAGAAATCTTATCTTCAGGTTTTGAACGCATACCACAAGTCACAAGACAACTATCTGCTGAAGCTGTTACAGATGTTGAAAAGCTCCTAGAAAAAATTGAAGAAGACGATGATGTACAAAACGTGTATCACACCATGGAGGAAACTACAAATTGAGATTTAAACTTATTAGTAAATCATACTAAATTCGTTATATTAGTAGGTTGTATGCCATTACAAAAAACATAAATGACATATAGAACAGATATTTCAAATAATTTAGTTCACTTTACCAAAGGTATTGATTCTGAAGGTGCGTTTAAAAATCTCTGGTCAATTATTTCAAATGAAATTATCTACGGAAGTGATAATTTAATCAAAGGAAAACACAAATGTGTTTGTTTTTCAGAGGCTCCAATTGATTTAATAAAATCAGGTTTAGTTAATATGGATAACTTCTCAAGATATTCTCCATTTGGTATTTTAGTTTCAAAAAAGTGGCTATTCTCTAAAGGTGGCAGACCTGTTATTTATCAACCTGAAAAACAATATAGTGACTTATTTGATAAGAATAAATGGAGGCATGTAACTTATAATCCCATATTAAAACCGCCCATAGATTTTACATGGGAAAGAGAATGGAGAATTCAGACAAATGAGTTGGAAATTGACTCTGAAAATTACGCCATTATTGTACCAGATTCTGATTCGGCAAATAATCTAGTGTCAACTTATATGAATGAACAGGATTATGATATTGAACAATATAAGATGCTAATAGGAGATATAGCAGAATTGTATCGGAGTCCATTTCCATGGAAAATTTATCATTTGAATGATTGAAATAAATAACGGCATACAACCTACTAATATAACGAATTTGGCAGATAGTACTAAAAATGAAAATGTTAGCAATAAATAATATTAATTGTAACTTGAAAATGAAGCGTTTCAAAATGCCAGAACATTCTCCAATAGTTGACATTTGTCATACTTTATTCAATAAATAACTCATAATTTTGAGAATTGTGAAATTCTAATGAAGTAATTGTATAAGAAATTATCAAAATGGCAAAAGTAAAAGGAGCTATAGTTGTTGATACAGAAATATGCAAAGGCTGCGAAATTTGTATGCCTGTTTGTCTTGATAACGTTATAAGTATGTCTAAAGAAGTTAATCGTAAAGGATACCATTATCCATATATGAGCGACCCAGAAGCTTGTAATGGATGCACTAACTGTGCCCTTGTTTGTCCTGATAGAGCAATAACTGTTTATAGAGTAAAAGTTTAAAATAATCTGTTTTAATAGTATTATAATGTCAGAATTAAAATTAATGAAAGGTAACGAAGCACTAGCCGAAGCTGCAATTAGAGCTGGTGTAGATGCTTATTTTGGTTATCCTATTACACCACAATCCGAAGTTATTGAATACTTAATGACCGAACGTCCTGAAAAAAGAACAGGAATGATTGTATTACAAGCCGAAAGCGAAATTGCTGCAATTAATATGGTGTATGGAGCTGCTAGTACTGGCAAGCGTGCAATGACTTCATCATCCAGTCCTGGAATATCGTTAAAATTAGAAGGCATATCTTATCTGGCTGGTGCCGAATTACCTGCTGTTATAGTTAATGTAGTACGTGGTGGTCCAGGTTTAGGAACGATACAACCTTCTCAAGCCGATTATTTTCAGTCAGTTAAAGGTGGTGGTCATGGCGATTATAAATTATATGTCCTTGCTCCAGCATCAGTTCAGGAAATGGCAGATTTTGTTGAGGATGCATTCGATATCGCTTTTAAATACAGAGCTCCAGTACTAATTCTATCTGATGGATTAATTGGTCAGATGATGGAAAAAGTAACCCTCAAAAATCAAAAAGAGAGAATGACAGATGAAGAGATTATTAAAAAATATGGAGATTGGGCAACTACAGGTAAAACAGATAGAGAACGTAATATTATTACATCACTTGATTTACAACCAGAAAAAATGGAAGCAAAAGTTCATAAACTAGTAAAAAAATATGAACAAATGGAGAAAGAAGACTTACGCTTTGAAAAGATTGATTGTGAGGACGCTGACTATTTAATTGTAGCTTATGGTTCAAGTGCACGAATTAGCCAAAAGGCTGTTGAATTAGCCAGAGAAAAAGGAATAAAAGTTGGATTATTAAGACCTATAACGCTATTCCCATTTCCTAAACATCAATTACTTGAGTTAGCAAATCAAGTAAAAGGAATTTTAAGTGTTGAGTTAAGTGCTGGACAAATGGTAGAAGACGTGAGACTTGCAGTTGAACATAAAGTTCCTGTTGAACATTTTGGTAGAACAGGAGGTATTATTCATACTCCAGATGAAATTTTAGAAGCATTAGAAGAAAAAATTATAAAACATGGAAATATTAGATATCATAAAATCTGAAAATCAAGTATTCTGTAAAACAAAACTGATGACAGATACGGCATTGTCCTATTGTCCTGGTTGTGGACATGGTACTGTTCATAATATAATTATGGAAGTTATTGAAGAAATGGGTATTGTAGAAGATACTATTGGAGTTGCTCCTGTTGGTTGTTCTGTATTAGCTTATGAGTTTATGGATATTGATATGACACAGGCAGCGCACGGTCGTGCACCTGCTGTTGCAACAGCAATTACAAGAACTTGGCCAGAAAAATATGTGTTTACCTATCAAGGTGATGGTGATTTAGCTGCTATTGGAACAGCCGAAACCATACATGCATGCAACAGAGGTGAAAATATAGTTGTCATATTTGTTAACAATGGTATTTATGGTATGACTGGAGGACAAATGGCACCAACAACATTGCCAGGTATGCAGACTTCTACATCGCCTTATGGCAGAGAAATAGAAACCATGGGTTCTCCCTTAAAAATAACAGAGTTAGTAGCTAATCTTCCTGGTGTTTATTACGTAACACGTCATGCTGTTCATACTCATAAACACGCTCGAAAAGCTAAAAAAGCAATTCGGAAAGCATTTGAGAATACACGTCTAAATAAAGGACTTTCATTTGTTGAGATAGTTTCTAATTGTAATGCTGGGTGGAAAATGAATCCTATTGAATCTAATGAATGGATGGTAGATAACATGTTTCCATATTTCCCTCTTGGCGATATAAAAGTGAATGGTAAATTAAAATAACTATGTTATGACAGAAGAAATTATAATTGCAGGTTTTGGTGGTCAAGGCGTTTTATCGATGGGTAAGATATTAGCTTATTCTGGTATAATGCAAGGCCAGGAAGTAAGTTGGATGCCATCTTATGGCCCAGAAATGCGTGGTGGCACTGCAAATGTAACTGTTATTTTAAGTGACGATAATATAAGTTCTCCTTACTTAAAAGTATTTGATACTGCTATTATTTTAAATCAGCAGTCGATGGATAAGTTTGAAGACTCTGTTAAACCAGAAGGTGTTTTAATTTATGATCCAAACGGAATTTCTCATCATCCTACTCGAACTGATATTAAAATTTTCACAGTTGAAGGTGCTAAATTAACTGCTGAAATGGGAAATAAAAAAATATACAATATGGTGATATTAGGTGGCTATTTAAAAGTAAAACCTATCGTTAAACTTGAAAATGTTATTGAAGGTTTAAAAAAATCGCTGTCTGAACGTTATCATCATTTAATTCCGCTAAATAAAGAAGCCATTACTATGGGAATGGATAGTATAACTTCATTAAAAAATGAACCTCAAGTTCATTAAAGTTTTTTGTTAAGTTTTCTTTAAATTTTACGTCTTATTAATAATACCAATTATTGTATTATGAAAAGA
>Ga0164320_10000210_pt1 | contig 17643 bp, 13 predicted proteins | sample GuaBasSediGuay11_FD_113736 | JGI IMG/M metagenome (GOLD analysis project Ga0164320, IMG submission 113736) | Subseafloor sediment microbial communities from Guaymas Basin, Gulf of California, Mexico - Guay11, Core 4567-28, 0-3 cm | ecosystem: Environmental > Aquatic > Marine > Hydrothermal...
CCAAACGAGATTATTACATCAGCACCTATCTTGGTTATTTTCTGATCATTACAAACTTTTTCTACAGCCAAACGATTCCGACAGCGGCCTATATGATGTTTGTAATCATTATTATAACTACTGGTTTAATTGTTTTTAATGATACTGAACAACAACTCACGTTGCTTGAACGTTTTAAACTGTCGACTACACTTCTAATTCAATCAATACCGATTTTACTGGTCTTGTTTATTTTGTTTCCACGTGTAAATGGGCCTTTATGGGGCATTCCAGAAGATGCCTTTACCGGGATTACCGGTATTGATGATCAGATGTCACCTGGCACAATTAGCAAGCTGATACAATCAAGAGAAGTTGCTTTTCGTGTTACATTCGAAGAAAAGATTCCAGAGCAATCAAAACTTTATTGGCGTGGCCCGGTGCTATGGCAAACGGATGGTCGTAAATGGACAACGGGTAAAACTAACTCTGATGGTGACTCTACACCAATAGACTATACAGGTACGCCTATACATTATGATCTAACCATTGAACCAACGAACAGAAAATGGTTGTTTGGCCTTGAGATGGTATCAAACCTGCCTGATAAAACTTACCTTACAGATGACTATCAATTAAAAACCCTCGAACCTATACGTGCACGGAAAGCTTTTACATTTATTTCTAATAGCTCGTATAAGCTATGGACAAAAAACGAAACAGATTTGGAACGTGGTTTAATATTACCAGAAAACAAACATCTAAAAACACGTGCCCTCGCATCAAAATTACGTGATGAATTTAATGAACCAACATTGATTGTTAACGCTGCACTTGAATGGCTAAAACAAGAAAATTTTGTTTATACATTAAAGCCACCATTAATAACGGGGGACATGGTTGATGAGTTTTTATTTGATGCTCGGCAGGGGTTTTGTGAACATTATGCTGCTGCATTCACTGTTCTAATGCGTGCTGCTGATATACCGGCACGGGTCGTAACAGGGTACCTGGGTGGTGAAATTAATCCCATTGGTAATTATTTAATCGTAAGACAACATCATGCTCACGCATGGATCGAAGTATGGCTTGATAATCAAGGCTGGACTCGCGTTGATCCTACTTCTGTTGTTTCACCGAGCAGGTTAAGTGCAGGTATCGAAAGCGCAATACCTGAAGCTATTTTCGATATTCCATTGGGTCTGAAAAATAACATAACGGCGATTCGTCTTTGGCATCGATTGCGCAATACTGTAGATATGATCAACTACCAATGGGCTCAATGGATTTTAGGCTATAGTCCGGAACGACAAAAACTTTTTCTGCAAAAATTTGGCTTTAAATCGATAAATTGGAAAGAATTGACCTTTACGCTCTTTGTTTTGCTTGGCGTTATTATCACTGCTATAGCAACTTATGTTTTTGGCAAAACACAAAAAACAAGTGATCCTGCAAAAATGTATTATAATATTTTCTGTAATAAATTAGCCAAGGTAGGACTGCCCAAGAGTTCATATGAAGGCCCTGTTGATTATGCTCAACGTGTATCAATATTAAGGCAAGACCTCAAAAATGAAATAAAAGATATAACAGATTTATACATTTTAATTCGTTACTGTTCAGAATATAACGAGCTATTACAATTAAAGACAGCAATAAAATTATTTACTCCAGGTAAAATCACCCCATAACATATTAAATAACTCTATGACTGATAAGACAAAGTCATTGAGTGCGTTAGGCATAAGTGATCAGGAATTATTTAATAATGTTGACTTCTATTCAATCATCCCGATTCTTTCTGATTGCGCTATCGAGAATATTGATAAAAACAAAACACTAATCAAGGCTGGAGAAATAAATAATAATGTTTATTTAATATTGTCTGGTGCATTCAAGGTGCACCTGTCACCAGATTGCTCTGATCCGATTACTGTACTTGAGCCAGGCCAGAGTTTTGGCGAGATTACCGTAATTGACCATCAACCCGCTTCTGCTTATGTGTCTGCTGCCGAAGATGCACGAGTATTCGTAATCAATGAAGATGTCATGTGGTTATTAATAGGCAATTCACATGCGATTGCATGTAATCTACTCGTAGTCTTGTCACAACGTTTACGTCACGGCAATACTAACATCACCAAAATAAAAAGTTTGCTTAAAGAATACGAACATCATGCAACCGTTGATGCACTAACCAGTCTTTATAATCGACGCTGGCTGGATAATATGCTGATTCGTGTTATGCAGCGTTGTCACAAAAATAAAGAACCGCTGTCAGTTATGATGATCGATATTGACAATTTTAAAAATTACAACGACACACATGGTCACCTTGCAGGGGATATTGCATTACGCACTGTATCACAAACTATCATTGAATATTTACGACCGGAAGATATGGTAACCCGTTATGGTGGTGAAGAATTGTTTGCCTTGTTACCTGGTCTGGATGTCAACGCTGCCATGACTGTTGCTGAACGTCTGCGTGAAGCAATTAACCAAACTAAAATTACGGATAAAGACGATCAGACATTGGCTTGCGTAACGATATCAGCAGGAATTGCCGAGATGGTCGATCATGATGATCCTCATAAACTCATCGAATCCGCAGATAAAGCTATGTATACGGCAAAACATTCCGGCCGCAATAAAGTCTGTTGTTAATTATCAGCTTTTAGTTTCCTGCTCACGAAATTGCACTTGATGTAATCTTGCATAATGATTTTGAAGTTTTAATAAATCATTATGTTTACCTTGTTCAACTATACGTCCTTTATCAAGCACAATGATGTAATCTGCATTTTCTATGGTAGATAATCGATGCGCAATGATTAAACAGGTGCGACCTTTTTTGACATTTTCCAATGCAGACTGAATATGACGTTCCGAGCGTGTATCAAGTGAAGACGTTGCCTCGTCTAATATTAATAAGCGTGCATCTTTCAATAAAGCACGGGCAATGGCCAATCGTTGCCGTTGACCACCCGATAATCGGGCACCATCTTCACCAATAATAGTTGACATCTTTTCGGGCAATTCATTAATGAATTCTGTTGCGCATGCTGCTTCTGCTGCTGCCCATACCGCATCATCCGCAACATCTTTCAAATCGCCATAGGCAATATTATTTCTAACGGTGTCATTAAACAGCACGACATCCTGACTGACATAAGCTATGTTTTTACGCAAAGATAATAATGACAACTCGTTTATATCTACATCATCATAATAAATTGAGCCGGTTGATAGTTCATAAAATCGGGGTAGTAGATTAGCCAATGTTGTCTTGCCGCTGCCAGATTCACCTACAAGAGCAATTGTCTTTCCAGTCTCAATAGTGAATGTTATTGAATTAATAGCATCAACTTCTGACTTAGGATAACGATAGGATACGTTTCGAAATTCAATCTTGCCATTTACATTATATAATTCCTTATTTCCAGATTGAGGCTCAATCTCTGTATCAAGTAATGTAAAGACACTCTCGCATGCCGCCAGGCCTTTTTGTATATGCTCATTAACACCGGCCAGGCGTTTTAGTGGCCCCGTTATCATCGCAATTGCAGCAAAGAAAGAAACAAAATCACCCACCTGTAAACTATCGGCAGCGGCTTGTTTAGTAGCAATATAAATAATAATAGCGATAAGAAAAGCAACGATCATTTGTATTGCAGGACCTGTAGCTACCGATGCCTGAACAAATTTCATGGCAAAACGACGATGCGCATTTACTGTATTAAAGAAGCGCTGTTTCTCTACTTCCTGACCGCCGTATAGCTTAATGATCTTTTGTGCGTCGAAACATTCCGCAAGAACATCGTGAAGGCTTCCCATAGTATCCTGAACCTTGCGACTCATTTTACGTATTCTTCGTTTAATAATGGTAACAATAATTGCTATAACAGGTGCTGCTATCAAGCATATTAATGCCAGTGTCATATCAATATAAAACATCCAGCCAAGCAAACCTGCAACTGATAATGAATCACGGACCAGGGTTGAAATAGCATTAGCTGAGGCTTCTTTAATCTGGGTAACATCATAGGTAAAACGTGACATTAAACTACCGGAACGATGCTCATCAAAAAAACAGGTAGGGAAATCAATCATTCGATTAAACATCGTTTGTCGTAAATCCATGATGACCATATTTGCTACCCAATTTAAACACAAATTGCTGACATAAGCCGCGACCCCTCGTATCGCAAATAAAGCAACAAATAAGAACGGTATAAGCCTTATAGTTTCTGGATCTTTCTCGATAAACGCACCATTTAACAAAGGTTGCATCAAAGCAGGAATTGCGGGATCAGTCGCCGCCAGGATGATCATACTGACTATGGATAATAAAAAGACTCGCCAGTAAGGAACAACATGGCTTAACAGTCTACGATATAAGATAATGTCCGTATTAATTGACGAGCCCAAACTATTCCCCTTGTAAATCAGCGTGTTATATGTCTTATAATGCCCGTGAGAGTGGAATTGTGCAATGCATTGCTAGTAAAACTTCCTGTGCTTACGCACAGAGAACGTGTTTCGCGATAAATGAATTAAAAATATATAGTAAGCTTCTGCTAAGGATAATCTAGAGACTATGTCACTTAAACACCCAATAATAGCGATAACAGGCTCATCAGGCGCGGGCACCAGTATTGCCAGAAACGCATTTGAGTATATGTTTCGTAAACACGGAATTAATGCTGCCTTCATCGAAGGCGACTGTTTTCATCGATATGCTCGTGCAGAAATGGATCAACTTTGTGCAGAAGCGGAAGCGAAAGGCGAGAACCTGACCCACTTTGGGCCCGAAGGTAATCTGTTTGGAGAACTCGAAGCTTTATTCAAGGAATATAGTGATAACGGAACTGGTAAACGTCGTTTTTATATCCATGATGATGAAGAAGCATCTCGACGTGGATACCCACTTGGTTCCTTAACCACTTGGGAACCAATAGAAGAGAACACTGACTTGCTTTTCTATGAGGGGCTACATGGGGGATTGAAAACAGAATCGGTCAATGTGTCTCAACACGTAGATCTGCTAATAGGTTTTACGCCAATCATTAACCTGGAGTGGATGCAAAAGATCCATCGAGACCGTGCAATCAGGGGATACACGACCGAAAATGCAACCAAACTTATCCTGGATCGTATGTACGATTATTTGAATTATATTACTCCACAATTCTCTCGTACCGATATTAACTTTCAACGCGTACCGACAATTGACACATCAAATCCATTTACTACTGATTACGTACCTAGTAACGATGAAAGTTTCAGTGTTATCCATATTCGAAATCTGGAGAAAATCGAGGTCGATTTTCGTTACTTACTGGAAATGTTACAAGGCTCACATATGTCGAGTCCTGACACGATTGTTGTTCCTGCTGGAAAGATGGTGTTTGCCATGCAGTTAATTCTGACGCCATTGATACTAAAGTTAATTTCTTAATAAGATGCTAATACTCCTTTCATATGGAAATACATGTTTCAACAATTAAACAATAACTTAATATCCTAATAATATTATGCGTACCATTCTGGTTCTAAATCCAAAAGGCGGCTGCGGCAAAAGTACACTCGCGACAAATATCGCCAGTTATTTTTCTATCAAAGGTAAAAAGGTAACGCTTGCAGATTGTGACCCACAGAACTCAAGTCAGGATTGGTTGTTGGCAAGACCAGATTCACGTAGCCCAATCTATAGCGCGGTATTAACGAAAGGCAGTTTACAAATACAGCAAGAAACTGAAATTCTGATTATGGATACACCTGCGGGCGTCTGTGATAAGCGATTACGCAAGTTTCTCCGTCATGCACAAACTATGATTATGCCCGTTATTGCTTCTCCAATAGATGTTCGTGCTGCCGAGCGATTTATACATGAACTATTTTCATTAAAGGGCACCATCAATAATAAGATAAAGATCGCAACTGTTGCCAATCGCGTAAGAGAAAACACATTGATTACTGCAAAACTTGAGTATTATCTGGACAGAATAAATTTACCAAGTGGAAAACCATTACCCTTTATGACTAAGCTCCGCGCAAGCCAGAATTATATTCATGCGGCAGAACGAGGTTTAAGTATTTTTGAATTACCACCTTCTAAAACATATTATGATCGTGAACAATGGAAACCCTTGCTTAGTTGGCTAAGCAGCAGCAAAAGCCTTCCTGATAAATAAATTATTATCGCAAATTAGTTCTACATATGGTTATAAATGTAAATTATGTCATGCAAAGTCAAACTTAAAGAACAAGATGTTTTCTTCGAAATCGAAGAAAATGAAACTGTGCTTGAAGCAGCATTGCGTCAGGGACATAACTTGCCCTATGGCTGTCGTAATGGCCTATGTGGCTCATGTAAGGCCATAGTAGTTACGGGTGATATTACATACCCAGATGGTACACCCGAAGGACTTAGTGAGAGTGATATTAAACAGGACTTTGCCTTGTTATGTCAGGCAAAAACTACAGGCGATCTTTCAATTAAAGTACGTACCGTTGAAACGGCTGCCGATATCAAACTCAGGCAATTTCCGTGTCGTGTTACAACATGTGAAAAACTTAACAAAGATGTTATTCGTTTAATACTCGAATTACCAAAAACAGAACGACTTCAATTTCTTGCAGGACAATATATAGATATTCTTATGCGCGATGGCAAACGCCGCTCTTTTTCACTTGCGAATCCACCAGATAAAGACCAAATATTAGAACTGCATATTCGTTATTATGACGGTGGGTTGTTTTCTGAATACGCATTTAAAGGTCTGACTGAGAAAGCCTTATTACGTATTGAAGGTCCATTAGGTCAATTTACCTTACATGAATCTGATAGACCGATAATTATGATTGCTGGTGGTACCGGCTTTGCGCCTGTTAAAAGCATGATTGAATACTCGCTTAAAAATAATGATAAGCGCTCTATTCAACTCTATTGGGGTGCACGTACGAAGACAGATCTCTATCTTGATAACACAGCAATTCAATGGTCAATTGATAATGAACACATTAAATATATTCCTGTACTGTCTGATATTGAGAACTTGAATGGCTGGACTGGAAAAACAGGTTTTGTTCATAATGCAGTCATGGAAGATCATACTGACTTATCCGGACACGATGTCTATGCCTGCGGCCCACCACCTATGATAAATGCCATTGTTGAATCATTCCCGGCAAATGGCCTAGATAAAGAAAGGCTCTATTCAGACTCATTCGAGTTTGCTGCAAATTGATAACTAACCTGTGCTGAACATAAGAAAGCTAAAGGATTAAGAAAACCACAGAGGGCACAGAGAACTCAGAGAAATACAAAAGCAATATCATGCACATTGTACTAGCTATCCTGAAACGCCTGCCTCATTCGCTTTATGTTAATAATTTTTTCTCTGTGAACTCTGTGCCCTCTGTGGCTAATTCTTTTTTAGTGTAACAAAACTTATGCAAACCTCAGATTAACTATTTTTTATTTTCCTGCTAACGGTTTCGGAAAACTTATCGCTGCGATTAAGTAAAGCAGGCTTGCAATTGCTATCACCGTATTAAATCCAAAATGCATTGCTATCAGGCTTGCCAATACCGCACTAATAACAGAAGCACAGCCATTAATGCCCCATGCCCAGGATATCAATTCCGGCGCATGTTGACCGAGTTGTGACAGCCCCTTTGGGAATGGCATGCCCATACAGAAAGCCAAAGGTGCTATGACAATTACACTAATAGTAATACGAACAACATCCGGCAAATGTATCAAATAAGTAAATGCTTGATCAAGTGTTAATAAATAGAACGTACATAAAACAAGGATCACTGTTGCCGGCAAGACTATACCAGATGTAAATTGATCATCATTGTTGTCCATGTTTGTAAGGGCTTGTGTGTATGCACTACCAAAACCTGCAAACAGTAAAAAGGCGGTTAACGATACTGCAACAGCATAAAGCGGGTGATGTAAAAACAGCATGAGTTTTTGAATAAAGGCTATCTCTATAAAGAGAAATGCCAAACCCAATGCCGCGAAATAAACCAACACATGGTTGCGACTTATTACATTCTCACTTCGCACATGCCTACGCTTATAAAAATAGTTTGGTAATAGAATAAGAATCAAACTTGCTGTAATGGCCTGAATCAATGTCGCTACCAGGACCAGGTAACCTGTATCGATTAATGGCACCCCACCTTTGCCATACAAACTAATAATTTCCGGTAATGTTCGCCAGCGAAAAAATTGAAAAAAGTAGGGTTGGTTATCAGTAGCAGGCATCAAGTTAAATTTATAATTGTTCAAAAAACGATCAGGCATATTACTCAGCAATTCTTTTGTGCCCAGGTAGTAATACGGTTTTCGGAGTATGTTGAAACGGTTTGCTTCGTCTGCTGACATGTCAGGTAGATAACTCACATCGAAAGAACGCTGTTCACAAAATATTCTAACGGCTATCAGTTCATCTGATGAAAATGGTCCGTTTTTTATTAGCAAGGCACTTGTTTGCCAACCGCGTATCAGCACCAAACGTTGTGCAATATCCTTAACGCCATTTTGCTTTAACACCTTTATTGCTGTTGCCATGACTTTAAGCGTGTCGCGCGGCGGCATCTTGATCCATCGATTGATGACTAAATATCCGTCTGGAGAAAGATGCTGTAAATATAGTTTAAATGCCTCAATGGTATACAGATAATCCTCACTTAAAGAATACAATCCAGTCGATGAGGCACTGAAACTATCGAGTATCGGGATCTGTATGAGATCGTAATATTGATCAGAGGCAGACAAAAACCCCCGCGACTCTTTATTGATTATACGGACGCGGTTATCGTTATAGATGTTTCCTGCATATGTCCCATAGCTTTCCCTTACCAGTTCGATGACTTGTGGATTCAGTTCAATCGCATCAATATGATTCGCACTATGCTGCAATGCCTGCAACACTGGCGTACCACCACCAGCGCCCAACACCAACACACTATCAGCTTGTTTTATGTGATAAGGCAAGGCAGATGTGACAAAATCAAGGTAATCAAGACTTGTCATATCCGTTGAAATTTTATTAATCGCGGAAGGGCCATTACCATCAATAAATAAACCTAACTGTTGCGGAAGTTCTGTTTTTGCATTCAGACTTAATTCGGGGGCATGTCGTAACGGTATCTTTATACTCTCTACAATAGAAACGATGCCTAGGGGACTGGATTGTTGTTCGATAATTCGCGTGCCCGTTACACGCAGTGTCTGACTAAGATCTTTATAGGGCGAGGCGGAAAGTTGAATCAATGACTCTGGAATTACAACGGGTACGATCACTAGACAAAACAACAGTACGCATGCTACTCGAGATTTCAGTTCTGTTTCCCAGACAGCAATAAGTGCCGTGCATATACCCAACGCAGATAATATTCGTAGAGCCGTCGTTGGAAACACAACAAACAGTATAAGAATGATACATAAACTACCTAAACCGGCACCGATAAGATCGGCAGCATAGATGCGTGACAAACGAAAGCGATAATGAATCAAGGCAAGACCTATGGCATTTGCTACAAAAAAGAAAGGAATGGAAAGTGTTAAATAAATTACGGCGAGATTACGCCACTGAGTGATATCAAAAACCAATTCTTCAGGATTGAAAGGCAACCATTGCGCAAACAAAAAACAGAATAGCGATGAAAGCCCGAATAGGACAATATTAGATATAAAACTAAAATGAAAATTTTGCAGTAGCTTTTTCTGTAACAATGCCAGGAAGGTACCGCTAGCACCATAACCCAACAAAGCAAGGCTTATAATCATATAGGCATAGTGATGCCACTGTATGATAGAAAATATTCTGATCAGCAATATTTCATAAGCAAGGGCCGTTGCGGAAAGTAGCGCTATTGAATAAACAGGCAACCGCTTTTGTTGATCAATGCTCACCGGTTAAGGGTACAAATTGTACGGGCAGGATCTGACGGGTCTTGGCTTGGCCTGTATCATCTACGGTGACCAATACAAGTTGTTGGGTTAAAAAACGACCCCCGACCGGTATGATCATACGACCATTGGGTTTGAGTTGTTTTATCAACGGTGGAGGGATATGACTGGCAGCAGCGGTGACAATGATCGCATCGAATGGGGCATACTCTTCCCAGCCATAATAACCATCACCAACTTTCCTCTTTATATTTGAATAGTTGAGACGATCAAACAGCTCATTTGCTTTTCTACCCAGGGGTTCAATAATCTCTATTGTATAAACAGTATCCGTAAGTTGCGCAAGGATAGCCGCCTGATAACCAGAACCTGTACCAATCTCAAGAACCCGATCGCCCGATTCAATATTCAGGATATCTGTCATAATCGCGACGATATAAGGCTGCGAAATAGTCTGACCATGTCCAATAGGCAAGGGCCGGTTCTTATAAGAATGGCGTCGTACGCTTTCCGGAACAAACTCGTGCCGGGGAACGGTTGCCATCGCTTCCATAACAAGCGGATTAAGTTTTTCTTTATTTAGATAGGCACTCGTACCATGAACATGCTGTTTAATAATATCTACCAACTTTGCGCGTTCTGCCTCATAACTTATCGGCGCTGCAAATACTGCCTGGGAAAGCAATAAGATGATGCAAAATCGAAACAGAAAGTACCCGGACATAACAGGATTATTTTATCCTAATCATTCATCAAGACTATTATTGAGTATATATTGAAGGCATAAAGGATATATGCTGTCCCTGCCTTATTACTTGTTAGCTTAGCATAATAATAAATAAGTACTTGAAGAGTTGAGTCAGGATTGGGGGCAATGTGCAGCATCTATCCAAATAAGAACGCTTACCTGATTATCTAGACCAAGGAGCATATTAATACTCTAAATTGTATATATATTTACGTGATATATTTACCCTTGCGTTTACAGGAAACGTTACTACACTCAATTAAAGGATTTTGCAAAACAGGGAAGAAGAATGAGCAACATAAAAAACTTTGTCGGCGAAAAAACCACCAGAAAAATTGTTGATGCGCTATGCGCTCTGGACTTCAATACTATACATAAACTCGCAGAAGATTCCGGCGTACCTGTCCACCGCTTACAGGACTTTGTCGATGAAACTGAAAAAATAACTCAGCTCGATAAGGGAAAACTGATCGTCTATCTTGTCAAATTAGTGGATATGGGTGAAGAGGAAGGACAGCTTGAAGAAACTGGAGAACAGATATTTACTACTCTCAAGGAATTCCAACAACGTAAGACTGGATAGAATTAATCAAACTATTTTCATCAAATTAATTGTTCGCACCTGTGGCTAGCGCCAGCCCTTTTTCATAACATACGCTAGCATCTTCACGATTCCCCTCATGCTCATGCAATCGTGCAAATTCATAATAAGCTTCAGGATTTGCCTGAACCTCAATGCTTTCCTGTATGTAGTCTCTTGCCTTTCCCCATAGTTGATTACGCATGCATAATCTGCCTAGTGTTAACAACAAGACAGGATCACGTGAATGATTATGTAGCCAGGACTCAGCCGTTACCTGTTGTTTTACCGGATCGATTGCAATAACAAGTCCATACAATCGCACTAACATATGATCCCACTGCCGTTTAAGCGCGCCTTTCAATAAGACTTCACAGTCTGTTGTATCTTCAAACTTGAGTCGTTCAGTCACATACGCTTCAATTAAATAAAAATGTTGTTTCAATTTACGCGGAATGTTTAACCAGATCGTATTGAGTTTTTGTTTATCATTCAGGTGACCTGCTTCTTTTAATAATCCTGCATAGGCATCAAATTGTTTTGCCTGGATCTGTTCGCGCGGATAAAGGCTGGTTTTTTCTATTGATGGAATTAGATTTAAAACAGATTGCCAGTCATTAAGATCAGTATAAGTATCCAGTAACAATTGTTTCACCTGATTCTGACCTGGTTGCTTATTTTCCAGATGCTTCAACGTTGCCAGCGCCTGTTCAGTTTGTTGCTGGCTCAATTGCAATTCGGCTTGTGTTAATCCAACAGCAAGACTTGCGTCCGGATTATTGTGATAGGCAAGTCGCAAATAATCATCGCGTCGATCCACAGCACGCAACTCCTGCGCAGCACGTGCAGCGCAGAGATAATTTACATAGGGTGCACGACTGTATGGCGCAGCTTTACAAAAATCACGCTCAGCCTGTTTCCAGCGACCTTCGGTCATATGAATCAAGCCTTGCGTTAAATATTTTTCAGCGCGGCGTTGATGACGATGCTGCCGCCATACTTTTAACTCTTTCGGCATTTGCCAAAAACGTACCAGGCTACGCACTGATATATAACAAGTAAGAAAGCTTAGGAATAAGGCGATAACAAAGAGCGTAGCACTGGTTTGAATTTTCCAGCCCGAAATCGTCATTAATACATAACCTGTATCTGAACCGGCTAAGGAACCAATTGCAACGGCAAGCAATAACGCCAGCAGACTTAACAGCAATAACTTCAACCTAGAAACCTCAGTCGAACTCGTTTGCACCGTGAATCATTTACAATGAACGGCATGTTAAGTGTGCGTTTTTTAGGCTCAGTTGCGCCGACTAAAAAGCCGTGCATAGTTATTCTACGTAAGACTTTTGCCGTTAAGCTAATGAGCCTAAAAAACGTACAATCATGCGAGTAGACGAACTTACCCGCAAGGCGAAGATATGAAATGCTGTATGTTTTCGAGTTACTACACATTCTTTTGATTGATGGTCGTTCAACTGAGGTTTCTAGGTTCATGGCAAAGGTACTAATCCATTATTAATAATCGCATCATTCGTTTCTCCCTGATAACGGATGAGTGCACGAACCGATTCAAGCGATGAACTTATATCCAGATCAGGAAAGGCAAGTTCCAGGTGCTTCATTCGTGATAATGAATCATACATATTCAGAACAGTCGCATCTGATAAATCAAAATAATCATTTAGCCATTTCTGAATATGGCCGATTGATGCATGTAAATTTTCTGTATCACGATTAAATACAGCAAAGCGTGCGTTAGCTAATTCAAGTTTCAAGTTTGCCCTAAGAAAATATATTTCATCCGGTAATAAACGAGCCTTATTAATATTTTGATCACGTGTTATAACAACCAGGCTTTTTAACTCTTTCCATACAAGCATTAAAAAATGTTTTATCCCCTTCACTTGTTCGTCATTCGATTCATTAACAACAACTGATTTTTCTAATACAACATTGTCTCTTAGTGGAAGGGCGTCAATGCGATTAATGAAATCAGATAAAAACAAACCTAACCCACTTAAATCTGCCTGATTTAACGAATGCAGTGTATTCATATCTGCAATTAATTGCTCCCGAACGCTCAAAACAGCGGGATCGTGCAAGCCATTTAATCGTGCATCAGCTGCCTCCATTGCCGCCAGGGCAGTTGCAACATCATGATCGAGTTGAAGATTATAACTTGCAATAATCAAAAGATGTTCAACTTCGGCAAGTGCATAGTCTTCATTAATATGAATCTGTTGTTCTACCCGTTGGGATAGTGAATGAGAAAGAACATTTTGCCTTGATTCAAGCTCTTCCAGCTTTTTCTGTATACCGGTAAACCTTGATAAGGTGTCTTTAATTCGATTATTACTATCGTTAATAATACTGTCATTTTTAATTCTAGTACTATTAATACCTTTTTCGATTTCATTAACTCGATTATTAACAAATACAAATGCAACTGAAAATATGATAAAAAGCAATCCGGGTAAAATATAAAATAACTTACTTGCCGATTCTGGTTTTGATTTTTCATCAGACACTGTTTGTTTATCGGTTTCATTATTTTCCGGGGGCGTCTTTTCCGGAGCTATTATTTCCGAGGATTTTTTTCCAATAACCTTACTTTCTTTTTCTTCAGTCATGAATTCCTAATCTCCAACAAGTTCCAACAGTGCTGATAAAAGACCTTCATCATTTTTTTCCTTGGCAATTCTGGTCTCTGCAACAAACCCTAACTCTTTAGCCAGTTCAGCAGTACGGCTTGACATTGCAACTAATGGTACTTTAAATAACTGCTGCTGATCACTAGCTAATGTCAAGATTAGCAGATTTTTAAGTCCGTCATTACTGGTAATTATAACCGCTGCCGGTTTTATAACTTGCCAAATTTCATGAATATAACTACTTTCATATTCAGGCAAACAGCGTCGATATACTTCCGCATAATCAACTAATGCACCTCGTGTTTTTAAAGTATCCGCCAATAATTCGCGTCCACCAACACCTCTCACAATTAATATTTTCTTATCCTGCAGGCAATCACATTGTAATTCTGATAATTGCAATAATGCTTCACTGTCAGCCTTGACACCTGCATGTAATACATTAGTAATGTTCATTTCAGACAAGGCGTCTGCGGTTCCTGCACCTATGGCTAAAATCTGTACATGTTCCGGCAAACCAGATTTATCCAGGTATAAATCAAACGCTATTTTGACGGCATTACGACTGACAAATATGACAAAATCATATTCAAATATTGCATTACAGCGTGACAATAACACTCCTGAATCTTTCACGGGTTGGATTTCAATGGTTGGAAATGAAATAGCTTGTCCACCATTCTCTGAAATCAAATTACACAAATGTTCAGTCTGATGCCCTGGCCTGGTAACTAATATCCGTTTATTATTTAGTGTTGCTGGCACGATAATAAATTAATGCAGGAGTTCTTTTAATATCTCATCAGCCCCACACTCTAGTAAGGTCTCTGCTAATACAGTACCTATACTATCACTATCTGCAAGACTCCCTTTTTGTTCTGACTTGATCACTTCACTACCATCCACTCTTGCGACCAAACCGACCAGGGATATTTCATTACCGATGATAGAAGCCTGTCCGGCAATGGGTAACTGACAACCACCAAATAAACGACGGCTAAAGGCACGTTCAGTTTGCACACAGAGGGAGGTATCGTGATCATCCAAAGGCGCTATCATTTCATGTACAACTTCATCTCCAGCCCGACATTCAATACCAATGGCACCCTGACCAATCGCTGGAAGTAAAACTGATTGAGGTATTAACTGAGTTATTCGTTCACTTAAGCCAAGTCGGATGATGCCGGCAGCCGCAAGCAAGATTGCGTCATATTCACCGTTATCCAGTTTGCGTAGTCGCGTGCCAACATTTCCTCGTAGATCTTTTAATACTATAGCGGGATGCAATGATTTAATTTGTGACTGACGACGAAGACTGGATGTCCCTACTACAGCACCATCCGGAATATCATCGATTTGTTTATAGTTATTTGAAATAAATACGTCTCTTGTATCTTCACGTTTCATGATGACCGGCAGAGCAAGATCATCCGGCAGATCGATAGTCACATCCTTCATCGAATGAACAGCGATATCAGCCTCCCCATTCAATAATGCCTGTTCGAGCTCCTTGATAAAAAGCCCTTTTCCACCAACAGCAATCAGTGGTGCGTCAAGAAAACGGTCGCCTTCTGTTTGCATACTGACCAGTTCAACATTTAAACCTGAATGGGCATGAATTAACTGTTTTTTAACGTACTCGGCTTGCCATAAGGCAAGCGGACTATTTCGCGTCGCAATTTTTAGTGTTTTCACTGTATATTAGTTTATTTCAATTATGTTATTTGTATTTATAATCATACACTTTGGAAATTATTGAGAAAGCAATTTATAGTTGCGTTCTCTAACAACGTAAGGTGTTTTTAAAAATAGTAATTTTTTCGTGAGTGTCAGGAGACACCGCGCGGACGACTGCATGGATGCAGGAGGTAGAGCGACGCAGGAAGCCAAAGCCGAGAACCGGAATGTATAAACACATACATGAGGAAAGCTGGCCCCGGCGAAGCCGCTTTGGGTCTTTGAGCACGGATTCGACGCCGCAATCGCGTAAAAAGTGCATTTTTAGAGACACTTTTAAAGGTATTCAATGAAACTCGGAATCGTTATGGATCCCATTAGCGGGATCAATATAAAAAAAGACAGTTCATTTGCCATGCTTCTGGCTGCACAGACACGTGGCTGGGACATTCAATATATGGAATTGCACGATATTTATATTAACGATGATATTCCTATGGCAAATATGCAATCCCTGCAGGTAGACGATAATCCTGAACAATGGTTTACATTATCGAATTATCGCCCTGAGGAGCTGGCCAGCCTTGATATTATATTAATGCGTAAGGATCCTCCTTTCGACCTTGAATACATCTACTCAACCTACATTCTTGAACACGCAGAACGACTCGGCACATTAATTGTAAACAATCCAACTGCACTTAGAAATGTAAATGAAAAGTTTTTTATTACCCATTTTGCGCATTGTATTGCGCCTACTCAAGTCAGTCGTAATATAAATATCCTGCTTGGTTTTATAAACCAGCATCAAAATATCATTCTAAAACCACTAGATGGTATGGGCGGTCATAGTATCTTCCGCGTCAACGCATCTGATCCAAATACCAAGGTCATTCTGGAAACCATGACTAACTATGGAAACTGTTATGTCATGGCACAAAAACTTATCCCGGAAATTTCGGCAGGAGATAAACGAATCCTGTTGATTAATGGCGAACCCATTCCTTATGCCCTCGCAAGAATACCTGCCGAGGGTGAAATCAGGGGAAACCTTGCTCGAGGCGGAACTGGAAAGGGTGTTGAATTAACAGATCGTGATCGATGGATATGCCAGCAAGTAGGCCCTTGTTTACGTGATATGGGATTATACTTCGTAGGTCTGGATGTGATAGGTGATTATTTAACAGAAATAAATGTCACCAGCCCAACCTGTATTCGCGAATTGGATAGCCTGTATAATATCGACATCAGCGGACAATTAATGGACGTTTTGGAAAAACACAGGCAGGCGCAATAATATTGTTTACTCACTCACCCATATCTAAGCAACTCTAAACGTGGCAGCAGCACAACCCGTTAGTCCCATTATTACCCCGCTAGATCGATTTGGTTTGACCTTGAGCCTTGCCATTTTGGTACATGCGCTCATTATTTTGGGGATTACCTTTATAGAAGAAGATCGTTCCCGTGCACGTTACGATACGATGGAGATTGTATTAGTCCAACAAAAAAGCCCTGAACCCGAAGAAGCCGACATGATTGCCCAGGCGAGTCTTGAAGGTGGTGGTAATGTTGAAGAAGTAATGAATCCAGCTGCACCAATCCCTGCCCCTTTTCCAGATCCAAAGCCAGACATAACAACACCGCCACCAACTGAAGCAGAGCCGCCACAACCTCCAGAACCCGCTGCAACTGAAGCTGAGGTACCTGATCCTGCACCTGTAAAAAAGGAAATAGTAGAAAAAATTGCTGTGGAAGATGTTATGAGTCCGGACCCGCTTATAGAAAAGGTTGATACTCCCAGCAAGGAGAAACAAATCGCGGAAACGAACGAGCTAAAAACGACAGAAACGTTATCAACTCCTGAACAACAAAAAAACCGAGTTAAAAAAACCATTAAAAAACCCAGGACGCCATCTGCGACAGAATTACTGACCAATAGCTTCAAGATTGCTTCTTTAAGCGCAGAGATAAGACGCAAGATGGAAGCAAAAGCTAAACGTCCCAGACGAAAATTTATCTCGGCTACGACAAAAGAATACAAATATGCCGCCTATATGGAAGCCTGGCGTTC
>Ga0164320_10000211_pt1 | contig 17616 bp, 14 predicted proteins | sample GuaBasSediGuay11_FD_113736 | JGI IMG/M metagenome (GOLD analysis project Ga0164320, IMG submission 113736) | Subseafloor sediment microbial communities from Guaymas Basin, Gulf of California, Mexico - Guay11, Core 4567-28, 0-3 cm | ecosystem: Environmental > Aquatic > Marine > Hydrothermal...
CGGCCCAGCGACTAGTTGGTGATGAAGCTCGAATACGCTGCGTTTGGCATTCAGTAGGATCTCGAGACGATGACCGACGACCAGGACTCCACGACTGCGTTTGCACCAGGGAGTGAGGCACAGCCGCTCCCGACCTGCTTCGGATCGAAGGCTGAGGAGCGCACCGCAGACGGGTTTCGTCGCATCGTTCTCGAGCAGGTCGACCTGGCGGTTTGGCACGCACGGCGTGTCGGTGCCGCTGACGAGCACGTGCATGGCGTACGGCGGGCAACCAAGCGGATGAGAGCCGTGCTGCGCTTGGTAAGAGACTCTCTGGGTGAGGCGACATACCGACAAGACAACGTGATCCTGCGCGACGTGGCAAGGGACCTGTCGGAAATGCGATCAGCGACGGTTCGGATCGAGACGCTCGAGGCACTTGTTGAATGGAATGCTCCGCTGGAGGTATCGGTAGCCGGGTTGCGCGGTCAGCTGGTCACCAACGCGACCACGATGCGCACTGTGCTGCGCACCGAGCCGCTCTTCAAAGAAGACCTGGTCGGTCGACTACGAGGGGTCAGGGCCGGTCTCGATGGATGGACATTGCCCCATGAGCTGGTTCCCACAACTGTCGGTCTCGGAAGCACGTATCGCCGTGGTCGACGCGCCATGGCACGGGCGTACGCCGATGGCAGCACAGATCGCTTCCACGAATGGCGAAAGCGGGTGAAATATCTGGGTCATCAGATGGAAGTTCTTACCGCGACGTGGCCCGAGTCGACATGCGTCATCACATCTGGCCTTGCGAAGCTCGGCAGCGGGCTGGGACTGGATCACGATCTCGCCGACCTCGGGAGCTTCGTAGCAGACTCATCCGTCGCCCTCGTGTCTCCCGCCGAAGAGGGCGAGCTTCTGGACGTCATTGCCGGGCGACGCACGGAACTCCAAACCGACCTCCGGCCACTGGCTCAGCGACTCTATGCACAGACTCCCCGTCAATTCGTTCGCGAAATGACAACCCATTGGGAAGAATGGGGAAGGGTGGCGCCACCCAACGTTGGGTCGCCCACGATGCCCGAGGTTGGATAGCTGTAGGCTCGGCGACCGGACGAAGTTCATGAATAGCGGGAGGAAGAGACTGTGGCACGACTCGTATTGCTTTCGGGTCCCAGCTGTGTGGGCAAGGGGCCGTTGGTGAGCGCACTGGGACGACACCACCCCGAGTTGGCAGCCCGGATGACCCCCCTGATTCTCCACAACAGTAGGGCTCCACGTCCCGGCGAGGTCGATGGTGTGGACTACCACTTCGCACCCAGTGCAGAGGTCGAGCGTCTCGTCTCATCACCCGGATTCGTGGGAGGAGATGTTCGTGGCGACCTCCAGGCTCTTGAGCTGGCGATGATCGACCAGGTCCTGGAAACAGGCCGCGACGCCTTCTTCGAAGGCAACCCGTTCATTCCCGAGATGCTGCGTGACGCAGGAGTGCTGGATCGCTACCCGACGCTCACCGTGTTCCTCTCGCCGCTGACACGCGACGAGATCATCTATCTGCAGGACCCCGCACGTCGTGTGGACCTCGGATCATTCGTCACAGATGTGATGCGACGCAAGCTGTTGCGCAGGACGACCCGGCAGAAGACCCATCTGTCCCAGGTCGACCTCGAGGACATCGAGCGGCGAGCGTCCAACGCCATCGTCGAGCTCCGTGAGGCTCACAAGCACGACCATGTCCTCCCAAACCACGACGGGGAGGACAGCGAGAACTGGGATGCCTTCTACTACCCCGTGGGGGACGCGTTCGCGGTCCTGGCGTCGTTTGCTGCGCTGCTCGCAGGCGAGTCTTCGGATCGCGTTGAGAAATGGGAGGCCGACCTCCTCAAGTAGATGCACCGACACCGCACTCGGACACTGCGACAGGAAACTGTACTCGGGCCGAATCCACGACAGGCGCTCGTCCACGGAATCGGATGAGCCGGACTGGGGCATCGCGCCGATGCACTGCGTGTTGTGCGCTGCCAGCCGTTGATGCCCACCCGCGATGCGGGTTGCACGGGGTACCTTTGGGGATGATGACAACGTCTGCTTCTGGACTCGACGAGCGATTCCTGATCGACGACTTCGAGCCGGTCTACGTCGGTACGTGGAGGGAGGGCAGGCTCGACGCCAAGGTCGCGGCAGCACTCGACGAGCTTGCGGACTGCAAGGCATGTCCGCGGGATTGCAGCGTCAATCGGCTTGTCGACGACATGGGTGTGTGTCACACCGGTCGCTGGCCCTACGTAGCAAGCGCCTTCCGCCACCTCGGTGAGGAGGACTGTCTCCGCGGGTGGAATGGTTCGGGGACCATCTTCTTCTCCTACTGCAATCTCAAGTGCGTGTTCTGCCAGAACTGGGATATCTCCGCAAAGGAGGCAGGGCGGGAGCTCAACGCACACCAGATCGCCGATCTGATGCTCCAACTCCAGGCTGATGGTTGTCACAACATCAACTTCGTAACGCCAGAGCACGTTGCGCCCCAGATCGTGGAGGCAATCGCCGTTGCAGTTCCTCTCGGTCTCAGGCTCCCGATTGTCTACAACACTTCGGCGTACGACGCGATGGCGTCGCTCGAGCTCATGGATGGGTTGGTCGACATCTACATGCCCGACTTCAAGTTCTGGGAGTCCGAATCCTCCAGACGCTTCGTGCGAGCGAGGGACTATCCCGAAAGAGCTCGAGCAGCGATCGCAGAGATGCACCGACAGGTGGGCGTCCTGAGGTTCGGCCGGGACGGGCTGGCGCGCCGTGGCGTGCTCGTGCGCCACCTCGTGATGCCTGGTCTCGTCGAGCAAGCCGCAGCGATCTTCCGGTGGCTACACCACACGGTCTCTCCCGACACCTATGTCAACATCATGGGCCAGTACCGTCCGGAACACAGGGTGCCGGGGGCTGAGCGCTATGGCGACATCGATCGTCGTCCCGATCAGGCCGAGATGGCGGCGGCGTTCGAATCGGCGCGAGACGCTGGACTGTGGCGTCTCGACGAGAGGTTGTGATGGGCGATCCCACGCCTTCATTGGCGCCTCCCGAGTCGATCGTGCCAACCAGGTACTGGCATCGGTTGGAGGATGGGCGGATCCAGTGCGACATGTGCCCGCGTCTGTGCAAATTGCGAAGCGGTCAACGGGGTCTCTGCTTCGTTCGGGCTTGTCGGGACGACCAGGTGGTGCTCACGACGTACGGCAGGGCCAGTGGCTTCTGCGTCGACCCCATCGAGAAGAAACCGCTGAACCACTTCCTTCCCGGAACAGCCGTGCTGTCGTTCGGGACCGCCGGGTGCAATCTTGCCTGTCGTTTCTGCCAGAACTGGGATATCTCAAAGTCACGCGAGTACGACACGCTTACTGATCCAGCTTCGCCCGAGACGATCGCCGGTCGGGCCGCAGAACTCGGCTGCAGGAGTGTTGCCTTCACGTACAACGACCCAGTCGTCTTCCACGAGTTCGCCATCGACGTGGCACGTGCGTGCGCAACAACCGGAGTCAAGGCCGTGGCGGTCACTGCGGGTTACGTCATGCCTGAGCCGCGAACCGAGTTCTACACGTACATGGACGCGGTGAACGTGGACCTGAAAGGATTTACCGACGAGTTCTATCGCAAGGCGTGCATCGGGCACCTCGACCCCGTGCTCGAAACGCTCGAGTACATCCACAATGAAACGGATGTCTGGCTCGAGGTGACGACGCTGCTGATCCCCGGACTCAACGACACGCTTGAGGACATCGACCGACTTACGTGCTGGGTCGTGGAGCGGCTGGGACCCGAGGTGCCCCTGCACTTCACGGCGTTCCATCCCGCGTTCAAGATGCTTGATCGGCCTCCGACCCAACCAGGGGCGCTCACGATGGCCAGAGGCATCGGATTGGGCAACGGCCTCCGGCATGTCTACACGGGAAACGTGCACGACCCTGCGGGACAGGCAACGTATTGCCACGAATGCGGGGTGGAGCTCATCCAGCGGGACGGATACCGGCTCGGCCGCTGGGGTCTGGACGAGGCCGGGCGTTGTCTCGAGTGTGGGACCCTCTGTCCCGGGATGTTCGATCCCGACGGACCCGGCAACTGGGGTGCGCGACGCCTCCCGATCCGTCTCGCGGGCTGAACGGCTTCAGATCTCTGGTCCGATGGCAAAGGCCCCGTACCCGACAACCCGGCTCAACGAACCGGCGGTGTCACCCGAGTTTTCAAGAGCGAGAAGGCGGCAGCTCCATCCACGTCTTTGGGCGAGCAGCAGCGCGGCCTGTATGGCGGTGCGACCGCATGCGTCCTCGCTGGCCAGGTCGTCCGGCCGCAACCCGGCTATCGCCTCGGCGGTGCGGGCATCCCTGCGACTGGCCGTCGCGTGGTCGAGATAGTGGGACAGGTCAGAGCTGATGACGCCAATCACACCGGAAGGGGCGATCGTCTCGTCGAGAACGTCGGCCACTGCGTGAGGCGCGACCTCCCCTGTCGCCAATGCAAGCGTCGTGAACCCACCAAGAGCGACCTGGAGGAAGGGAAGCTGCACCTCGAGGCTGTGCTCGCGAGCGTGGACGGCGGGTTCGGGAGCCACGCCGACAAGTGCCTCTGCCACCGTGGTGAGTTCACGATCCACCTGAACCGGTCCCAGTGGCGTGGCCAGGGCCTCGACCCCAGGGCTCACCAGTCCAGTGAACCTCACGAAGTGGGAGGGACCCAGGAGAACGACCCTCCGGGGAACATCGGTCGTTGCCCGAAGCAATCGGTATGCCGTCGCGGCTACAGGACCCGAGTAGACATAGCCGGCATGGGGAACGATCAACATCGTTGGATGGATGCCGACCTCCGGTGGGGGTTCGGCAATGAGAAGCGATTCGATCGAAGCTCGGAGCTCGTGCGGGTCGGCCGGGTAGAACACGCCGGCGACCGATGCAGGTCGGATGCTCGCCATGCCGCCAACACTATCCGGCCTCTCTCCATCCGATCCACTCGTTCCGAAGAAGCTCCCCCTTTTCCACGCGTGTGCCGTAGCGAAGCCTTTGCTGGAGCCTGCGTGTGGATATGAACCCGGGAGCTTCCGCTCCTGTGCCAACGGGGACAAGATCCCTGGCGATGCTCTGCTCCGAACCCTCGGTCGGATGACTCTCTACCTGATGCCGCCGAAGCGGATGCTCCGATTCGGTGGCAATCCTCACGGGGGACGTCGTGGCCCAGCCGCTCACTCCAAAGGCGTTCCCGTTCCACGGATCGGACGAGCATCTCAGCGATCATCGATGCACTCGAATCCGCTCTGCTATCGGCCGTGGTTGCGATCACGGGCAAGAACCCGGCCCTTTGTGGAGCACTCGACCCGTTCCCGCTCATCGAGGACGAAGACTTCACCGTCCCTGCGGTGTCGGTGAGCCCTGCCGATGCCTGACCGCTTATCGACGACGCAGAAGTCACGATCGCGATCTGACCTTCTTGCTGGCCTGCTGGCAGAGAATGTGTTTCAACCGATGTTCGAATCCGATGGCCGGTTCGTTGATGACCTCAGTTGGCTTGTCGGAACAGGAGATGCACGCGGCATTGGGTTCCTCCTCATCATCATGGGAGTGCTCATCACAGCAGTCTCCATCATGTCGTGGAGGAGTCTTGCGATCCGGAACCTCGATCGCGACGTGCCGGACTTCTCCAACAGTGCCGAAGCGACCGCTGACGCCGGAAGCATCTCCCGATGATCACGCTCGACACGGAGCGTCGTCGAAGTCTCCAACCTGACCGACATGCCAGGTTCGGTGGGCAGTGTCTGTCCCTGCGAAGAAGTCTCCCGAACTCCTACCTGTAACAAGGCGTTCCCCCGCATGGACCAGCGACATTCGGCAACCCTCAGATCGCGGGGGATCAAACCTCTTTGCGCTGGCGGGCGCGGTGGGCGGCCACGTTCTCGCGGGTTGTGCAGGTGTCAGAGCAGTGGCGGCGCGATCGGTTTCGTGATGTGTCGACAAAGACGTCGGCACACGTCGATGAGTTGCACCTGCCGAATCTTTCGTAGCCGCCCTCGATGAGCGCCACGGTGAGTCCCATTGCGGTCACGGCGCCCAGCCACTTGGCCGGACTGTCCTCTTCGGTTTCGAAGTGGAGATGGGGACCTTCGCCGTGCAGGCTGAGCCTTGGCACTGCAACGGCGTCGGAGAGTATCGAGTTGATCACCTCGGCAGCCTCCTTCTCGTCTGCCGAATCAAAGACCTGGCGGAGTCGGGAGCGAAGGAGCTTGACCTCCTCGAGGTCGCTCTCGTCAGCCTTCCAGCCGGGTTTGCACCAGTCACCGTCATGACCGTGGATGAAGTCGCTGACGTCCTCGGGTGATGTCAGCTTCTCCTCGCTGCTAATGGCGTCGAGCGTGTTGACCAGGTCCACCGCTATCTGTACCGGCTGATCACTGTAATGAGAAAAATCCATTTGACTCCTTACATTAGCACAAGAATGATGTAAGATACATAAACAAGTTAGACCCCTACATGGGTGGGCACCAATGATCCAGAAGAATCCCCGCACGCTTGTCGTGTCCGCGCTCGTGGCGGTCTACTTCATCTGGGGTTCAACGTATCTGGCGCTCCGCTTCGGGCTGGAGGGATTCCCGCCATTCATCCTCAATGGCGTGCGCTTCGTCATCGCAGGCGCGGTCATGTATGCGGTGCTGCGGATGCGTGGAGCAAAACCCCCGACCCGTCGCCAGTGGTGGAATGCTGGACGTATGGGCGCCCTGCTTCTGATCGGTGGCGTCGGCCTGATGACGATCGCCGAGGACCTCGGCGTGGGCTCAGGAGTGGCCGCCACTGCAGCTGCGGCCATTCCCGTGTGGACAGCTCTGGTTGGTGGGTCCTTCGGTCAGTGGCCGGTGCGAAGGGAGTGGCTCGGTCTCGGCGTTGGGCTGGTCGGTGTGATCGTCCTACTGCAGGAGGGCGATTTCGCGGCCAGCACCCCCGGAATGCTGCTCGTGATTGCCGGGCCCCTCCTATGGGCGTTCGGATCGGTCTGGGGCAAGCGACTGGAGATGCCCGAAGGATTCATGGCCCCAGCGACCCAGCTCCTGACAGCCGGTGTGGTGATGCTCGTTGCAGGCCCGCTCATGGGTGAACGGATCGTCGAGATGCCCGGTACGGTTGCGTGGGTGGCGCTCGCATATCTGATCGTGATGGGTTCGATCGTCGCTTACACCGCCTACGTCTATCTACTCGAGACGGTACGACCGGCGTTGGCAACGAGCTATGCGTACGTCAATCCGGTGGTGGCCGTGATCCTCGGCCTGACGCTCGGGGCTGAGATCATCTCCGGCCCGATCTTCATCGCCCTGCCCCTCATCCTGGTCGGTGTCGGTCTGACGGCCACCACATATCGCAGGCCGAAGCGTGCCATCTCTCTGTCGATCCCAGGCCCACCCGTACCTCTGGAGGAAGCAGCCTGAGCTGACGACCAACGCCCTCGCTTGGTACCAGGGAGCTGGCGAAATCGGTCGTCCCGGCTCTCGCTATCAGCGGCGGAGTTCGAGTTCGTCGACGCGAGTACAGAGCACGTGCACATCTGATGCGGCGCCGCTCAGAAAATTCCTCTCTTGGAACCGCAGCTGGTGAATACTCGGTGCGTGGAGAAGACGTCACCAGGTCACCCAGCACAGAAGTCCGGAGCCATGCTCGGAACATTCGCTGGTGTGTTCACGCCGTCGATCCTGACGATCCTCGGGATCATCCTGTTCCTCCGGACGGGGTATGTCGTCGGAAACGGCGGTTTGGTGGGCGCCCTTCTCATCATCGCCATCGCAACGGCGGTCTCGATCCTCACCAGCATCTCGCTTGCGGCGATCGCAACCAACATCGACGTCAAGGGTGGGGGTGACTATTACCTGATATCGAGGACGCTCGGCCTTGAGTTCGGCGGGGCGATTGGTGTCGTGCTCTTCCTCGCCCAGTCCGTGTCCATCGCCTTCTATGCCATCGGTTTTGGGGAGGCCACGTCAGCAATAGCTGGCTGGGAGTCGCGTCTGGTCGTTCAGGTGATCGCTGCCATTGCCGTCCTCGTACTGTTCGCGTTTGCCTGGGCTGGTGCCGATGTGGCAACCAAGCTCCAGTTCGTTGTCATGGTGGTGCTCGTTGCAGCACTCGTTTCGTTCTACATCGGCTCGATATCGGCGTTCGACTCCCAGACGCTCGGTGACTCGTGGGCCGCTCCAACCGGAGCTGTCGGCTTCTGGGTTGCGTTTGCCATCTTCTTCCCAGCGGTCACCGGGTTCACCCAGGGCGTGAGCATGTCTGGAGATCTCAGGAATCCGGGTCGGAGTCTCCCGATCGGAACGTTCACCGCCGTGGGTCTGTCCACTGTCGTGTACGTCTCGGTTGCGATATTGCTCGCAGGTGGTGCGCCGCTCTCGGTACTCGTCACCGACGATGGCTCGGCGATGAGGCACATCGCCGTGATCGGAGCACTGGTCGCTCTCGGCGTCATCGCTGCAACACTCTCCTCATCAATGGCGTCGCTGCTCGGTGCGCCTCGCATCCTTCAGTCGATGGCTTCAGATCGGGTGTTCCCTCTCATTGGCTGGTTCGCCGAGGGTGAGGGAGATGCGAACAACCCTCGCAGAGCGGTCGTCCTGAGCCTTGCGATCGCCATGGCGACGATCCTGCTCGGATCGGTCAACGTGATCGCTCCTGTGGTGTCGATGTTCTTTCTTGTCTCATATGGACTCATCAACTACGCCACCTACTACGAAGCACGCGCCGGTAGTCCGTCTTTCAGGCCGAGGTTTCGCTTCTTCAACAAGGGCGCAAGCCTTGCGGGTGCCATCCTGTGTGTGGCCGCGATGCTCGCCATCAATCCGATCGCGGGAGCAGCGGCGATCGTTCTTCTCTTCCTCATCTACCAGTACCTCAGGCGAAGGGCGATCCCTGAGCGCTGGGCAGATGCGGCTCATTCGCACCACTTTCAGAGGGCTGTTGAGAACATCAGAGCCCTAGATGGCGAAATCGAACATGCGAGGAACTGGCGCCCTCAAATACTTGTGTTCTCTGCAGATACCGGCAGAAGGGCGAGGCTTCTGACCTTTGCCAAGTGGATCGAGGGCAACAGCGGTCTCACCGCAGCGTTCCGGATTGTTCCCGGAAAGGGCATACGTAAGCGCATCGAGACAGATCGACAGCAAGAAGAGCTGCAATCCGAGATCGCGGACCTGGGGCTCGAGGTGCATGGAAGGGCCATACTCGCTGCCGACGGGATGGATGCTCTCCCTGTGATCGTGCAGTCATTCGGTCTCGGACGAATCCGAGCCAATGTTGTGCTGTTCGGCTGGCCGGAGTCACCGGACCCAGCTGCTCTTGGCTCCTATGTCGGGGCCATCAGTGACGTAGCGAGGCTCGGTGTGAGCGTCATGAGTCTTTCCACTGACGAGCTTCGCTGGGGACGGTTCACATCGACGCCGAGGAAACGCCGCAACATCACACTTTGGTGGGAGGACGACGACTCGGGCCGATTGGCCCTCATGACGGCATATCTGTGCACCCGCGATCCGGAGTGGCAGCATGCAACGATACGGCTGGTCGCTGATGCGGGGCAGGATGCGAACGCCACGAAGGCGCACCTCGAGTCGATGCTCGAGGGCGCCCGAATTGACGCCGACGTCGTGACAATCGATCAGGCTACGAGCGAGGACGTCGTGCGGGTATGCGCCGATGCGACGCTCGTCCTCATGCCGATGCGCCTGCGCAGAGGAGAGCTCCTCGACCCATTCGGTGGCGACATGGTCGCCCTTGCTTCGCTGCTGCCGATGACAGCAGCGATTCATGCTGGAGCGCCGATCGTCCTCGATACAGATCCTGCGAGCGGCCTCGCAGAGAGCCTGGCGACTGCGGAACGTTCGGTCGATGAGGCACGCGAACGGCTCCGCAATCTCGAGAACCAGCTCGACGAGGCAAATGCCGTAGTCGCAACCCTCCGCGATGGCGCGGATCCAGATCCAGCACGACAAGCTGAGGCTATCGCCGAAGCGCAGGACAGGCTTGAACGCGTTCATCGCCGGACGCTGTCTGCTCGAGCGCGCGTGGAACGAACCGATGCCGACGTGCAAGCACTACTCCAACATCGACTCCGCACCTGATTCACCTGGTGGATACGATTCACGCGCCTCTACCAACGGACAGCGCGCTGCCCATATGCATCCGTGCCGGAATCGGCCGATAGCGCGTTTCTCCACAAGCATCGTCGATCTGCCTATTCGTCCTCGACCTCGTAGATCCGATCGATGTAGCGGGTGATCATCTCGGCGACTGCCGAGCGGGCAGGGAACGTTGCGGCCATGCCGTACATGGGTGCTGCACCGGTTGTGGCACCGCCCCCAGCATTCCGGGCCTCGTCGACGGCGCCCTCGAGGTCGTTCAGGAACCGCTCGACAACACCGGGTCGGGTATGTCGCAGTGTGACGGCGAGATGCACCGCCGGTGGATGATGCAGGCCGTTGAGGCTCCAGTCACGTTCGGCCATCCGGGCCATGATCTCAAATATGTCGACATCGTCAGACTCGAAGGCGATCACCCACAGTGGATCCCCGAGGACGTGCAGGCCGTCGATTGCCTCGATCCCTGCTCGGATCTCCGCACCGGTCTCGAGGATTGCTTTGGTGGCAGCGATGTAACCGTCCTCACCCATCGACACGAGCGCGGCCCATGCCGCTGCGACGAGTCCACCCGGACGGCTTCCGGCAAGTGTTGGGGAGTAGTAGAGCCCTCCGGGCCACTCTGTGGCGACGTGGAACTGGTGCCTGCGAAGGTCTTTTCCGCGATACAGGACGACCGAGGTGCCCTTTGCGGCGTATCCATACTTGTGGGTATCCGCAGACATCGATGTCACACCCGGCAGGCGGAAATCGAAAGGTGCGATGTCGTGACCAAGCCGCTCGGCCCACGGCAGCACGAACCCACCGAGACAGGCGTCCGTGTGGAACCCGACGCTTCGTTCGCGAGCCATGTCCGAGAGCTCCCCGATGGGATCGATGACGCCGTGGGGAAACCCGGGAGTCGAGCCGACCACGACGATCGTGCGTTTCGTCATCGCGTTCGCCATGGCGTCGACATCGGCGCGAAAGTCGCCAGCGACGGGTACCCGGATCTGGGTGTAGCCGAAGTATGCGGCTGCCTTGTCGAAGGCAACGTGCGCCGAATCGGGGAGGACCATCTCCGGCTTTGCAACGCCCGCACGGTCGCGGTACGCCTTCATCGCCATGATGATCGACTCCGTACCCCCCGACGTCACCGTCCCAACGATCTCGTCCCCTGCTCGGGCAGCGATTCTGGCGCCCAGCATGTCTGCCGTCATGGCGACGACCTCGGCCTCGAACTTCATCCCAGAGGGCCACACGTCGAGATGGAGAGGATTCGATTGGGATTGGAGCGCATACACCTTGTTCAGGAACTCGATGTGATCGGCGTCGCCGTGATAGACAGCCCCTGAAGTGTGGCCGTCGTCCCAGTTCCCGTGTTCGGCGTCTGCAAGTGCAGTGATGTACTCGGTGATCTCCTCACGATCACGTCCCGTCTCGGGAAGACGGCTGTACACAGGCCCGTCGACGTCGGGTCGCACGATGGGCGCAGCGTCGAGCATCGCCTCGTACTCTGCGTCGAGAACGTCTCGTACCTTGGGGATACGTTGCGCACCACCGATGATGGCGGAGGCCAGACGAGGAGGGAGCCTGTCGAGAAGGTTCCTGGCTTTGTCGGTGATGCTCATGTGACTCTCAACCGTTGATGCGGCGGTAGATGCCGCGGTTGGCCTTGTGGATCTTGCGGAACGTGTCATACCGGCGGTCGTACACGGCTCGATTCGCCTGATTCGGCACGTGCGTGGCCGATGTGGAAACCATCGCATCGATGTCCTCCCACTCGACATGCCCCAACGCTGCGTGGGCAAGCATCCCCGCGCCACGGACGTTCACCCACAAGGGCTCAACGCGTTGAAGGATCGTGCGGTCGAGGACATCGGCATGGATCTGGGCCCAGAGGTCTGACTGTGCACCGCCACCGACCATGGCGATCGGGTCGAGACGGCTCTTCGTGAAACGTTCAACGGTTTCGAGGAGCCACCTGGTGTTGTATGCAACGCCCTCGAACACTGAGCGCACCATTTCGTCCCTCCCGGTGTCGAGTGACTGGTTGAAGAAGCCGCCCCGCAGGTTTGCATCTTCAACGGGGGTGCGGTCGCCATAGAGCCAGGGTGTGAAGATCACGCCGTTCGATCCGGGTGCAACGGTGGCCGCGATGCCGTTGAGGTCTCCATACACAGAGGTGTCCCCGTCCCGATTCGGGTAGAGGATCGAAGCAAGCCAATCGATCGCTTTCCCTGCGGTCTCCTGCTCGTTGGCTGCGAACCACCTGCCTGGCACCGCAGCGGGCAGAGATGCGATCGAGTGCATCAGATCGGTCTTCTTGTATGGGACATGGCACGTGAGCCACGACGAAGTTCCGATGTAGAGGTGCGCTTCGTGGTCACGGACGGTTCCCGCTCCGATGGCTGCCGAAGAGACGTCGGGAGTCCCCGCAACGACGGGCGTTCCCCTTGGCAACCCGAGTTCGTCTGCAGCCGTTGCGCTCAGACCGCCGATCACCTCTGTTGCGTGTACAAGGTCGGGCAGTTGGTCCCGTTCCAGTCCTGCGTATCCAAGGAGGACGTCGTCGTAGTCAACGGAATCCGGGTCACGGTTGTCTGTCAGCCAGTGCAGTGCGATCGAGTCGTACGAAGCCACGGCCCTGCCGGTGAGACGGAGATTGATGTAGTCCTTTGGTTCGAGGAACTTTTCCGCGGCCCGGTAGATGTCGGGTCGCTCGTGACGAAGGAAGAGAATGTGCGCTATCGGGTCCTTCCCCGACCCAGAGGGACCGCCCCCGGTCGTGGCGATCCAGCGTCGCACCCTGAGGGGACCGAAGCCCTCGATGCGGATCGGTCCGGACCCTCTCAAATCCTTGAGATGGCCCGCTCCCCTCGAATCCATCCAGATGATGGCGTTTCCGATCGGTGCTCCCTGCGCATCGACGGTGACGGTGCCGGACCACTGGGACGTGACCGACACGGCCGTGATGCGGGCGCCAGGCGATGCTTCCACCGTCTGTCGGGTCGCTGTGACGATCGCACTCCACCAGGCGTGCGGATCTTGTTCCGCGCCACCGGTCCCATCGAGCATGAGGTCAACGGACTCGGTCGCCGTGCCAAGGACCTCGCTACGGTCCGACACGAGTGCCACCTTCGGTCCTGACGTCCCGAGGTCGATGGCGAGAACGTACGTCGGTGACTCCACGCCGGCCAGCCTACCGGGCCGTGTGGTGCTGCCCGCTCGAGCCTCGATCTGGTCCTATGTGTCGCATTTGTCGTTGACGATGATGGGCGCAGTGAACTCGTCCATCCACGAGTCGACGGATCCGGTGGTACCTCCCCCGGGACCTGTGACCACTTGGCTGCCACCGATGGTCTCGAGCTTGACGGTCGCTGGACCGACGCCCTCGGGAAGGACCAGTGTCAGGCGTTGTTGCGACGAGATCTTGTTCGTAATTGTCTGTCCGGCGGCCGTCATGGTCGCTGTCACGGGGAACACGAACTCAACTTCACCGATACCGTTCTGCACATCAAGGGCAAGTGTCACATCACCCTTCTGATCCATCGACCCACCTCCGATGTCCATCTTCCCGTCCAGCGTCACGGAGCCGGTCCAGGCTTCGCCGTCACAGGTCACCAGGTCGATAGCCGCCGCACCGGCCCAGGGTGGTTCCAGGTCCACGACGACAGTGACACGAGCCGCAGGACTGTGCCAGACGACCTCGAGGGGAGTCTCGATGACGTTGACATCGAAGGTATCGAATACGATCTCGATCATCCCGTACGGATTCAGGAACTGCTCGAAGGCACCCGCAAAGTCGAATTCGGCCGTGATGATCCCTGTCTCTCGCATCTCGAGCGCTGGACCAAGTGTCTGAGCCGACTTTGGCCTCTCATTCTTCGGCTCGTACCAGAACCTCGTCTCGCCAGCCGCATCCGTGAGTTGGCGGGCGACACCGCCAGCCGCATCCTGGCTGCTGGGCCGGCGCATGTGGCCGTGGCTCACAAGCGTCTTGTCGATCTCGAACTTGACTCCCGCGTTCTTGACGGGTCCGGGGGGTGGAAGGCCGAGGACGCGACTGGCAAAGCAGCGCTCTGAGCCAGCACCCATGCCGTTCCACCGCACTGAGGCGACTACTTCGGCGCGTTCACTCTCGACACTCTTTCCCTGAGCATCATGGATTTCGTGGACAGGAACCTTGGATACCGTCACGTTCGGCTGGATGTTCTCGTAGATTGCCCACATCTTGCTGACGTCGAGGAGCTGCGTCGCCTTCGAGATCACACTTGAGACACTCTTCCACCAGCTGGCCACCTTCGATGCGGTCCCCATCGTGCGCGACGTTGCGCCTTCGGCTAGTTCGTCGATGACCTCAGACTCGACCGAACCGGCCATCTCTCCGACGTATCCCTGAGCCAGGCTGAAGCCAGGATCCGAATCACCCCCACCGACCGGTGGACAATCGTCGGAGGCTGCACGGATCGCGGACGCTCCGGCCACTGCGAGACGGCTTGCCATGGCTTCACCCTCGAGGTTCGGCAGCGGTGGTGTCATCGCAACGAAGAGGAGCCACCCCTCAAATGGTGTGATCTCGCCATCGGATCGGATCTCGGTCCCCAGAGCGGCGAGCACCCTGCTCATCGGGTACTCGGGGAGCGTGTCGATCATCTCGCGGTACATCGAGGCGACATCTTCGGTCGTGAGATCTGTTCCGGCCGTTGCGTTGAGCAGGTTCCTGATCCGCTCGAACGGAACCGGTTCGCGTCCGGCAGCCAACGCTAGGCCGGAGACCTCTGCCATCGACAGCCACAGGTCATCGGGTCCTCGTTCCGCTCCGACAACGATCGGTGTTCCATCCGTCGCGTAGACGCCGATTTCGAGGACCTCGAGGATGGCGATCATTGCAGCCTCCGCCGTGGCAGGATCGAGCAGTGCGGCGACGGCCTCTGTGGTATCCATCGACGGCGCGACCAGCGTGACCGAATCACCGATTGGCTCCGACGACGGCGGACCTCCCGTTGGATCGGTCGTCGAGGGTTCCTCCCCTGCCGTACCGCATGACGCGACGATCAGAGCCAGGGCGATGAGGAGAGCCGTTCGCAGGCGAAGTCCGAGGAGCGATCGCCCGGCTGAGTGGCCATCGGTTGCGGCGTGCGATCTAGCCAATCGGCATCCAAGCCAATGTAACGAACGTGGCGTAGGTGAGATTTCCCGCATCGTCGTTGGCAACTTCCTCGACGCTCATTGATACGGATGCTTGGACATCTTCGCGTTCTCCCGTGATGAAGGCTGCGTTCCCCTCATTGCTTTGCATCTCCAACGTGTCAACGGTGAAGCCCTCATCCTCGAGCCAGGACTCGTATTTCTCCTTCATGGAATCGTACGCGTCTCCGGCGACCTCGATGACCGCTGTGTATGAGGTCCCTGACTCCTCGTCGAACTGCATCGACGTACCGACCTCGTAGACGTCGGGGAGTGGGAACGGGAAGTCGGCTGGGAGGTCTCCCCCGAAACTTGCCTGTGCAGTGCCTTCATCGTCCTCGATCGTCAAAGTCAATTCTCCGTCGTCGCCCGTACTGAGGTCTATCCCCTCGACGTCCGTCTGCTCGATGATCTGTTCGACCAGAGCATCGGCAGCGTCATCGGATCCCCCACAGGAAGCCACGATGAGTGTGGCAGTGATCATCAGCGCAAGTTTCTTCATCTCGTCACTCCTTCGGATCGAAAACCCTGTTTGTAGTCGCCGATTCGCGATTTGCAGGACCATGCGTTGGCGTCTCCATGCTGGCCAGCCTACTTGGAGCCGCTCCGGCCATGCAGTGCGCCGGTCTTCATCACCTGACCCGATGCCACTTCTGCACCGGCGGCAGCCGACTTCAGAACTCGATGACCTGGCGGAGCGCTTCACCATCTGCGAGACGGTCGAGAGCGACATTGATGTCGTCAAGTTCGATGCGGTGCGAGATGAGCTTGTCTGTGGGCAAGTGACCATCGCGGTACAGCTCGATGAAGCGCGGGATGTCTTGCGAGGTGGTGCACGAACCGAGGTAGCTGCCTCCGATCGTCACGCCGCTGGCGACCAGGCGCGAAAGCTCGAGATCGTGTGAGATAGCAGGTCCCGGCAGGCCGAGTGTGGTCAACGTGCCCCCGCGCCGAACGAGGCTCAATGCCAGATCGAAGCCCTCCAGTGTGCCGGAGGCCTCGATTGCGTGATCGACGCCGCCTGTCGTCGAATCGTTTACGTGGACCGCGGTCTCATCGTTGGCCAGCAGTACGTCGGTTGCTCCGAGCGTCGATGCCAGAGCGAGCTTTGTGGCGAGTCTGTCGATGGCGACGATCCGGTCCGCACCTGCGGCTCTGGCACCGAGGATCGCCGAGAGTCCAACCGCTCCAAGTCCGACGACCGCCACTGAGTCGCGCTCGGCGACCCCAGCCGTATTGAGAGCGGTCCCTGCGCCGCAGAGCACGGCGCATCCAAAGATGCAGATGTCTCGCGCCGCGAGACCCGACGGCACCTTCACGGCGGAGGCTGCCGACACCATCGTGTACTCCGCAAAGGCCGCTACTCCCATGTGATGGTGGAGCTTCTCGCCATTGTGGGTCAGGCGAGTGCCCCCGGTGAGCAGCTCGCCTTTCTGGTTTGCCTCAGCACCGACTTCGCACAACCAGGCCTCACCATTCTGGCACCGGACGCATTCACCGCACTGGGGCAGGTATGCGAGCACAACGTCGTCCCCTGGTGCGAAGCCCGTCACATCGGATCCGACCGCGGCAATCCTCCCTGCTGCTTCATGGCCGATCACCATGGGTAGCGGCCAGACTCGTGCACCTGTGACCACGGAGAGATCCGACCGGCACAGACTGGCCGCAACTACTTCGACGAGCAACTCGCCCGGTGCGGGACCGGGCAGTTCGAGCTCGACGATCTCGAGGGGACGGGACTCGGCATAGGGACGAGAGAGACTGCGCTCGCGCAGGACAGCGCCGCGAAACCTGGTCATGGGGAGCACGCGAAAGTGCGATTGGGGGTCATTGTCGGTCAGTCTGGCACACAGGCCCTGCGACCGTATCCAAACCGGGCTGACAGCGCGATGCTGCCGACGTTCCACCCGTCGTACCTCACACCGTGCACATGAATTCGGTTGCCGCCGAAAGTTGCCTGTCTATCCGGTATCGGTCTCGTCGAAACTGATCGTGGCGAGGACTTCGTCTGCGGCGTCGAGGAAGCTGTCAAAGCCGGTGCCATCTCCCGAGATTGCCATGATCGCCAATACGTCGCCGCCAATCGGGATGATCGTGAACCTCATCCGGGTGCCGTCGCGGAATTGCGGCGGGTTGAGAGGGATCTGGTTGTACAGCCGATTGTTCGGAAATATGAAGAGCTCGACCGACTCGCCGCCGGGCACCACTACATCGGCGGTGAAGGAGATCCCATCGAACCCGCCGATCGACACTGGAACAGGATCGGTGCTCCTGAGGATCTCTTGGCTCTGGATCGCCTCGATCACCGTGTCGATGGAGTTGGCTTGGAA
>Ga0164320_10000212_pt1 | contig 17592 bp, 15 predicted proteins | sample GuaBasSediGuay11_FD_113736 | JGI IMG/M metagenome (GOLD analysis project Ga0164320, IMG submission 113736) | Subseafloor sediment microbial communities from Guaymas Basin, Gulf of California, Mexico - Guay11, Core 4567-28, 0-3 cm | ecosystem: Environmental > Aquatic > Marine > Hydrothermal...
AATGGAATTAGTTAACATTTATATCTAAAATGATAACTATCTATATTAATAATTAGTAACTTACAGTTATAAAAACCTTCTATAATGAAATGGCATATTATATTGGGACTCTTCCTTATCATAGAGATAGGCGGTAGTACAACGCTTAATGCCCAGGTCAACCCTTCGATTGATGAATTGCATAACTACTTTAACAATCAACAGTTACTCCACACTTATCGAGAAGGCGAAGTTTTGTATGGTACCTATTATTTTATAGAAATTCATTATTGCGCCAATGGGTATTATGGCTTATACGGAAATACAGTAAAGCGAACTGTGCTTGGGAACGAACAAAAAACAAACTGGCAGGAATATGGCAGTTGGAAAATCACTAGCCAAGACGGTATCAACGGTATCTTTTATGCGGCTACCAATGGGAACCAGCAGTTTTACCCGCTCTACAAGCTGGCCAATGGAGATATTTTTATTAATGAAGGAGTGACCATAGTGAAACAAGGATTAGCAGTTTGTCAATGAAGTCGAGAAATAGGCAGGTAATTTACTTCTCTCGTTATTCCTGATTTAAAGAAAGCAATAAATCACATATTTTATATACGTTACAATGCAATTTTACACAATGTCAAATTATAATTATGAAAACGTACTATAATGTTCCGCGTTATGTAACTTTGCTTTGCTCTCCTCGTTAAAATTGTTTTAGAGGTGTTCGCGAATCTCAATGCCTCGATTTGGTAAAAGCGAAGTTTAAACTACTTCATTCTCTTATTTTTTTCTTCTCAAATGTTTCTCTACAATGTTAATGGAACACTCTTTTTACGAAACGACGATAGGAGTGTAGTGGAATGTGTGTGGAATGGGAAAACTTAAAACATAAGTTTTCATCATCTAATTAAGTCATTTTTATATATTTTAATAAATTTGTGTTAAACATTAAATACAAATTCTGCATGGACATTACTTTATTGAAAATATTGTTTTACATATTGTGTTTCCAGTTCTTGTTTGTCTCACTTTATTTAGTTCAAAATAAAAAAGGAAAAGCCTTAAGTAATAAACTGCTTGCTACAGTTTTTTTTATGATTTCTCTAGTTGTAATTAATTTGTACTTAATAGTTTTTAGAGTTGAAATTAATACACCACAATTACTATTCATAGATGATACGTTTATGTTTGCGTATGGCCCTTTGCTTTATCTTTTTACACAATCTGTGTTATTTAAAAATTATGGGGTTCAAAAAAAACACTTAGTTCATTTTTTTCCTTTTATTGTCTCTCTTTGTGTATTAATTGGAATTATAACATTTGTTGATACTGAATCTTTCTCTCAAACAACAAATCAAATAAAGAATCTGCAAATTCCCATATTTATTCGTATAGGTGGAACTTTAATGTTAGTTCATGTTTTTTATTATTTATTTAAATCTAAGCAAGAAATTAAAAAAGTTATCGGTAAAGTTAAAAGTCTATATTCAACCTTTAATCAAGATAACTTTAAACTTCTAAAATTTATTTTAAACTCTTTCATTGTACTATTTTCATTGTCATTAATTCTTTCGATATTACCTTTTGTCGGAATTAAAAGTGGATTGTTAATTGCATTGTTGTCAATGATTCTATTTATGTTTTATTTCATTAATTCAGTATTAATGAAGATGCTCAATCAATCATCAAGTGAAAGTGGTGCTATTACCATGACTAATTTTAAAGAGAAAGAAAAATACGCTGGTTCAAGTTTATCCCAAACTGATCTTAAAGCATTTATGAATAAGTTGAGAACTCATATGAAAGAGAATGAAAGATTCTTGGATAGCGAACTAAGCATTAATGATTTGTCAATTGAGTTAGATATTCCTTCAAAAGTTTTATCACAGGTAATTAATGAAGGTTATGCTTGCAACTTTTTTGATTTTGTAAATAAATTTAGGATAGAGGTTGCAAAATCTATATTTGCAAATCAAGCAGATAAAGGATTGACCATACAAGAAGTCATGTACGATTCTGGTTTTAATTCTAAATCATCATTTAATACAGCTTTTAAAAAGTTTACTAATTTAACACCTACACAATTTAAAAATACTTTACAAAAGGGTTCGACTTCATGATTTCGGTCTGTTATGGATATTGAATGGTATACTATTGCACTATAAATCATTTAAAATAACAGATTATGCAATTAAAACATCATTCCAAAAATCAACCAAGAAATGGCTTTTATATTCAACTTTGCCATCAATTAAAAACAAATAAACTAGCTAAAATTATAGAAATCATTGTAGTGTTTTTAGCAGCTTTCCTTTTTATTATAGTATTTAGTTCTAATGAAGATTCAGACCTTTTATACAATCAAGCCGTAATATGGTTTGCTAATATCATCATGCTTTCAATAGTTTTTATTGGTTTAAAATTAAGGGGGGAAAACTTGATCCATTTTGGCTTTGGTTTTAAAAAATTTAGTTGGAAATTTGGATTGAAAACCTTTTTTCAATCTATTATTGTGTTCATTTTAGCATTGGCTGGTTTTATTGTTGGCTCCATAATTATGGCAAACATCACAGGTATTCCTGAAAGCTCCGACATGAGTAATTATGATTACTTGAAGGATAATATCTGGATGCTCTTTTTAACACTTGGTGGCGTTTATATAGTTTCTTCAATTGGAGAAGAAGTTATTTATAGAGCTTTTCTTATAAACCGTATTTCTGAATTAGGCTTAAGCACCAAAACAGGTAAAGTCATAACGGTAATAATAAGCGCAATAATTTTTGGTTTAGCCCATTATAGTTGGGGATTAATGGGGATTGTTCAAACTGGTTTTATGGGATTAGCTCTAGGGTTTTGTTATATATTCCTTAAAAGAAGAATCTGGGTATTAATTTTTGCGCATGCTTATATGGATACAATTCTGATGTTACAGATGTATTTTGGTTAGTTAGGCAAAATATATGTTATTAAGATTGGCCTCATAAAGTTTTGGTTAAAACAATCCTCCTGAGTAAACTTCGAGGACAGGTAGGAGAGTGGAGCGACCATATTTTAGGGATTTAGTGACTAATATTATTAGTTTTTCTGCGTTTTAAGTATTTTCTATTGCAATCTTGGTTAGTTAATGTTTCAATTAGGATTGATTAAAAGAAACTTTGGAATTACTGTAATTTTGTTGTTTTAATGATTTTTTTTAATTTAATAGAATAAGATTTGTATTGATATAAATTAACATTTATTTGGATATAACTATATGAATGTTGAATTTTGAAAGCGTAATATTACAGCTATGAAAACCTATCATTATATATCGACTAACTCATTAGATTTAAAAGCGATTAACGATTTAGTGATAACAGATAAACCGCTTAAATTATCTGAAGACGTTATAACTAAAATCCAGAATTGTCGTAGTTATTTAGATCAAACCATGGAAAGCCACAAAGAACCTATTTATGGCATTAACACTGGGTTTGGTTCTTTATATAATGTAAAAATCTCATCAACTAACCTTACAGAACTGCAAGAGAATTTAATGATGTCACACGCTTGTGGAACTGGAGATGTTGTTCCTCAAGAAATTGTAAAACTAATGTTATTGTTAAAAATACAATCTTTGAGTTATGGACATAGTGGAGTTCAACTGGATACAATCAATCGTCTTATCGATTTTTATAATAATGACATTTTACCAATTGTCTATACACAAGGCTCTCTTGGTGCATCAGGAGATTTAGTTCCATTAGCACATTTGTCCTTGCCACTTATAGGAAAAGGGAAAGTTTGTTTTGAAGGGGAAATTATTGAAACTAAAGAAATTCTAAACAAATTTAATTGGAAACCTATTACACTTAAATCTAAAGAAGGTTTAGCATTATTAAACGGAACTCAGTTTATGAGTGCTTACGGAATTAATTTATTATTAAAATCATATAAGCTCTCATATCTAGCAGATTTAATAGGAGCCACATCTTTAGATGCTTACGATGGTAGAATTGAACCATTTGATGAATTAGTTCATTTAGTAAGACCTCATAATGGGCAGATTAAAACTGCTGAACGTATTAGAGAATTTTTGCAAGGAAGCGAGATTATTTATCAACAAAAAAGCCATGTTCAAGACCCTTATTCCTTTAGATGTATGCCTCAAGTACATGGTGCAACTAAAGATACTTTAAAGTTTGTTGAAAAAACATTTATTACCGAAATCAATTCGGTTACAGATAACCCAAATATATTTGTGGGTGAAGATAAAATTATATCAGGAGGTAATTTTCATGGTCAGCCATTAGCATTAGCTTTAGATTATTTAAAAATTGCAATGGCAGAGCTTGGGAATATTTCTGAACGACGAACCTATCAATTGGTTTCGGGATCTAGAGAATTACCAAATTTTTTGGTAGATAATCCAGGATTAAATTCGGGTTTTATGATACCTCAATATACTGCAGCTAGTATTGTAAGTGCTAATAAGCAATTAGCAACTCCTGCAAGTGTCGATTCTATTGTGTCCTCAAACGGTCAAGAAGATCATGTAAGTATGGGAGCAAATGCTGCAACCCAAGCATTTACACTTATAAATAATGTTGAACGCATTTTAGCAATAGAATTATTTAATGGGTCTCAAGCATTATTATTAAGAAGGCCTTTAAAATCTTCAAAATTTATAGAATCATTTTTAAATCTATTTAGACAAGATGTTCCTTTTGTAAATGAAGATAGAATTTTACATGAAGATATTATGAAATCGGTTAACTTCTTATCATTATTTAAAATTGATAGTGAGACCCTTTTTAACTAGTGTCAGAGTATTTTAGAATTTATAAAAAAGCATGCATTAAGATTGTACAACTAACGAGCACAATGCACACAATATCTTGTGTGAGGCATTAATAAAATTCTACCTATTGGTATTTGGCTGTTACACTTAAAGCAGAGTCCAAAATCTGGATCATAAATGTTGGATAAGGCAACTTTAAGATTTGTAAGTTTTTGTTCAGCTTCTCTAAGAGCTGCTTCATTAACTGTTTTATTGTTAATCGCATCCATTCTAGAAATTCGGCCGATAGCATTTTCAGGTGCTATTGGTTTGGTAAGCTCTTTGTAGTTTAAAATAGTAGTTTTTGTTTTATCTATTTCATCTTCAATTATCTTATATATGTTCTGTAATTCTTTACGGTTCATTTTTAAATTTAAATATTACTAAAGAGATAATAAGAAAAAATGAAAATATTTTTCTTATACACATTTTCCATTAATTATAACGCTATCAATATTAATATCTCCAAAAGCATAAGGCAAATAATTATAACTAGGTACTTTTTTAGTAATAATAAGATTTGCTTTTTTTCCTTTTGCAATGCTTCCAAATAAATCACTTATTCCCATAGCATAAGCACCATTTATAGTTGCTGCATTTATAGCTTCTTCAGGAGTCATCTTCATTTTTATACATGCTGTACTCACAACAAAATTCATGTTTCCACTTGGTGTAGAACCTGGATTATAATCAGTTGCAAGTGCCAATGGTAATCCAGCATCTATAATTTGCCGAGCTGGTGTATAAGGAATACTTAAAAAATATGAACAGGAGGGAAGTGATACTGGCATTGTATTACTACCTTGTAGTGCAACAATATCATCATTGTTTAATTCTTCAAGATGATCTACACTTAAGGCGTTATGTATTACTCCTAGAGCTACACCACCAAATGTATTAAACTGGTTGACATGAATTTTTGGAATCAAACCATATTCTTTTCCAGCAGAAAGAATTTTATCGGTATCATTTAGTGAAAAATAACCTTTCTCACAAAAGACATCAATATAGTCCGCCAATTGTTCATTTGCAATTTTTGGAAGCATCTCTTTTATAATTAAATCAATATAGTCTTTCTTATTGTCTTTATATTTATTTGGTAAAGCATGAGCGCCAAGAAAAGTAGCTTTTATTTTAATTGGGAAGTTTTGTTTGATGCGTTTAATAACACGTAGCATTTTAAGTTCAGATTCAATAGTTAAGCCATAACCAGATTTAATTTCAATGGCTCCAGTACCTAATTGCATAACTTCATTAACACGCTTTACAGATTGTTTATAAAGATCATCTTCGCTGGTATTTTGAAGCGTTTTAGCCGAGTTTAATATACCTCCTCCACGACTGGCAATTTCCTTATAACTTAATCCGTTTATTCTATCAACAAATTCTTGTTCACGATTTCCAGCATACACAATGTGAGTATGAGAATCGCACCAGGTTGGTAACACTAATTTACCAGTTGCATCAATTGTTTGTTCAACAGTAATATTTTGACAGTCATTCATGCTTCCAAAATCAGCAATGACATCGTCCTTAATTAAAACATAGGCATTTTTTATTATTGGAAGATACTTCATTTCGGTTCCGGAAACTTTAGAAATATTTGTTTCCCTTACCTGAAGCAATTCTTTTATGTTAGTAATTAAAATAGACATACTTACAAATTAAAATATTATGATAAATTCTTAATGATAAAAATATGAAATTTATAGCTTCAACTTTTCTTAATTTAACATATATTGTATAATGTTTATGTTTTTTGTTTCAGAAGGACTAATTTTGATATAATGAATCGAAATTTCGTTTTTTTAAATTCATTTGTTAACTTATCTGAAGAGACCTTTGATAAACTTCAAAGACTTGGTAAGTTTAAAAGAATAAAGGCAAATACTACTGTTGCTAGAACTGGAGAGATTCCAACTAAATATTACTTTTTAGTGTCTGGTTTAATGCGTGCCTATTATGATTCTGAATGTGGTAAAGTATTTACTAAAAACATTTTTTCGCCTATTAGTTTTGTTGCCTCATTTACAGCATTAATTAATAAAAATCCCTCAAAGCTAACTTATGAAACACTTACCGATTGTAAACTTTATGAATTTGATTATAGCGAGATAATAAATTTATGTAATACAGATATTAGTGTTAGTATGTTGTACTCTAGAATTTTAGAACAAATTTTTATTGGATATGAAAAAAGAAGTTTGGAATTACTTTCTTTAAACGCGACACAACGTTATCTAAAATTGAGAGAGCGAATTCCTAATATCGATGATTTAATACCGCAGTTTCAAATTGCTTCTTATTTAAGTATTACTCCAGTTCAGTTAAGTAGAATACGAAAAAATATAAAATAATTGTTTGTTTTTAACATATGTTAAGAAATAAATGAATTTGTAGTAATATTTTTGTTATATCATAACAGATTTCCCAATAATTAATAGCTAACTAACTAACAACGAAAAAAGCAGATGTATTACATCTGCTTTTTTTATGGATTAAAAGTGAAACTAGTTGATTAAGATATTTTTTATTTTATGTTACCAATCATATCTTCTGGTTTTACCCAATCATCATATTCTTTATCAGTAACATAGCCTAAATTAATAGCTTCTTCTTTTAAGGTAGTTCCGTTTTTATGTGCTGTGTTGGCAATTTCAGCAGCTTTATAATATCCGATTTTTGTGTTTAATGCAGTAACGAGCATTAGCGAGTTATTCAATAATTCTTTAATAACCTCATGGTTAGGTTCAATTCCTTTCGCACAATTTATATCAAAACTCGCACAAGCATCACCAATCAGTTGAGCAGAATGCAATAAGTTAGCAGCAATTATTGGTTTAAATACATTTAGTTCGTAATGTCCTTGTGTTCCTCCAATAGTTATTGCGACATCATTTCCCATAACTTGTGCACAAACCATTGTTAATGCTTCACATTGTGTTGGATTTACTTTTCCTGGCATGATTGAGCTTCCTGGTTCGTTGGCTGGAATATTGATTTCTCCAATGCCAGAACGTGGTCCAGAAGCCATCATTCGTATATCGTTAGCAATTTTATTTAAGGAAACAGCTAATTGTTTTAAAGCTCCATGTGTTTCTACAAAAGCATCATGAGCAGCAAGTGCTTCAAATTTGTTATGTGCTGAAACAAATGGTAAACCTGTAAATTCTGCAATAAATTCAGAAACACGTTTTGTATAGCCTTTTGGAGTGTTTAGTCCTGTACCTACTGCAGTACCACCTAAAGCTAATTCGCTTAAATGTGGTAAAGTGTTTTCTAAAGCTTTTAATCCATGATCTAATTGCGATACATAACCTGAAAACTCTTGTCCAAGTGTTAAAGGAGTTGCATCCATTAAATGTGTACGACCAATTTTAATAACATTTTTAAAGTCTTCAGATTTTTGTTTTAAAGTATTTCTTAATTGTTCGACACCAGGAATAGTAATTTCTACAACTTTCTTATAAGCTGCAATATGCATTCCTGTAGGGAATGTATCGTTAGAAGACTGTGATTTATTAACATCATCGTTGGGTTGTATGGTTTTCTCGCCTTCACCAATATTTTTTCCAGCAATTTGATGTGCTCTGTTTGCAATCACTTCATTTACATTCATATTACTTTGTGTGCCTGACCCAGTTTGCCAGATTACCAACGGAAATTGTTCATCGTGTTTTCCAGCTAAAATCTCATCGCAAACTTGTGCTATTAGATTACGTTTTTCTATTGGTAATACATTTAGTTCGCAATTGGTATAAGCGGCTGCTTTTTTTAGATAAGCAAAACCGTATATGATTTCTAAAGGCATTGAAGCATTTGCGCCTATTTTAAAGTTATTTCGTGAACGCTCAGTTTGTGCTCCCCAAAGTTTATCTTCTGGGACTTTAATTTCTCCCATTGTATCTTTTTCTATTCTAAAGCTCATATTATTAAATGATTTTGAACCACAAATTTACGCTTTTTAACGCCCTTTTTTATGAGGTTTGTTAGTTTTTATAAGCAGTTCTTGTTAATAAGATTGTGTGATTTTTTATTTTTAATATCCTGTTAATAAAACTTAAAATCTCTATTGTATAACAAAATTTGTTATCTTATATTTGACACAAATTATTTAAGACATTTAGACTCATGTTCGATTTTGATCAATATTTAGGATTTTTAGCTTTTTTAGCCATATTTACTTTAGGCTTTTGGTTAATGATATTTTTATTAACCTTTGTAATCCCTTATTGGATTGGAGGCTCGTTAATAGAATGGTTTAAAGAAATGAGAGCAAACAAAAAAGCAAAGCGTGAAGAAGAATTATCGTATTAAGCGTTATTTATAGATTTTAAACAAAAAAGGAAGCTAAATAGCTTCCTTTTTTGTTTGTAAATGCTTTTATGTTAGCCTTCAAATTCAAATTCTTCTCCTCCATTAAAATCGCCTCTGTTTCTACTGCGTTTCTTTTTCTGGTTAAATCTATATGTGAACGATAGATTAAAACTACGCTTTCTCCACTGAAATTCGCCAAAACTTTCATAAGATTCTGTAAAGGTTTCCGATTCACGTTTTCTTGTATTAAATAAGTCACTTACATTAAATGCAAGTGAAGCTTTGTCTTTAAATAAATCTTTACTAAAAGCCATGTTTGTTGAAAAAACACCTTTGCGTTTAGTTTGAGAAGTTTCACTTGGTCCTCTGTAAGACATTGTGGTTTGCCAATCAATACTTCCTGGGAGCGTTAATTTATTACTTAATCGTACCGACAAACTAAAATTGTCTGAATCAAAATTCACACCATTATAATCTCCTTTTGTAACCGATTTAAAGACATTGAAATCTCCATTAATACGCCATTTTCTGTTAGGACTATAGGTTATATTTAATTCGTATCCAAAACGATCGTTGGTCGATAAGTTTATTGGTGATCTCTGGATTACAGGTACTTCTTGACCATTTACCATTACGGTTTCTCCAGTAGGAAAACTTATAAAATTAAAAACGCTAGTTGCATGCTGATAATATAAAGATGTACTCAATGTAGTTTTACCAATACGATTCAGGTAACCTAAATCAAAAATACCTGAATAGCTTGGGTCAAGGTCTGGATTACCAGTAAATATGTTGGTAACACTAGATCTTGATGGAAAGGGATTAAGAAACCATGAACGTGGGCGTCGCAATCTTCTACTGTAACCTAAAGTTATATTTTCTTTATCATTTAACTCATAATTTAAGTTTACAGTAGGAAACAATCCTGTATAATTTTTCTTTGTAAAATCACCACTAGTTGGCTGGTCAATTATTACTCTTGTATGTTCAAATCTTAAACCTAATAAAAAGGAAAATTTGTTAAATTTATTTCCATATTGTGAATACACTGCATTTACATTTTCTTTATAGTTTAAAATATTTGATAAATCCGTGTCAACTTCAAAATTAGCAGTAGATTCATTTAAAATCTCTACAATATAGTCGGTTGTTTTATCTCTAAAACTACCACGATAACCAAATTCTAACTGAATGTTTTCACCAATAGGAAGCACATAATCTGATTGTAATAAAATACGCTTTTGCTCATCTAAAGTTAATACTTTTTCCGAAGATAAACCATCGACCACTACATCAGATTTCTCGTCTGAATTACTATCTTCATACTGAAATTCCATAGTAAGTTTATGTCCACTGGTTTTAAAATTTTTGGTAAAATTGGTCGAATATTGTACTGTTTTGCTATTTTGCAGTTCGGGATCAAAACGTATACTTTCTCCTGTTAAAACTCTATTTTCATCAAATTGAAGTAAGTGATTAGTAGAGTTATTTTCATTATCACTATCTCTATATACTATCGAAGTTGTTAATGAGGCAGAATCGGTTATATACCATTCTACACCAAAATTTGTGGTAAACCCTTTTCTAATTCTATCAAATTCTCTGGTTTCGTCAATATAAGTAAGACTTTGAAGATATTTTGTTGAAGAAAATGAACTCCCTGGAGACTCTCTATATCTATATCCTAAAGTATTGAATATGTTTAAATCTCCTGTTCTATAATTAATGTTACCAGAAATACCAGCAGAAGTTGGGTGACCAGCATTTGTAGTTAAAGCGCCATTTAGTCCTTGTAGTTTGCTTCTGCGAAGAATGATATTTATAATTCCAGCAGTACCTTCGGCATCATATCTTGCAGATGGAGAGGTAATCACTTCAACTTTCTCAATAGCTTCAGCAGGAAGCTGTCGCAATGCATCTGTAGAATTTAAGCCAACTAAGGCAGAGGGTTTTCCATTAATAAGTATTCGAACGTTGTCATTTCCTCTTAATGAGACAACACCTTCTACATCTACAGAAACCGAAGGAACATTATCTAACACATCGCTAACTGTTCCTCCGCTAACGGTTAGGTCTTTACCAACATTATAAATTTTCTTATCAAGCCTGATTTCAACTGTTGTACGCTCTGCAATAACTTCAATTTCATCTAAGGCTTCAGCATCAATTTCTAATGAGAATGTGCCAATGTTTTCATTTTGTGTTAATCTTCTACTTGGAATAGTTTGGGTTTTAAAAGAAAGATATTCAATGGTAACATCATACATGCCTATAGGAACTGGAATGCTGAAATCCCCTTTAATATCGGAAATTCCACCAGTAATTATTTTATTTTGAAGCTTGCTAAAGAAAGCAATTGTAGCATATTCAAGAGGTTGGCTTGTTTCTTTATCAATAACTTTTCCAGTTATAGTAACATCTCTTTGTTCTTCACGTTGTCCTTGCCTTTGTTGAGCAATTGATGTAGAAACAAATAATACTGTAAAAAAGAGGGTTAGAAAAAATTTAGACATATAAGAATATTATAATTAAAAAAACAAAAATATAGTATGGTTTAGGGACTTTGGTTAAAGTTCTGTTAAAAGAATTTATTCCTAAAAACAAAATAGACTTAGATAATATCAATAACTTTTATAGGAGGTCTTCCTATTGTTGCTTTATTGCCATTAATAATTATTGGTCGCTCTATTAATTGTGGATATTTTGCCATTACTTGTATGAGTTCTTCATCTTTAAAATTTAAATGTTTGAAGTTTTCTTTCCAGATAGATTCATTTTTCCTAACTAACTCAATAGGTTTTATTTTTAGAAGCTTTATTATTTTACCAAGTTTATCTTCTCCTAAAGGAATATCAAGATATTTTATTACTTTATAATCAGCTTTTTTAGTTTCAAGAATTTCTAATGTTTCTCTGGACTTACTACATCTTGGGTTATGGTAAATAACAATCATTATTAGATATAAATTTTATATTCTTTTAGCTGGTTTTGAAGAAGGATAGCATTTTTAAAATGAATACCACGTATTCCTAATTCTTCAGCTGCTTTTATATTTCTTAAATTATCATCAATAAATATAGAATTCTCGGCATTTATATTATAACGTTTTAAAGTAATTTTATAAATATCTGGAAAAGGTTTTCTTGTTTGTTCTTCGCCTGAAACTACAATACCTTCAAACCAATGTAAAAAATCGAAACGATTTAAAGCTATAGGAAAGGTTTCATGACTCCAATTTGTTAAGGCCAATATTTTATAATTATTAGACTTTATAAGTTTATCAAGAACTTCTACAGTTTCAGTTATAGAATTACCTAACATATCAACCCATCGATCATAAAACATCCTAATTAAGTTTTCATATTCAGAAAAGAGTGCAACTCGTTCTTCAGTTGCTTTTGCTAATGGATAGCCTGCATCTTGATTTTCGTTCCAATCATTTGTGCAAATATTATCAAAAAACCACTGCATTTTTTTCCTATCTCCATTAAAAGCATCTAGATATACATATTCAGGATTCCAATCGATTAGAACTCCACCTAGATCAAATATTATAGTATTAACTTTATTAATCAATTTATCTTAATTCTTTTGTTTTTGTCCCATCATCATTAAATATGATTTTAAAAAAGGTTCAATATCTCCATCCATTACTGCATCTACATTGCCAGTTTCATGTGCTGTTCTCACATCTTTTACCAATTTATAAGGATGCATGACATAGTTTCGTATTTGGCTTCCCCATTCAATTTTCATTTTTCCAGCTTCAATATCGTCACGCTGTGTCAATTGTTTTTGCAACTCAATCTCATAGAGTTGAGATTTAAGCATTTGCATGGCTCGTACCCTATTATCTTGTTGCGATCTGGTTTCAGAACATGAAATTCTAATGCCTGATGGTTTATGTGTGAGTTGTACTTTGGTTTCTACTTTATTCACATTTTGCCCACCAGCACCGCTAGATCTTGCTGTTACAATTTCAATATCTGCAGGATTAATTTCAATTTCTATGGTATCATCAACAAGAGGATAAACGTAAACTGACGCAAAACTAGTGTGTCGTTTTGCATTACTATCAAAAGGAGAAATTCTTACCAAACGATGTACACCATTTTCGCCTTTTAGCCAACCAAAAGCATAATCACCATCTATTTCTATAGTTACTGTTTTTATACCAGCAGTATCTCCTTCTTGGTAATTGAGTTCTCGAACTTTATAACCATTTTTTTCGGCATACATTAAATACATGCGCAATAGCATCTGTGTCCAATCACAACTTTCAGTGCCGCCTGCGCCAGCAGTAATTTGAAGTACGGCACTTAAGCTATCACCTTCATCAGAGAGCATGTTCTTAAACTCTATATCTTCTAGAAGTGTTGAAGTTTTATGGAATTGTTCTTCAACTTCATCAGCAGTTGATTCGCCTTCTTTATAAAAGTCGTAAAGAATTTCTAAATCTTCTGTTAGTGTTTTTAAAGTATTAAAATCTTCAACCCATTTTTTCTTCACGCGAAGAGATTTCATAACTGCTTCGGCAGCTTTAGAGTCATTCCAGAAGTTTGGATTAAAGGTTTGTTCTTCTTCGTTTTGTATTTCTATATTTTTGGCATCAATGTCAAAGATACCTCCTTAACGCACCAAGGCGATCAATAAGATCTTTAATTTGATCTGTAGTTACCATAACTTAATTTGCTTTTAGCAAAAATAGAATTTATAACCTTTAGAGAAAGCTAATCATATTATTTATTTAAACTTATTATAGAATTTGAATGTAAGAGTATGGCAGTATATTTTTTAAAAATAAATATGAAAAATAAATATTTTAGTTGATATTTGACTAGCTATTAATTGTTTAAATGAAGCTTTTAGACATAACAAATAACCTAAAATAAAAATTATTAAACCAAATTTTTGACATTATTATTAACTACTATTCGTCTTTTGCCTGAAGCAAGCGATGGTATCTCATCTACATATGTAATAAAAACATTAGCGTCTTTACCAAAATCATTTTTTATATCTTCAATTAACTCGTTTTCAAAATCGAATTCATCACCTTGTAAATTTAGCTTTACTTCGTAATCTTTTTTATCTTGCTGTATAAATTGAAATTGCTTCAACAATTTATAATACTTATAAAATTTTGCATAGATTACATAAGATGATATAATATTACCTTGAGAATCATAAATTAAGTCCATTTTCCTTCCTTCAATTTGCTCAAACTCCGTATTTCCATTATCAAGAATGGTTAATTTAGCAACATCACCTGTATCGTATCTAATAATTGGCATTGCATAATTAAACAAATCTGTAACTACAATTCTACCCAATTCACCAGATTTTACTGGTTTATCATTATCTAGATTAAGTACTTCAATATGATAACTAGCATGATTTAATATAAAATTATTTGGAGAATCAATAGTTTGGTGGGCCACAATACCAATTTCTTCACTTGAATATCTAGATAAAACCTCAGTATTAAAATATTTACCTATAGTCGTTTTTGTATATGAGCTTAAATATTCAGAATTAGCAATAATAGAATTTAGTTTTAAATTATCAAATTTCATTTCATGTTTTTCAACATAGTGTGCAATCATTTCTAGTGAAGAAGCTAAACCCAGAATAGTCTTGATTTTATTAGTGTCTTTTTTTAAGAGATTTATAAATTCGTTTATTCTATAATCAGTAAACCGAGAAATATCAAATTGCACCACATTTTGGAGCCAAGATTTCAGTACCCCTTTTTGGTTATACTCTCTCCAAACTGCTAGATGGTATAGCCTATTGCCGACTTCAAAATTACAGCGCTTTAGAAAGTAGATAACATCAGCTCTATTTCTATTTCTTTTATTATCATCTTGATACAAAAAAAAAGGAATACCAGTAGACCCACTAGTAGTAAGCTTATAGTTAGGCTTATCTTTATAAAGTTTTGACTGAAATTGTTCAAAATTATTTTGGATATCCGTTTTTCTTATAATAGGAAAATCTGTAATTTCCTTTCCATTTTTATATAATTTATAAAACGGTGTTGTGTTTATAGCATGTGTCAAAACATTAATCAAGTTTCGTTGTCTAATTTCAAGTGAAGTGGCACTAGCGGGTTCTTTCAATATTAAATTAACCTCTTTAAAATGAAGATTAATTCTTCCGCTTTTAATTATATCGTTAGTCCAAAAAAAAAGGTTTCTTAAATAATTTAAAATCTGCATATGTAGAATTTATTTAGAACAAAAATAGGTTTTAATGCTAAAGAAATTAACAAATGTTGTCACAAGTTATGAAAAGAAAATTGATTGTTTTGACGAATATAAATAATCCAAATTGGTATCTTATTAGCATAAATAGATAGTATAACATGGATACTTTTATTCAAATTATTGACATTTAACATTTAAAATTTTAGTTAATCTGCAAATAAAATTTGATAAAAAAAGTGCTAAAAACTTTAGTTTTTAGCACTTTTTTTAATTTATTTATCTATCTAAATTATTATCTTACTCCGCCACCTGTATCTTCATCCTCAATACTACAAGTATTTCCGTTTTCATCAGTATGACTTTTCACAAGGAAGGTTCCATTGTTGTCATTTTCAACTGGATCTGGGTAAGATCCTAAGTCTCCAAAAGTACTTTTGTGAGCATTAACATTTCCTAATATATCATCAGAACAGCTTGTATGAATACTAGCTTCTCTGGTTCCATTAACTGAATAGTACCACCAAACACCAACATTACCTAGTTCTACAGTAAGTTCATCTCCAGGATTTACCCCTGAAATAGTTTCTGATCCTCCTTTTTGACCAGTAACAATTACTTCTGCTCCAGCAGGACCATCATATACTACTGTCATTTTAACAATTTTGCCTTTACAATCACATTCATTACCTGCGGGAGGAGCATCAGAAGGACATAACTCACCACCTTCTCTACTGGCTCCTCGTATTACTGTAAAGTAACCTTTAGTATAGCCAGGACCAACATCAGGGTCTGAACAGCTTGTGTGTATTTTTGCATTTATAGAGCCATCTACAAAGATTTTAATTTCAGTACCTAAAGTACCTTTTTTATCATATCCATAAATGGTAAACGATTCTCCAGGGTTAACTGTACCTTCAAAAATGATTGGAGCTCCCTGTTTTTTCTTACCTTTACCTTTTACAATTATATCTGCTGTAGCAGGACCATTATATTGTAATTCTAATTCAGTAATTTTTCCTTTACAATCACCACAGTCATCTCCTCCAGGATTGTCAGAAGGACATAATTCACCGCCTTCTCTACTAGCTCCTCGTATTACTGTAAAGTAACCTTTAATATAGCCAGGACCAACATCAGGGTCTGAACAGCTTGTGTGTATTTTTGCATTTATAGAGCCATCTACAAAGATTTTAATTTCAGTGCCTAAAGTACCTTTTTTATCATATCCATAAATGGTAAACGATTCTCCAGGATTAACTGTACCTTCAAAAATGATAGGAGTCTGTTTTTTCTTACCTTTACCTTTTACAACAATATTTGCTGTAGCAGGGCCATTATATTCTAATTCTAATTCGGTAATTTTTCCTTTACATTCATTACATTCCAAAGTTGGAACTTCTACTGTAATAATAATTGATTGCTTCCCTTCAGGAATAAGAACGATTGCAATTTGCTCTCCACACTGTGGGACAAACCCATCGCCATTATCTATAGCTGCTTGAACAATTTCTTGGCCTTTAGTAACATTTTCAGGATCATTATTCCATTCACCTGTTGGGTCACTTAAATAAATACAATTTACACAATTTACATCATCAATAAGTTCCCAAATAGCCCATTGAACGTGCCCAAATGTATAGTTACCACCACTAGGACTTACAGAACCAATAAAAGATTGATTTAGAATCCAGTTTACCAAATCAAAATTATCCGGATTCTCAAATTTTCCAACAGGAAGTTCTTCATAAGTTGAGTAAACCGCAAAATCAAATGGTCCCTCAATACCTAAACTCAAGTCAACATCGGCGCACCATGCTGGAATATTTACGCCAGCTAAATTGCTATCTAGAATATCTAATGTGAAATAAGAATTATCACCTGGTTTCGCTGTAGTTTGTGCACTTACAACGTCAGGTAAATTTAATTCTAATCCTTCAATGTCTGGAATACATCCAGTATTGTTATCTGCTTTCTTATGTTCAAGAGAAGATACCGATGAAAGTGAGACTTCTTCTTCTAAATTTTCTATCTGACAAGACACAAAAAATAAACAAATTCCAAATAAAAATATAATATTTTTTTTCATAATTTAAATCTTAAATTTATTGATTAATAGCAATATTAAAGTTTAAAAATAATGTAATAAGTAGGAAACAAACTTAAAAATTAGTCCAAACTCTTAATAATTCGTTAAATAGTTGAAGTTCATTTATTTTGGTTAAGATGTATTTATTCTATTTTAGAATGCTTATTAATATTCCA
>Ga0164320_10000213_pt1 | contig 17575 bp, 14 predicted proteins | sample GuaBasSediGuay11_FD_113736 | JGI IMG/M metagenome (GOLD analysis project Ga0164320, IMG submission 113736) | Subseafloor sediment microbial communities from Guaymas Basin, Gulf of California, Mexico - Guay11, Core 4567-28, 0-3 cm | ecosystem: Environmental > Aquatic > Marine > Hydrothermal...
AGGCTGCTGCTTTCGATAAAATCGAGGAACTCCATGATCCCCTCCTTCGCTACTATCAAGTTAAGCAGAATTTATTCATGCTGCGAGTACGGCCCTGGAACCGACGGTACCTGCGAGCAGCTATATTGGCTTGTGGCACTCCACCGGGATGAATTCGTAGTCTTCCTTGTGGAGTTTTTTCCAGTTCATTTCCCAGGCCTCCGTAAGGTGACCGGGGTCCGCAATGATCATCTCCATCGCCACCATCGGTCCCTGCTCCGGATCGTCGTCGCGTCGAAACGTTTCCACAGTGGTCGTTTGATCAGTGAGCCAATTACCGCCCGTACCCGTTGGGTTGCTGGGCATGCGACTCGACTCGATAACCAGGGTCGCACCGTCATAGCGGGCCCTGGACCGTCCGAGCCGGGTTAGTTCTTCATTACCATCACCAATGTCGCGATCGTCGAAGTAAATGACGCGTCGGCCGCCGTACTCCTCATACTCGATGATCACGTGGTCATCGTTTTGCGTGATCCTGACCGGATGAGGCGTAAAGCCTGCCTGGCGTATCAGGCCGGGTTCTTCGCACGCGACCTGTGGATCGTTTGCCGGGTCATACTCGCTTTGCAGAGCAGCGCCAGCCTCGTTGAATGGGGGGGGCGCGTGGTTTCTGAAACCGGGGCCGCCTCTGCCCTGGACCCATGCACCGGTCAGGTTGGGCCGACCGTCGGCCAGCGTTAATGGAATCGAGGCAACCGCGCCCCCGCCCCTGCCCGGCCCATAAAATCCCCGCCCTGTCTCCGGGGTTCGCAGGACGACACCGGTTTCCCGGTCGAGCACCTCAACCGTCCCCATCTGAATCATTGGCCGGCCGTCGCGACCCGCTCTACCCGAAACACGCATGTACTCCCCACGTTGAATTGTGTCTCTTGACCAACCTCTCTCACGCAAACCTGTAGCTGCGCCACCTTCTACCATCCAGCGCACCTCTTCGCCCGCCTCATCCGTCACATTCAGATAGATGATGACGTGTGGATTTCTGAAGACATAGTTCAGCACGACACCTTCCGTTTGTATTTCTTCGTCGGTAAAAGATGCCGCAAATGAATGGTGCGCGAATGCTTGATTCGTCGAAAAAATCAGGCTCAAACATAATGGAATCACTGCTTTCACATGTTCCTCCCAAAACCCCGCATGGGCTCCTCCGGAGTGAGGGCTGCGTATGGCGCACTGTTTCCGGGGGAGTTGATGAAGGGTGAGCACCCACTAACCCCACGCTAACATGGCATTACACTGCAGCCGACGAAATAAGGGCAAGTACCTAGGTGCAGCAGGAATATGGACTAATCATTCACCAAAGCTATGGAGCGGCCTTTGTTCGTTGCCTGGTCGGCTGTAATTGGGAGAGCATGGGGCAAGACAAACAACGGGACTTTCGATAATCTGTTGCATCCCCGTAGCCAGAGAGACCAAAATTCAATGAACAACTACAATATTGCCGTCATTCCTGGAGACGGTGTAGGCACCGAGGTTTCCGCCGAAGCAACCCGGATGTTGCGAGCGGCAGCCGATAAATTCGCGTTCAAGACTGAGTTTGAAACCTTCGACTGGGGCTGCGACTACTACCTTGAACACGGTCAAATGGGTCCGGACAACCTGCTCGATGTACTCAAAGAATTCGACTCAATATTTCTTGGCTGTATCGGTGACGCCGGGAAGGTACCGGATCACATCTCCCTGACGATACTGCTACAGATACGCAAGGGTTTTGATCAATACGTGAATCTGAGACCCATTCAGCTTTATCCGGGCGTTGACACCCCCATTCGCACCGCAACCCCGGAAACCGTGAACATGATCGTCGTCAGGGAAAACACTGAGGGTGAATACTCGGCCAACGGCGGTTATTTCAAGCCGGACCAGCCGGACGGGTTCGCCAATCAAATGTCAGTTTTTACCAGAAAGGGCTGCGAACGCGTAATGCGCTACGCCTTCGAGCTAGCCCGCAAGCGTGGGGAAGCGCGCGGCGGGGATTCTGCAGGCCTCATCACCAATTGCTCCAAGGGCAATGCGTTGAACTACTCGATGGTTTACTGGGATTCGATTTTCAATCAGATCGCCGAAGAGTTTCCCGATGTCAAAACCGACATGGCACTCGTCGACGCCATGACCATGTGGTTCGTCAAGAACCCGCAGTTTTTCGATGTGGTCGTTGCCTCTAACCTTTTCGGTGACATCATTACCGACCTCGGCGCCATGCTGCAGGGTGGCATGGGATTCGCCGCGGGCGGAAATATCAATCCGGAAAAGATATTCCCATCAATGTTTGAACCCATCCATGGATCGGCACCGAAGTACGCCGGCAAGAACATCGTCAACCCGATTGCCTCCATTGAATCGGCACGCATGTTGCTCGATCACCTGGGCGAAAAAGAAGCGGCGAGTCAGATACAGGCAGCGGTTATGAAGGTGATTGCCGATGGCAAGATTCGCACCAAGGACATGGGTGGCAGCAATACGACCAGCGAGGTTGGCGAAGCGATCGTTAAGGAATTCCTGGCGAGTTAGGACTCAATGAGGATAAACATGCATCCGTTACAGTCAGTACTTACAATCTTTCTTTTGTGTTTTAGCGGTGACGCGCTTGCTCAAACGACATTAGAAACGCCCAATGAAACCGTCACAGGCGAGGAACTTTTTGTCGTATGTGCCTTCTGTCACGGTGATAGCGGACAGGGAAATGACAGACGCGATGGCCCCGCGCTGGCAGGTTTGGAAGCCTGGTACCTTGAACTGCAGATGCATAATTTTAAGAACGGTATCCGTGGTTACCTGGCCGAAGATGTACCTGGCCAGGTGATGCATTTCTCCTCGGGCATGCTGAGAAATGATTACACCATCAAAAGTCTCGCTGAATACATATCAACATTAGAGCCCGGTAAGCCGCTTGCGCCTAATGCGGTAGGCGAGAGACCGTATCTCTGGGAAGCGCCCTATGCAGGGCTGGACCCATCAATTTCAAGCAATGCCGAGGCCGGTGCAACAACGTATTCAACAGTCTGCACGGTATGTCACGGTGACGATGGAACGGGGAACGAAGAACTGGGTGCAGCCAATCTTACGTACCTGTCCGATATCTATATGATCAGACAATTGATGTACTTCAGGGATGGCATACGCGGTGCGCACCCTGAGGATACGAGAGGGCAACAGATGGCCGCAATCGCGAAAGTACTGACCGACGATCAAACCATCGCTGACGTCGTCGCCTACATCTCCGAGCTTCAGGAGAACCTGTTATGAACTTGAAACCACTACTTGCTGGCAGTTTGTTCTTTGTTTTCGCGATGAACGTTAATGCGGAAACGCCTGTTGAGGTAAAGCTGATTGCACCCATTGAAGAAGACAGAGGCTGGTGCCTGGATCTGCGGGGTAGGCTGAACAACGCGCAACCCGTCGGCGGTCTGCATGGACATACATGCGATTCGTATGCCGGTAACGGTCTGGCACCGGATCAAGCCTATGTCATGGAAGACATTCAGGAAAAGAATGAGTTCAGATTGGGTGCATTCAATGACAAGTGCATGACCCTGTACGAGCCGAAGGAAGGCTCGTTTGTCTCCATGGAAACCTGTGATGGCCGAGCGACTCAGGTGTTGATAATGAACGAGTCCGGGCAAATTATTCCCAGGATCACGCCCGAGCTTTGCCTGACGATGAGTACCGTTGTCCAGCCAGGCGGTGGCGGCAGCCCCCTGCATATTATGCGGGACGTCACGTTCGAAGCCTGCGATAGCGATGCTAACGAACGCCAGCTTTGGGAACTGCGGGCCGAATGGACGGGCCCTGAAGAAACGACGGCTGAGAGGCCGTACGCCAGCAATCCGAATGCGCCAACTCCAGGCCCGGGCCCAGGCCCTGGCATGGGTGCGGGAATGGGCATGGGAAATCAACGATGAGTCAATGCATCGGCTAATCACGTACGCAGTCGTCCTGCTTTGGGGCGCCGCTGCCCAGGGACACCACTGGGTCAAGGACGTTTACGACAGTCAGCAACGCTTCATCGTTGAAGTGGAAGTGAGGAAATTCAAGTTGATCAACCCTCATCCACACATTCTCGTGGAGATCATGGGTATTCCGGGGGAGCAAGTGATTGACGGTATTGCGATCGGGCAAACGTGGACACTCGAAATGGACAACAAGCGGGAACTCACCGCACTCGGTTTCGACAACGAGACATTCATCCCGGGCGACCAGATCCTCGTAGCGGTAGATCCAAGTCGCAGTACGCTCTATCGAGAGAACACTTTATATCTAAGAGCCGTAGAACATCGAAGAGAAGGCTTTGTGTATGTACACAATGTGAGGCAATTATTTCCGATCGATACAGCTGAAGATAACTTGTCAAAGCACTTACACAGGGTTAAGTAGCGTACCGATTCGATATGACCATGAGTGCCGACTCGTTGACCACTTCCATCCGCCGGATGCTCTTGCTTCGGCTGACCGCAGCAACAATCGTTCTGAGTCTGTTGTTTGCCGCGCTAGCCTTCCACAACAATCAGCAGCGGATTGAAGGCGAAGTCGTCGCGCTGGCGCACCTTCGGGTCAGTCAATTCGGCCTGACTATCCGCGACTTGCTGGACTCGACAGGTGAGTTGTCCCCCGCCGCTCTTGAAAAAAGACTCGACGACTTTGTCGAGGAATCCGGCCAGACGGTCCTCCGAGACGGTCGCTTTGTGCTGGTGCGCATATACGAAACAGACGGTCGGCTATTGCTGGACATCGCCGATGAAAGCTTCCCGTCAATACCTGCCGTTCGACGGGCTGTTGACGGTGCAACCATTCCTAAGCTTAACGCCGATGATTTTCATGTCGTAACAAGCGAAATTGAAGAACTGCCCTTGGTTGGGGTTGCCGTGCCATTGAACAATTCCGACAATGAGGTCGCAGCACAGGTCGTTGGCGTATTCGCAATTTCTGCGGAAGCGATAGCAGATATTCGAGGCAACATCCTGCTGACCATGTTTTACGTCACAGGACTGGTCGTTGCCACTGCGTTGACTATTTATCCGATTATCGGTCAACTCCTCGACCGAGTGTCTCGTCAAACCGTGAGACTTCTCGATTCAAATCTGGAGACCCTGCAGGTCCTCGGTGGCGCGATCGCCAAGCGGGACAGCGACACCGACGCACATAACTACAGGGTGTCCGTCTATTCGGTGTGTCTCGCAGAGGCCGTCAATTTACCTCGCGATCGAATTCGAAGCTTGATCAAGGGCGCGCTGCTACATGACGTCGGCAAACTTGGTATACGTGACGACATTCTTTTGAAGCCCGGTAATCTCACCGAAGATGAATTCACCGTGATGAAAACTCATGTCGATCATGGGATGGAACTCACTGACCGAGCAAGCTGGCTAAGAGATGCGCAGTCAGTGGTCGGTTGCCACCACGAAAAATTCGACGGTGCCGGATACCCGGCGGGCCTCAAGGGTGAGGCGATACCCCTGGCCGCGCGGATCTTTGCGATCACTGATGTATTCGATGCCCTGACCTCACGGCGCCCCTACAAGGAACCGCTGTCATTTGACGAAACGATGCAAATTCTGGATAGCGGGAGAGGCACTCATTTCGACCCATCGCTACTCGATGCTTTCCACGCTATTGCTCGAGACTTGTATGACACCTACTCCGGCAAAGATGGCGACAAGTCCAAAGAACGACTTGAAATGATGACTGAGGAATACTTCAAGCGCGAAGTAGCCGATTTGATTAGCTGATCCTCCTTCACGGACTCGGTCCATTACGCTTTTCGCTGCTCGGCTGCGTGTAATTTCGGAAGAAAAATCCTGCCCTTTTACCTATGGTCCTGATCGATAAGCGAAAACAGACCGCAAGCGAAATTACCTAAGGGTGCTAATGAGCGACGAAACGACTAATAACAGCGGCGACGCCATCGTATTCGATGACTGGCGCACGATTTTATTCGCCGTGTTCATGGCACTGGTTGGCTACTCCGTCATGGTCACCGTTCCGGTGCTGAGTACTGCCCTCGTACAATCCTTGAGTTTCACCGAGGAGCAGGTCGGAAGGGTCTGGGGAAACGACATGCTTGGCTTCTCGATTGGAGCCATCATTGCCGCATTGTCGGTTGCCCGCGTCAATCGACGGCACTTGGTCATGGGTGGCATCGCGTTGACCATTGGCATCAACGCACTGTGCATGTCCATCACTGATTACGAGTCGATGATGTGGCTTCGTCTTGCGGCTGGAATTGGTAGCGGCATATTCACCGGCACCGCCGTGGCGACACTGGGTGGAACGACAAACCCGGTTCGGGCATTTAATATTTTGTTGCTCGGTTTTTCGTTCTCCGCAGCCGGTGAACTGCATCTGTTTCCACAACTGACGTTAAACGGTATTTACTGGTTCTTCATTGGCTCAACTGCTGTTTGTGCATTGTTTCTCCGCTGGCTGCCCAGCAGACCTCTCAATGAAGAGGAAAAACAGCTACAGCATGAAATTGAAGATCGTTCAGAGGATTGGCGGGTGCCTGTCTTTTTACCGATCTTTTGCCTCATCGCAGTCTGCTTTACCTACATCAATATCGGCGGTTATTTCACCTATATCGAGCTGGCGGCGCTGGACGCGGGTATCGCGCCGGATTTCGTTGGTCCGGTATTGACCTGGGCATCATTCTGGGCGCTTGCCGGCTGCTTGCTTGCATTACTCTGCGCTCGCTTCGGCCTGTTCAGACCGCTGTTCGTCGCCTTGATATCGATGGCCGTACTCGTCGGCATGCTCAGTGCAGGAATAAACAACATTAATCTTACAATCAGCGTGTTTTCATTCCTGGCCCTGTGGACATTTGTCGATGTCTTCCAGTCCTCGATGATGGGGTACATGGATCGAAGCGGATCACTGGTCGCCCTGCTACCCAGCGTGCAAGGCTTTGGGCAATTCGTCGGCCCCAATATCGCTGCGTCGATCATCGGTGCCGGCCTGGGGTACAGCACGATGTTCATCGTCAGCGGCAGCATGGCGCTGGTCGCGATGGCTATTTACATTGGTATCTTCTTCTACATGCACTTACGCAAGTCGGCACCGGTTGAGGCTGTGGCCGAGGCCACGTAAGGAAGCCGCTAACATGCAGATAGGCAAAATCGATAGCATCTGGCGCTATCCGGTCAAAGGGATGCGCGGCGAGGAAGTTCCACACATCTACACAGCATATACCGGGTTGATGGGCGACCGGATATACGGAGTAGTTGCCGCCGATGGCGATCCCGGCCACCCGTGGCATACGGGCCGCAACCAGGAAGAATTCCTGCTTTATAAAGCCAGCTACGACTCAAGCGAGAAACTGCTGCTACCGGAGAATCTGGACGCCACATACAGTGAATGGGAACCCGGCATCGATCCTCTTTATCCGGATGCAGACGCGTTCAAGGTGAGCGTCGAGACGCCTGAGGGCGTGACCTATGACGACATTGAGGACCCGGCCTTCATAATAGACCTCGAAAATCTCACTGGCCGGTCACTGCGGATTCACGTGACCCAGAGGGGTATCTTTGACGCCCGTCCGGTATCCATTTTCTCACTGTCGGCTGCTGCCAAGCTGGGTGAAGAACTTGGAATGGAAATCGACAAGCGCCGCTTCAGGGCCAACTTCTATGTCGAGTGGGACAACCAGGATGATCCGTTCTTTGAGAACTCGCTTATCGGCAAGACTCTGAAGATTGGAGATTGGCTGGAGCTCATGATCATCGAACGCGACCCGCGATGCTCTATGATTACGCTCGATCCCGATACCGCCGAGCCCACTCCGAAAATTCTACAGCATCTGGGCCGAAATCATGATGGAGATGCCGGAGTGTTTGCTGCAGTTCTGAAAAGAGGTCGCGTCAACAAGGGTGACCCAATTCTGCTGGTGTGACCCAGCACAGTAAGGACGGCACAGGCTTGATTGAGAATTTTCGACTGACCCTCGATGGCGATGAGCACATCGTACCGATCGCTGCCGGTGAGACGTTGCTGCAGGCCGCTTTGGCTGCTGGCATAGACGCACCGCATAACTGCACCAAAGGACGTTGCGGCACGTGTTTGTCATTGCTGCGAAGTGGCGACGTAAACATGTTCTCCGCCCGAGCATTGTCGCCACGTAGTAAGGAACGCGGATACGTCCTTGCCTGCCAGTCACGACCCTCTTCCGCCGAACCAATATGGCTCGACTTTGATCTTTAGAAGGCGAAACTGAATGAACGATGCAATTGAAACCACCGGCGAAAACAAATCATCTATCGCCACTGTTTTCCTGACGTTCCTGCGGCTCGGGTTGACCTCATTCGGCGGGCCGGTTGCGCATATCGGCTATTTCCACGATGAATTCGTCAAGCGTCGCAAGTGGCTCGACGAACGCGCCTATGCTGATCTTGTTGCGCTGTGTCAGTTCTTGCCTGGCCCCGCATCCAGCCAGGTCGGCATTGGCGTCGGCTTGTCGCGGGCAGGTTTGCCAGGCGCTGTCGCCGCCTGGATCGGCTTCACCACGCCGTCCGCAATCGCGCTAATCCTGTTCGGATTTGGCGTCCTGCAGTTTGGCGATGCCGTTGGCATCGGTGCCTTGCACGGCCTTAAGGTCGTCGCCGTGGCCGTCGTGGCGCAGGCCGTATGGGGCATGGCGCGAAGTCTTTGTCCTGACGCGAAACGGGCAACCCTGGCGGTGCTGGCAACCGTTGCAGTCCTGGCAGTTCCCTCACCTTTCGTACAGGTCGGGGTGATTGTTGTCGGTGGACTGATTGGCTGGGCAATGTTGCGAGTCGACGGGCCAACGGACCATGTCGGATTGGGCGTCGAAGTTAATCGAGGCATCGCGATCGCCGCGCTAACCTTGTTCTTCGCCGCCTTGATTGGCTTGCCAGTGTTAGCTGCAGCGTTTCCATCCCAAACCGTGGCGTTGGTCGATTCATTCTTCCGTTCTGGTTCGCTGGTATTTGGCGGCGGGCACGTCGTATTGCCGTTGTTGCAGTCAGAAGTGGTCCCCCCCGGCTGGGTGTCGAACGACGCGTTCCTGGCGGGTTACGGCGCCGCGCAAGCTGTACCCGGGCCGCTCTTTACGTTCGCGGCCTACCTGGGAACGGTGATGACCGGTGAACCGAACGGCATTGCTGGCGGAATAATTTGTCTGCTCGCGATATTCGCATCGTCATTTCTGCTGGTCATCGGCGCCTTACCGTTTTGGGATTCATTGCGCCGCGTCGGTGCAGTGCAAAATGCGTTGCTGGGGGTCAACGCGGTCGTGGTCGGTCTGCTGCTCGCAGCGCTTTATAACCCTGTTTGGACCAGCGCTATTTTGTCAGCGGCCGATTTCGGCCTGGCACTCGTTGCGTTCACTCTGCTGGTGTTCTGGAAGACCCCGGCCTGGCTAGTGGTGATCCTCACTGCACTTGGCGGTTGGGCGCTGCAGTCGATTGTTTGACGGCCAGCTTTGGCCTCAATCAAAAAAAACGGCACCCGAAGGTGCCGTTTTCCTTACTAACTCTGAAAGTGCCTGTTTAGTTTCTGCCGAAGTGAGCCGAGAACTCGATGCCCCACCAGGAGGGCCGCCCCAAACGCCACAGCCAGACATTGCGATCATTCTCACAGAATTCGATGTATCGCTCATCCGTGATATTGCCGCCGAATACCGACGCCTGCCAGTCGCCCCTGCCAGGCTTGTAGGTCACTCGCGCGTCAAGTGTCGAATACGCGTCCTGGTGACAGCCCGACGGTGGCGCGTTCTTTGGCCAGTCACCTGTCTCCGCCGCCCATTCATACTCATCCTGCCAGTTCAAATTGAGCCGCGGCGTAATCGAGCCACCTCCGCCAAGGTTGAACTCATGCTCGACGGCGAGGTTTATCGTCATGTCCGGCGTAAAGTCGTTTAAGAGGAACCCCGACTTGTCAATGATCGTGCCCGGGTTTGTCGGATCCTCATATTCGTACTTGTCAACATCATGTTTGATGTACCCCCAATCGAGCGACACGAAACCACCGTCCCAGAAGTTGCCGCGCAGCTCGAACTCCAAACCGCTAATGGACGACTCGGCGATATTGGTCACAAGCTCGACAGGGTCTTCGGTGCCAAAATCGCCGTTCGGGTTCGCGAGTTCGAAAGACTTCTGCTGGTCCGTATAGTCCATTAAGAACAAAGTAGTCATGAGTTGCACTCTGCCATCCATGAACTGACCCTTGAAACCGATCTCGAAATTGTCAACATGTTCGGGACCGTAACTAAGGTCTGGCCCGCCGGTCGGCAAGTTGGCGTTGACCTCGGTATTGAAGCCACCTGTGAGGAACCCTTCGGAGTAGAGGGCATAGAACATGCCGTTGCCCGACGCCAGGTTGCGGGTGATGCTTATCATCGGAGTGAATTCCGAGAAAGTGTCAGCTGCCTGATTGAAAAAGCCGCTGTCGTTGACGTGGGCGAGATCAACCGGCAGCGTATAGGGGCACTCGTTGCGGGGATCGACGCTAATATCGCAACCTGTGGAGGCAAACTCGAAGTTGTGGAACTCGCGATCGTCCTCGGTATAGCGCCCACCCACATCAAGTGTCCACCGGTCGTTGATGTCCCAGGTTACGTGTCCGAAAATGCCGATAGACTCGTTCCAGACGCTGACCTCGCCGCCAAATGGCCCGGGTCCGCCGCCGTTAATCCTGGGCGCGTTCGGCCACAAACCGGGATCCTGTGCTGGATCGATAAACACGCTATTGGGATTGTCCGGCACCAGTTCGAAATGCAGACCGGTATCTTCACAGGTGACACTATTAACCGCACCGTTGTTCACAAAAAGGTTGTAACAGGTATTCGAGCCGTTAAACGCAGTCTCCTCGAAGTAATTCGCGCCCACAGTAAACCGCACGCTGTCACTTGCCTCAGCCGTGAACAGCAGCTCAAAGCCGGTGGTTTCATTATTCTGACCATCCTTCGAGCCCGTGCCGATGGAATCGAGTGGCCAGGAACTGTAGTCGCGATCCGCGAAGTAGTTGTATTGCATGTCGCGGTAAGACGCCCTGAAACTGACGGTCGCACTATCCAATGACCCGAGGGCACCGTTGGAATCCCATTCGACGAATAATTGAAAGATCTCCTCACCGACATCCGAATACGTGTTCTTGTCGGAGGAATGTACGAAATCCCCTGCCGCAACATCCGCATCGCAGATAGCCCAAAAGTCCTCCCTGGCCCCGACGTAGAGCCGCCGTTCCAGGTTACCGGTACCACCGCCCCACTGAGGGGCATCGCGGTCGGTGTTCTGACACTGGCCACCGAGGTTGTCGTCTCGCGTCCTGGAGATCGCGCCAGACGCATCGATCGTCCAGTTCTCGTTCGGCTCGAACCTGAGTGCAGCCCGGAACGATTTCGTATCCCTCGCGCCGGAATCTTTGTTCAGGTTCTGGTTGTAGTAATAGCCGTCGAATTCTTCCGATGCCGCACTGAAGCGCCCGTACACCGTGTCGCTGAATGGCACATTGACCATAGCGCGGATGTCCTGTTGACCATCTTCAGCCAGGCGCACCAGGACACTCGAATCAAATTCCGGTTGTGGTTTTCTGGAGATAATATTGACCAGGCCGCCGGTGGCATTCTTACCGAACAAGGTGCCCTGGGGACCACGCAGCAATTCGACACGCTCGATATCGACCGTGCTCATGTAACCGCCTAACGAGGTTGGGACATAGTGGCCATCGATGTACATGCCCGAGCCGAAAACGAAAACCGGATCCGGAAAACCACCACCGATGCCGCGAATCACTACGCGCGTATTGTTGGCGCGATCATCGGTGGTCAGCACCACATTCGGTATGTACTTGCTGACCTCGTCGACCCTGATGACACCCAGTACCTGCATCTGCTCGGCCGTCATCGCCGAAATAGACATCGGCTGATCCAATAATCGCTCCGTACGACGACGGGCCGATACGGTGATCTCGTCCATGAGGGCATCTGCAGAGGAGCTTCTCCCGCCTGCTGTACTCTCCTGTGCGAAGACCTGCCCCGCTGAAAGTAGCAGGAGGCTCGCAGCGAGTATCCCGCTTACACTAAGAGTTCTGTTGATTCCTACCCATCTCGAAATATCTTTTTTCATGGCAAATCCCCCGATCCGCGGATAGCTATAAATCAATGCAAACGTTTGCATTATTACCGACTGTACCATATTGAATTATTGAAAATCTACTGATCGCGCTTTAGCGTTTCGGAGGGAAGCTCGTCGAATCGCCTTCGGTAGTCGCGCGCGAAGCTGCTGAGATGATAAAAACCCCACGTCGCCGCAATATCGCCAACAAATTTCGCATCCGGGTCAGCGGCGAGCAAATCCTCCCTGCATCGCGTCAGCCTGACCCGTTTCAGGTAGGCCATTGGTCCCACTCCATAGGCCTCGCTAAAGCGCGAGTAGAGAGTCCGCGCCGAGACGCCGGAGACCTCGACAAGGTCGGAGAACGTGAGGTCGCTGGTCGCATTGTCCTCGATATACGACGTCACCCGTTCGGCGACATCTGACGTCTTGCCCTCTTGCCTTGATTCTTTGTATTCGCTGTACAACTCCGGGCAGGCATCTGCAAAAGCGAACCACAGCGCCTCCTCAAGACGGGCAATAACGATGTCGCGTTGCGGGGTCTCCCTTCCGCGCTCACCCAGAGCTTTGCACAGTGTGCCCAGGGTTGATGTAAACAACCTGAACCGCTCGCCGGACAGATCGAGCATGAGACTGAAAGACTGCTCCGGCGGAATCAGGAAGTCGATCTTGTCACCGACGAAATGCTCAAACCCGGCGACCGACAGGCTGGCTATGATTGCTACGTAGTTTGCTGAGCGATGGATATCGTATACGGATCCGGCCGAACTCAGTCGAGCGAATGGTGGCTGCGTGCTGATCTGACCCGAGTCGGCGATGACGGACTGACTGCCCGACAACGGAATCGCTAACGAGTAGTAATTGACTCGCGCCGGCGTTCTCATCCTGGTCTCGACGTTGTTGAACGTCAGACCGATTTCAGAATACTTGAGGCGGGCGCGGCGAACCTCAATGAAAGGCGTTGGGCTGCTCGATAACGGTTCAAACGTTCGCGGCTCGGATATCGAACTGACGGCTGAACTGGCAAGCGCGAAGTCGTTGCCCCTGTACACAAGGTTTTCTTCCAACGGCAGGTTGGCAGAATCGAGACTCAACGCACTTGTTATCTCCGAGTCCAGGCGGACGCTGTGGAGCAAGCCGTTGTTTATTTTTTCCTGTGTTGGCATGCGTTGGTCTGAATCGGTCGTCCCGGGATAGCAGTAATCCGCCATTCACGTGGTACAGATTGCAGCCATCTGCTAGTGAGAATCCTGACGGATCGGATATCATCGGCTGATGCTGGAACTTTATCACTACGACCACTCAACCGCGGCGCAAAAAATCAGAATTGCGCTGGCGGAGAAAAAACTCGACTGGAAAAGTCACCACCTCGATACGTCGGTCGGGAAACGCGAGCATTTCTCACCTGAGTATCTGAAAATCAACCCGCGCGGCATTGTTCCCACACTGGTTCACGACGGCAAGGCCATACGCGAGTCGCAGGTCATTCTCGAGTATCTCGATGATGCGTTTCCCGAGCATCCATTGCGTCCAGCGAGCGCCTATGACAAAGCGACGATGCGCCTCTGGACAAAGCTGATCGACGAGAATTTACATGTGCATAGCCGCGTCGTCGGCATGTGTATTGTTGTCCGCCACGCGAAAGCTGCAGCCGGCCCGGAAGAACTTGAGAAATACCTCGTCGAGATGCCCGAGATTGTCCGCAAGGAAAATGATCGAATCAACATTGCGCAGGGCCTGAATTCACCGCTCCTGCCGCGTGCGGTCGCCTATTTCAGAACCGTTTTCGAAGACATGGACACCGCGTTGGCAGAATCACCCTGGCTGGCCGGTGACACATTTTCGCTGGCCGATATCTCGCTCGGAGTCTATGTCACACGCCTGAAGAGTTTCCAGATGGCGCCGTTGTGGAGCAACCTGAGTCACCTGAATGAGTGGTATAAAAGATTCATCGCCCGAGAGTCGTATGAGGAAGGCGTCACCCGGTGGGGCGACAAGACGACGACAAAACGGCAACAATACGGAATCGAGGCGTTTGAGAAAATTAGCGAACTCTGGAATGCAGGGTAACGGCGGGCGGGCATGGGCTATTTGATCGATGGTGAGTGGCACGACAAGTGGCGTGACACTAAAGCAACGGATGGCAGTTTCATCCGCCCCGATGCCAAGATTCGAAACTGGGTAACGGCTTCCGGCGAACCCGGACCCTCAGGCGACGGCGGATTCAAGGCGGAAGCCGGCCGCTACCATCTCTATATCGCTGAATCCTGCCCCTGGGCCCACAGGGCCATGATTTTCCGGCACCTGAAAGGGCTTGAGGACATGATCAGCGTGTCGGTCGTCAACGCGATTTCGGGTGCTAACGGCTGGACATTCGAGGAAGGTCATGGTGTCGTCCCGGACCCGGAGTTCGCCGCGGCATATCTCTACGAGATCTACCAGCAGTCGGACGCGACGTATACGGGACAGGTAACGGTACCGACCCTTTGGGACAAGACACAAAAGAAACTCGTGTCCAACGAGTCGGGCGAGATCATCCGTATGTTTAATAGCGCATTTGATGATATTGGCGCCACACAAGGCGATTACTACCCGGAGGCATTGCGCCCGGAAATCGATGCGATCAACGACCTGGTCTACGCTGCGATCAATAACGGTGTCTACCGTGTTGGATTTGCAACCTCGCAAGAAGCCTATGACGCGGCATACACGAAACTCTTTGACGCGCTCGATCAACTCGAAGAGCACCTGGCCTCTCGTACATACCTCGTCGGCGAGCAATTGACCGAAGCCGACTGGCGGCTGTTTACGACGCTCATCCGCTTTGACCATGTCTATCACGGTGCATTTCGATGCAATAAGCGGCGAATAGTGGACTATCCGAATTTGTGGCGAATGGTGCGGCACCTGTACGGCATGCCCGGTATCGCAGACACAATCGATTTCTGGTCGATAAAGGCCCACTATTACGCAAGCGACAAGCTACAAAAGCAAACGAAGATCATTCCACTGGGCCCGGAAATCGACTTTTCCTGATTGGAGCCAATTTGATGACACGATACCTTTTGAGGCGTTACCTGATCATATTGGCGAGCGTCGCACTTGCGTCATGCGGTGCGGGCCAGGATCAGGGCGACGGTTCCGGGCAAGACGGCGAACACTCGTACGCCGGCAAAACCGTCACGGTCGTCATTGGGCTGGACGCTTCAGCCGGTGGTACGACCGTAGGCCGGCTGCTCGCGAAACACCTCGAGGAAAACCTGGCCGGCAACCCGACTGTCATCGTCAATAACATGCCGGGGGCGTCCGCCCTCAATGCCCATTTGCATGTGCTCCTTAGAGCGCCAAATGATGGTACAACGGTGTACTACGGCCCGCGTTCATCCCTGGGCGAATTGCTCCAGTTGCCCGGTTTTACGTTCAAGTACAGCCAGTTCACTCCGCTCGGCGGCGTGCAACTCGCCGGATTGGTGATCTACGCCCGTACGGACGCTGTAGCGGGCGGTATCAGTGAGGCTGAGGACGTAATCGGCGCCGAGACACTGCGGTTCGGTGGAATGCCGCCAGAGCATGGCCGCATGATTATCAGCACGATGGGTCTGGATCTGCTCGGCGTTGATTATAGGTACATCGCTGGCTACCCGAGCAGTGGCAACATTCGCGCTGCAATGATCAGCGGCGAGGTCAACGTAGCAACAGATGCGGCGCATGCGTACCTGAACCAGGTTGTACCGGTGCTGGTGGATGACGGTCAGGCATTGCCGATCTACAGCATGCCGATGCTGAACAGCGACGGCGACCTCATTCAGAATGCACTGGTTCCGGATGTGCCCTCCTTGCCGAATCTGTACACACAATTGCATGGAGAAGTCCCGGGCGGCGTTCTCTGGGACTCGATCACGACTCTCCTGGAACTGGATCAGACCATGCAACACGTATTCCTTGGCCCGCCCGACATGGACCCCGCGGCGGCCGCAACATTTCGAGCGGGACTTGAGGCGGCGATGACCTCTGCAGCATTTCGCGAAGAGGCGCAGCAGATACTGAGTTATGGCCCGGAGCACGTTGGCTTCGAGCGCCAGGCCGAAATTCTCGGCGCGACGGCGAACGTCTCCCAACAGGTTCTCGACTACATCAGAGCGCACATCGAAAAAAACAGCGGCTACTGAAATGTTCGAAGCGCTGGTCGAGGGCCTTGCACTCATTTTTCAATGGCACGTGCTGGTGTATTTCGCGCTGGGCTGCATCCTTGGCATCCTGATGGGCGCCGTACCTGGAATGGGAGGCGCAATCGGTCTTGTACTCTTGCTGCCGTTCACATTCAGCATGGAACCGGTTGCCGCATTCGCCCTGCTGTTGGCATCCTGGGCATCGACCTCGACCAGTGGTGCGATAACCTCCGTTTTGCTCGGTGTGCCGAGTACGGCCGCTTCGCAGGCGACCGTGCTGGACGGCTATCCCATGGCAAAGCGCGGTGAGGCGGCACGGGCACTTGGCGCAGCCTTCACGTCATCGGCCATTGGTGGCGTGTGTGGCGCCGCCGCGCCCGGCGTCTCCCTGCCCTTGATCCTTCCTGTGATTCTGGCGTTCGAATCTCCCGAGCAATTCATGCTCGGCATGTTGGGTCTGGCAATGGTCGGTTCCCTGTCCGGTCAATCGATCACCAAAGGTGTTGCCGCCGCGATGTTCGGACTCTTGCTCGCCACGATCGGCCTTCCCGAGTCGCAGGCCATTCCAAGATACACGTTCGGCACACTGTACTTACTGGACGAGCTGCCGCTTATTCCGGTGTTGCTGGGATTGTTCGCGATTCCGGAAATCATGGAACTGGCACTCAAGAATGTATCGATCGCCCGGACGGGAAAATCCGCCGACACACGCAATGGGCTACTCACAGGAGTTCGCGACGCATTCAAACACTGGTGGCTGGTTGTTCGTTGTAGTGTGGTTGGTGCCTACATCGGTATGTTGCCCGGGCTCGGCGCTTCGATTGTCGGCTGGGTCACCTACGCCCACGCCAAACAAAGTGTTAAGGATGATTCGCAATTCGGGCAAGGGGATGTACGCGGCCTCCTCGCCCCGGAGGCTGCCAATAACGCGCTGCGCGGCGGCGCATTGATTCCGACATTGACCCTGGGCATCCCCGGTAGTGTCGGCACTGCCATCCTGATGGGCGCGTTGATCATGCACGGACTGAGGCCGGGACCAAGCATGCTCAGTTCCGAACTGCCCATGACATTCAGTTTCGTATGGATGATCGCAATAGCAAGTGTTGTGGCGACGTTGGTACTACTCAAGACCGTCAACCAAGTGGCGAAAGTTGCACTGCTACCGGGGCGCCTGGTTGTGCCCGGCGTGTTGCTGTTGGTGTTCATGGGCGCGTGGCTAGGTGGTGCGTCGATCGGCGCCTGGGTGAGCTGCACTGTGTTCGGTGTCATCGGTTTCATCATGAAGCGTGGTGGCTGGCCAAGACCTCC
>Ga0164320_10000214_pt1 | contig 17533 bp, 11 predicted proteins | sample GuaBasSediGuay11_FD_113736 | JGI IMG/M metagenome (GOLD analysis project Ga0164320, IMG submission 113736) | Subseafloor sediment microbial communities from Guaymas Basin, Gulf of California, Mexico - Guay11, Core 4567-28, 0-3 cm | ecosystem: Environmental > Aquatic > Marine > Hydrothermal...
AGAAGTAGCAGGAGCACAACAAGCTATAGCAGATTCAAAAGCTGCAGAAACTGCGGCACTAACACAAGGGATTCAAGGATTAGAAAAATTAGTCGCAGTTGCAGTATCAGCAAGTAAACTTTATGGAAAATCAGATGGAGCTAAAGCGTTTGACAAAGGACAAAGAGCTTCTATTGGTGAGGCCAAGCAAGCTTATATGCAAGGGGCAGGTAAAGGTAAAGGTTTCTTGGGAATCGGCACAGGCTTTAGAAAATCAGGAGCAAGAGATATAGCTGCAGATTCTTTTGTACAACAACAAGTTGGTAAAATAAATTTTGGTACTACAGGTATGGATAACTTTGTTGCTGCAGGTAAGCAGGGAGAGAAAGTGATTGGTGCAGACACATTTGATGCTAGCTCTATAGTAGGTATGAGTGGGCCTGAGTTTAAAGCGTATATGGATAGTTTGTCTCCGGCACAGAGAAATATGATAAACAAAGAATTAGGTTTGTATGACAACAATTCAGATATGGGATTACTTGGATTTTAATTAATAATATATGAGTACATATTTTAAATACGCAGAAAGAAAAGCGACAAACGAAGTCAATTGGGCTGAAATAAGCTCTAATATGGTGGACACCCTAAATGAAGCGGTAAAGATTAGAGAACAAAAAAAGGCAGCAATTGACCAAGCTACTAATGAGTTAGGGAATACTTTAGCAGATGCACCTCAAGGACAACATCAAGGCTTAAATGAGTTTGCTTTGACATATGCAAACAATGCTCAAGAGATGAGATTGATGCAAGACAAATTATTAAAGTCAGGTCAAATATCTTTAAAAGACTACAATATTGGTAGGGCTAATTTAACACAAGGGACAACTCAGTTATTTGATTTAAGTAAAAAATATCAAGACGAGTACACTAAAAAAATGGAAAGGTTTGAACTCCTTGAATCTGCAGAACAAGAACAATGGATGATGGCAGAGCTTGAAGGTTTTGCTAACTTTAGTAATCACTCTGCAATTATAAATCCAACCAACGGCCAAGTTAGTGTAGGTAAATTTATTCAAAGTCCTAAAAAAGATAAACAAGGATACGATATCCCTGATACTACAGATGGTGTTTATAGACTTGATACTAACCCTGCTTCTTATACCACAGTACAACAATTAAACTTCGCAGTATCTGACCAAGTCAACCGATATAAAATGGATGCATTTGATACGGCTATAGACCAATGGGCAAACTCCTACACAAAGGCTTTAAGTTCAACTTACACCATTGATGATGTAAGACAAAACGCTGCATTTAAAGATGCTAAAAACGATTTAATTGAAGGACAATTAGTTGACCCGAGACAAGTAGGTAGTATTCTTACTGATTATGTAGGAATGGCTGCAAACGGTAAATCTTATACGTTTACAAGAAATCCTGACGAAGCAGGTGAGAATGTTATATTACTTGAAGAAGACCCAAGACAACCGGGCTCAGGTAGATTAGTGCCTAAGCTTGATGAGAACCAAAGAAAAGCGGCTTATGATTATTTAGACACACAAGTTGAAATAAGATTCGGTAGAAAGGAAACTAAGAAAGAACCTTCAGCTTCATTAAGAAGTAAAATAGAAGGAGATGCGGAAAATGTAAATCTAGCAAATAATATAGGTCAACTTTATTACGGAACAGATTCTGAAATAGATGCGTCAATTGGTTTCTTACAGGGATTAGATGATGAGATTGCAGCAATAGAAAGAGATGATAAAGGAGTTTATGTTACATATAATAACGGTGACGTAAAAACATTTGGTTTCTATAGTGATGATAAGAATACAAAGTTAATTAGCCAAGATGATTGGATTACAGGTGTTGTGTCAACATTAAGTGATATTAAAGATGTTAAAAAGGTATTAAATAATTCAGACTATAAAAAGAAGAAAAAATTCAACACGGCAGGTCAAGGCTTTTTCCAAGTCGAGAAGCCGGCTTCAACTAGTAGAGAGAAAAGTTTTGATGCTTACTTTGAAGAAACATTCCCTGAGGAGTTTGAAGAAACATTTTTTCAGTCTGATGAAGATGACTTTCAGGATGCAGTACAACCGTTCTTTAGTACTCTAGGTTTGACTACTAGTGGAGCAGGCGGACTATATAATAAAGTTAGGGTAACATATAAACCTGATAAAGATGCAACGGCACAAGAATTTATTTTTGATATGGATAACCCTGATGACACCACTGAAGGAAGAGCAGCTTTATTAGAATGGATAAAAGGTGTAGTGCCAAGAGAAACTATTGATGAGCTAATTCAGAAAGGAGTAATAAATCCTGTTGGTAGCCCAACTAAAAACTATAGAAGAAAAAACGATTTAGATTCACTAGAAAATTATCCTTGTAAAGACGGTCAAAGAGTTGACCCTATGACAGGGTTATCTATGGGTGCGTGCTAATATTAAGTTATGGAAGATAAACTTTACAAAACCCCTAATGGTAAAACATTTGAGGAGACATATCTGAGAGAGCGTTACGGAGACAAATTTGGTTTGTTCGTAGCTACCGGTCAATTAGTAGAAATTGAAGGAGGTACGATTGAGGATGAAGTTCAACTTGAAGAAGAAATATATATTGCTCCCAACGGGAAAGAGTTTACGACCTCAGAGCTTGTAGAAAGGTATGGGCCTGATGGTTTTGAAAAATATAAAGACCAATTTAAAAAAAAAAATCCGAGCCAACCTCCTCCTCCTCCTCCTCAAGAAGTTGGTGGCGAGAATGTGGAAAGCGATTACTCAATTGCTTTAAAAGAAAATTTATCAGGTTCTGATACCGACACTTCCGACCAATTCACCGATGAGGTAAATCAAATAAAACTTAAAAAGAAAGCTTTTGATGAAGAAACACAAACGCTTTTAGACGAACTATATGCTCTTAACCTACCTGATGATGAGGAAGCGCAGAGGATGGAAGAAATCTTCAATAGACCCGGTGGGTTAACTGACGAGGAAAATAGAATTACAGAGTTAAATGTAAATGACTTTAGTGAAAACCTAACACAAGGCGAAAAAGATACTAGAGTACAAAACATTCTTCAAAACCAACCTAATCAAATTAAATATCAAGATAATTCAGATGACCCTTCTCCTGTCATAAGAGAAGTAGATTCTATTTACAAACAAAATGTAAAAAAACAAGAAGAAGAAATACAACAAACTGTAGACTCTATTAAATTAGCAAATAAAGAAGCTCAGGATGCTGCTAAAGTTAACAGAGCAAATAAAAAACGTGAAGAAGAAGCAATTAAAAAACTACAACAAGACGGTATAAAAATCGATGAAGATTTTGAATCGTCTCTTAATTTAATTAATGAAGACTTCTTTGACTACACAAGCTCTAGAAATTCAGCTAATGCTTTAAATGCAGCGTTTAATAAATATGGTATTAGTGCAAATTCAGGCGCATTACCTTACGGGCAAACAGGAAGACACGCAGTCTTTCTTACCAATAAAGATGGTTCTGCTACCTATGCAGTTAAGTTTGATGATGTAAAACTAGATAAAGCTGCTAGTGTAAAAGAGCTAAGAGAGTTCTTATTAGCAAATGCGGTTGAACCGGAAAACAATTACATTCCTGATGCTAAAGAAGAAGATATAATAAGAAAATCTTTTCGAGCTAAAAACAGTAGGACGCAAGCATTAGTTAATCCTGACGGCACATTGTCCACACATTTATTTACACAATATGAAGAGGACGGTAAGTTTTATGTTGTCCCTACTTTGTTTCCTAAAGACCCTAACAAATCTAGTTCTCGTAGAGAAGATTGGTTAAAATTAGATATGGATGATTCGATAAATCTAGCCAAAATAAGAGGTGAGGTCTTTGAATTTGCTACAGAAAAAGAAGCGCAAGACTTTGCAGAAGGTGCTTGGAAGAATGTAAGTACTGTTGATTTAGAAGGAGAGGAGTTCTATAAAAAAAGAGGTCTTGATTATAGTGGAGCAAGAATTATGTATGATGAGTATGAGGCAGCTCGTGATGAACGCTTGATGATAGATGATATTTTAGATAGATTAGAAGATAGTGATAAGTATTATGAATTTAGCGAAGAGGAAATAAAAGAAATAAAAGAAAAGTATCCTGACTTAGTAGTTGATGGAAGAGTCATTTTAGATGCAGGTAGTGAAGATGAAGCTGCGGAACTAAAACAAAGAAGGGATGAACTTTTAAAAATAGAAGAAGCTAGATTTGAGGGAGTCATAGACAATCAAGATATGGCTAGAGCTCGTGAGGATTTTGACGCTTATTTAGCTGAACAACGTAGAAAAAATGCACAAGGTGCTGCAGCTATAAATCGTTTAGCTAAGTATGACTACACAATGTTAGATGCAGAAGTTGTAAATACTTTTGGTGTAAGGGCTAGTGATTTAGTAAACTATGTTCCAAAGGAAGAATGGGAAGCAGAGCTTAAAAATGATTACATTGCAAGATTAAATACCATTGTTCAAACAGAAGATGCAGCAGCTTTAAAATATGATTTAGCTAAAACTTACTTCACAGAAAAAGAAAACAAAAATATTCAAGCAGAGTTTACAGATAATTGGGAAGCAATACAAAAATCTTGGCTTGACGGATATGCAAGGGGTATGGCTATTGAGCAAATAGTTATGATGCAGTTAGGGATTACAGATATGGAAGACCCTAACGACAAAGCAGAAGCAGCATTAAAAATTTCAGAAGCTTTATCTCAGCAGTCAGGCACACAGTCTCGTGTAAACGCAAGATACTTTGGTCAAAAGACTGCTGCGGAAGGATGGAATAATTTTAGAAGAGACCCGATGGAGTGGATGCTAGGATTAGCGGCTAACTCTATTAGTCAGATGTTGCCGTATGGTATGTGGATTATACCTTCTACCACTGCCACAGGTGCAGGTATAGGTGCAGTTTCGGGAGCTCCTGCAGGAGGAGTAGGTGCAGTACCCGGAGCAATTACAGGAGGGGCTTGGGGATTGCGTACAGGATTTGGTGCAACTAGTTTTGCAATGGAATACGGAAATGCTTTCTTAGAAGCAATGGATAGCCAAGGGTATAACTTTTTAAACCCCGCAGATGTTGAGATGGCTCTAATGGATGAAAAAGTTTGGGAGGAAACAAATGATAGAGGAGTAAAAAGAGGTTTAACAATTGGTACGGTAGATTTTATATCAGCCGGACTTGCAGGTAGAGTTTTTAAAGCAGGTACACTTTCAACTAGAACTGCTGCGTTAGGCGCATTTACTGCAGAAAGATTTGCGTTTGACCCGTTTATGGAAGCTACAGGTGAATATCTTGCACAAAAATCTGTAGGAGATGAAATAGATTGGTTAGAAGTTGGAGCAGAAGCAGGTGGTGGTTTTGGTAATCAATCATCACAAGCTGCAGTTAACGTATACATAGACCAAAGAAATAGAAGCACGGTAGATATAGCTGAGAAACTTGCCAACAACAGGTCTTTCTTTATGAACGAAAGAGCAAGCAACACAAGAATATCTGAGTGGGCAAACAATATGTTTCAATTAGGTAAAATAGATGAAGCCACTAATCAAAAGATACAGAAAAACGTAGGGACAAGAAAAACAGTTAATGAGTTGTTAGGAGTTAACAAAGCTTCTAGATTTAATTCCGGTAAGACAAGAAGAGTAAGAACTAGATTGTCTGAACTAATTGAGGCTAGAAATTTGTTATCGGCTACACCATCATTAAAAGAAGTATATGCCAAAACTATTAAAGAAATAAATGAAGAGATAAGACAAACCGTATTAGACGGTGATGTAGTTTTACAAAAGGATATACAAAATAATGAAAACGTAGGTGGGACAGGAGTAAACTTAGATGCGGTATTCGGTAAGACAAAAGAAGATGCTGCGCCAACTTATTATTGGAGAGGCAAGTTAGTTACTAAAGCTAAGTTTATGAATAATGTAGAGAAGCAAAAAGAACCGGGTGCATTACAAAAATTGCGTGATAAAATCTCAGGTACAATAGGAGCTTCCACTAAAGTTTTCGGAGATTTAGAAGCACAAGTAGAACTTAAAAAATTAAAAGATGCCATTCAGGAGCGAAGCACAAAGAAAGTGGATGTACAAGAACAAGCCACAGATGGCGGCACGGTGGGAGAAGGAAACGTTCAACAAGAACTTACCACTGAAAGTGTCGAGACAGAGACGACCAAACCGGAAGAGTTAACGGTTGGTACAAATGCTATAACATATACTACGGATAGCAAAAAAAGCAGCGCAATTTATAGTGAAGTAATTGAAGATGTAAGTAAGGAAAACGATGAACAAACTACAGGAGTTAAAAAAGTTAAGTTTACATCCGAAGTAACAAATAAGAAAACAGGAAAGAAAAGAAAAGCTACAAATAATGTTGGTGTTCCTATAGAAGAAACAAGATTTAAAAACTTTGATGTAAAAGAACAATTAATAGAAGATGGAGTTTTAGAAGCTGATGAAGATGTTGATATAGAAGTACTAGAGGTTACCGTTGTACCTGAAACAACAAAAACTGCGGCTGCGGGAAATACTATATTTAAAGTAAGAGTAAGAGATAAAGATGGAGAAGGTGGAATCCTAGGAGCACAAACCTATAATGGTATTATTGCCACAGAAAAAACCACTGAAGAAGCAGTAAGCGAAACAACTGAAACTGAAGAAACAACTGAGGAAATATTTAGTGATGTAGAACTAGAAAATATATCTGAAGAGTTAAAAGACCTTGAAGCTTTTGTTAAAAGAGAAAACCCTAAGTTCAGCATTAAGCCTAACTTAACTACACAAGAAAAACAAAAAGCTTTAGATGATGAAGCTTATAGAATTCTTACTGAAGCTGAGAACGCAGGTCTTTCTGAAAACGCATACACGGTTGAGAATCCTCAAGTACAAACCATACCTATTGTTATAACTGAAAACTCTGAACTAGCAAACAAAGTTAGACGAATGGGATTAGAAGAATTAATTGGAAAGAAAATTAATTTAGTAATGGCTGACCAATTAGTAACTAACTCTAGATATATGGGTGGTCCTTTCTTCCCTTTACAAGAAGGGTTGTTTAATAAAGTAGCGTGGGCTTCAATGGACACAAGAGCAGCTAATCAAATTATTAAGGGTGCAATAAATTCTGATTACACGGTTGTATATAATATGACCCCTAACGCAGTTAATGCTAATGTTGCAATGCGTACAGAGTTCTTGTCTCGTTTAGAAAACTTAGATGCAGATACTCAATCAATTATATTTGAACAAGTTAAAGACCATTTAGCTAATAAAGTTTATAAAAAAGATACGGCTAAAGTTAAAGACTTACTTACAAACTCGACCACTCTTGAAGAGTTCTTTGACGGCTTAAACTTTGACGTAACTGTTAAATCTAAAGTCATAGAAGATATTCTTCCGTTTAGAAATAAAGAAGCTAAGACAGAGCTTGGACAAACATTACAGGATTTAGGTATTACATTAGAAGAAGTGCAAGAAAGTATTACCGAACAATTTGTAAAAGATTTACCTGCGGGAGTAATGACTATGGTGTTAGAAGTTCAAGACAAGAACGGAAACAAAGTAACAGAACAAACAAAATCAGAAGCGTTGATTACGCCTGAGCAGCAAACAGAAGAAGGATTGAAACCACATCCTAACTATCCGGTATACATAAGAGGAAAGGCAATTGGTCTCCTTGAAGAGACAGTTCCTTTTTGGAATGTTGTTCCTACTTCTATGGAAACAATAAATAAAAAAGCTGCAGGTATTATAACAGATAAGCAAGGAAGAACTAGAACTCGTAAGCAACAAGAAAGAGATGCAATGAGAGGAGCAGAAATGAATGCTGATAAAGCACGCCAAACATCTGAACCAACCGCTTCTCAATACACAAGGTTTATAAACTTATTATCAAAAGCTTTCCCGGGAGTAGAGGTAGTTACAGACCAAACTTTGTTTGATGAGTTATTGTTGCAACCAAGTGTTGTAACTCTTACTACTAAACAAGAAAGAAACGAGTCACAAATAATATACGGTGCGGTGTTCCAAGGCAAAATATATTTGAATCCTGCACGTTCAAACTTTAACACACCTATTCACGAGTTCGGTCACATATGGAATGCTATGGCAAAAGAACTTAGACCTGAGCTATACAATAAAGGTATCGAGCTTATTCAGGGTACTGAGTATGTTACGCAGGTGTTAGAGAATAAGCAATACCAAAAGATAATAAAAGAGATGCGTGAGGATGGAGCAACTGAAGCTGAAATCCAAGAGTTCATAAATGAAGAAGCACTAGCCACTGCTATTGGAAACAAAGGTGAGTCCTTTGTTAACGCATCAATCAAGAAAGGATTTAAGAATTGGTTAAATAGATTATTCAATTTTGTAAAATCAGTTGTCGGTTTATCTAAATACACTGACGAGCAAATACAAGACATTACTCTAGATGAATTCTTACAAGGAGTAGTAGTAGATTTATTGTCAGGTCAAGAGGTGTTTGTAAACGCTGAAGTTAAAAACATAGACAATACAGTTAAGCTGATGGCGGTTGAGAATGATGCGCTTACAACTATGGTATCCACATTAAGACAAGAACGTTTTTCTGATATTGCTATACGTAAGTATTTGCAAAGCAAAAATTACACTGCATCAGAAATTAAAGAAGCAATGGCTATCGAAGCAGACCAAGTTTTATTTAATGATTCTTTTGTTCCTGCTGAGTTTGGCAATGTAGAGGGGGGAATGACTGTGGGTAAACAATTGTTTGACCAAGTAATTAAAAAACTAAAAGCTTACGCAAAACCTACTAGACAAAAGCCACGAGCAGAAACCGCAGAGGAAAAAGTCATCAGAGCTAACAAGCTTAGGGCAGCTAACCCAAAACTTTTTGCTTTAACTGATAATGAAATCCTAGCTAAATATCCTAACGTAGGAGTCAAAGGTGAAATAAAAGGCGAGCCTAAAACAAAAGCACAGATAAGACAAAAAGCTTTAGAGTTGTTAAGGGCCAATGAAATATTTCAACAACAACCACAAGTAACTCAAGACGCTCTTGTCGTGGCTTTAGACAGAGTTATAGATACCCGTGCTAATGTTCAGGTACAAAAAGAAATAAGTGCTATTAAACGTGCAATTAAGAACAGAAAAGAAGGTGCTAAAACTTTACAGGAAGCAAAGAGGAGATTAAGAATGTATATTAGAGGTGCTATTCCTAGAACCGACAACTACACATCCACACAAGTAAACAAGTTTATAAAGATAGTAGCAGAAGCAACAGACGCAACTATATTAAGAGACGTTGATAAGATTAATAAGGAAGTAGAAAAGACACGAGAAAAAATTAAGAAGCTTGTTATACGTGATATTAAAAAATTGGTTAAAGATAAATCAAAGAAAAGAATTACGCAGTCAAGAAAAGGTAGAAGCAAAGGAGTAGGTGCAGAGACACAGGCGTTTATGGAGCAAGCTGATATAGTTTTGAATGCAGTTCTTAAAAATGATGTGGACAAAATTGAAAGCATAAGACAAGAGATTGCTGAAAACGAACAAGAGATATTCCAACTTATATTGAAACTTAATGATGGTCAGAAACTTACACGTGCAGAAGAACGATTGGTAAATCTAGCCTATGCATATGACAACTTCTCAGACCTTCAAAGTTTATCATTAGAAGAAGTTCAAGCTTTATTAAAAAAGTTTAAGGAGTTACGTGCTGAAGGAATAAAAACTTTTAAATCAAGAAGAGAAGCTAGAGCATTAGAACAACAAGCTATCAACAAGCAAGCTGAGGAACAAATAGTTGAAGACTATAGTGATATTGTAGTTGATGATGAAGGTAATGCTAAAAACTCCCAACAACTAAGAAGAGATAGAGAAAACATAAACAAGCTATTAAATGACGGTAAGTATATGAAATGGATTATGACTTACCTAAACCATTGGAGAATGAATAGTTGGAACTCAGTAGTTACTGCGTTTACCAACAATATGAAGCACTTAGGAACTCTGACTACTCAAATTGACAATGCGGGTCGTGGTAAATTTTTCTTTGAGAACATTTACAAACGTTTGAACAGAGCTGACGAAGCTAATATGCAAGGTTACTTTAGAACACAAGACACCATTGATAGTATTGTTAATTCAATAGAAGGCATTGAAAATGGAATGAGACAAGTAAGAGAGTTGGTGTATCAAGAGGGAGTAATAAATATACGAGTGCGTGAGATAAAACCTGACGGTACAGTTCAAGAGAATTTCCAAACTGCTGATTATAACCGAGACCAACTATTAAGAATATACGCTCTATATAAAGACCCTATACAACGTGCTAAGTTAGAGAAACAAGGTTTCACTCCAAAGGTAATGGAAGATGTTGAAGCATTCTTAGGTACGCAGCTTACACAGGTGGCAGATAAAATCGTAGAGTATTTAAGTAATGATTACTACAATGGTATCAATGATGTTTATCGTCAAGTTAACGATGTAAACCTCAGCTACATTGCAAACTACTTTCCAACTCAAACAATAAGTACTGCAAGATTTGGAAGAATGTTAGAGGACGGAGACTTTGGCGGTCTGTTTAACGCAGAAACTTCCCCTTCATTAAAAGAACGTGCTAATGTAAAAGATGGTGTGAGAACTGATGTTACCTTTACTCAAACTCTAGAAACTCACGTCAAACAAATGGAAAGGTATAAAGCATATGCTGCTCCAACAAAAATATTAGCAGGGATAATGAGTGACCCATATGTTGTTAGTATGTTAGAGGCAATGGGTCTTACAAGTAATGTAAGGACTGCTATTAATTATGCGATAAACCCTGATGCATTTGCAAGAAACTCTGCCACTAATTTTAGATTTATTAACTTCCTTCAAAGCCGATACACATCATTTGCTCTTGCTTTAAAACTAATGCAGATTCCAAAACAGGCATCGTCTTTTATAAATGCTTTAGAGGAATATACTTTTAGAAAAGGCAAAGCAACTCCCGGTTTAGATTTATTAATGTTTATGTTTGATTCAGCCGTGCTTGCAGCCAACCTAGTAGCTGAACTAGTAGACTATGGTTTAGATAAAGGAGCGGGTATAAAAATTGGATTAGAAAACAAACCTTTCCAAGAAGCTATGCTTATGTCCGGTACGTTTAGAAAGCGTGTGGCTCTTGGTGTAGAGGGAGACTTAATGGGATTAGAATCAGGTCAACCTACATACGGTAACTTTGAAACCAACCAAAAACTATGGGCTAAACTTGGACGAAGAGGTAGAAAACTAGCAGCAATGCCTACCATCATTGGTGACTTTATGGGGGTAATGGGATATATGGTTAACTATAGACGTAACATAAAAAATGGTATGTCAAAAGCTGAAGCACTAGAAGCTTTTAATGATTACAATGCTACGCAGCAATCAAGAAGAGCTACTGAAAAAATCCCTCTTCAGATGAACCCAACTATATTTACAAGAGCATTTACAATGTTCGGCAGTACATTGTTTTTGCAGATGAATAAAGTTATGATGAAGGCAGATTCAATTTTAATGGACGGGGCAAGATATGTTAGAGAAGGACAAAACAAACAAGACCTACCAAAACTAAAAGACATAAGAGGTTTATACTTGAACTTAGCAGTAGCTAACGTAATGTTTACCGCAATGGCAAACATATTCTTGCTGACACGAGGTGATGATGAAGACAAGCAAATAGCTTATCAAAGAATGATGGACGCAATGTTTGGGTTGAATTTAATTTATGCTCTGCCGTTTATAGGTGAATTTGCTGAACAAGCTATGAATGATTTAAGAGGCACGAGAAGAGAAGCACAACAGGGTATTAATCCAATAAAGTCATTTTGGAGCAAATGGCAGAATGCAGTTAAATATGATGATGCAAACGCTATATTAAAAGCAGCACAGGTGGTAGGTGAAATTGGATTTGGAGTACAAGCTGACCCACTTATGGGTTTAGCTGAAACGTTTGGAGGTGAATTTGATGAGGACTCAATGTATAAAATGCTAGGTGTTAGTTATTCATATAGACCTAATAAAAAATCTTCAAGTAGAAGAAGTAAGAAAAAAACTAAGAGACCAAAACTTGATGATGTAGATGTAACATTTGACGATGAACTAACTATTGAATAGCTCTATCTTTTGTTTTATTAAATAACATTTTTCATACTCTTCTGTCTCTTCAAAGTAAAGTAGTAAATCAAATAGGGTCTGAAGTTCAAGTGGTCGTTCCGGATTATGAATAAAAAAGCCGTCATCTTTTATTATAAAGTCTTCAGGTTTTTCACCCATAACAACTCTATATGAATTCTCAAATGCTTTGTCAATGTTTATTTCCATTAGTATCTTAAATATTTCAATCCACTTTGCTTAGGATAATACACCATTAATTCTTGGTCATTTGCCGCTCCTTCTCTAGGTTTTCTTCCACCCCATCTAAACTCTCCTGTAAGTTTAGTTACCTCCCCATAAATTATTCCATCGTAACAAGACCAAATAATAATAGGATTTAATCTTGGCTGACACAACTTGACAACCTTTGATGCAGATATAGGTAGTGGATAAGCATTACTTATATTTTTATTTCTACCTTTTACTTCCACGTAAGATACCGGCAACCCTTGTTGGTTTAGTATTTTGTAATCTATTTGATTAGGACCTAGCTTTTTAAACTTTAACTGTGGTCTTAATTTTATAAATCTTTCTATTGCTTGTTGTTCTCTTTGTCTGTCAGACTCGCTTTCAAATCTCTTTGTCATAGTTCCATTAAACAGTTTATTGCCGTGTGTCCGCCTAATACTACTCCACACCCTATTGCTTGTTTTTTAAAATGTTTTGCGTATGCTGCTGCGTATGCAGTGCAGTCAATGCCACATCCAACCTGCATACCAAATACTCTAAAGTTTCTACCCACCATCCATTCTGTGTAGGCTTGTGTATGAATATGTCCTTGCACTGTAGACATCATATCATTTTTTCCTTTGGTTCGTGCCGTTCCTCCTTCACCGTGTACATATTGCACACCATCATATACAAACCTTTCACCCCAATTCCATTGTGTACCTAAGACTTCATTATAACTTTTAATCCACCTCTTAGGTATTTGTGATTCAAATGCTTTTCTCATAATCATCCTGTCGTGATTTCCAATGCACACATCTGCTTTTGGAAACTCGTCTAACCAATCTTGAATACAATCAATTGCCATATCCAACTCATCTCCACCACCCATTCCGTCAGGGTCAGTTGTGTGAAAAGAACTATAATGATTATCTATGATGTCTCCAATAAATATTACTTGGTTACAATTGTACTTAGCATAAGTTTCTTTACAAAATTCAAAGTATCCGTCTAGTGTGAACGGTGCGTGTAGGTCTCCTATAACTAGTATCCTTCTTTCTTTCTTTGTTAGATTATCGTATGCAATTTTTTTATTACCGTTTAAGCGTGGTCTAAAGTCATTATACTTCATCCTTAATAGATTCTTTTATATAGGTAAGGTTAGCTATTAAAACATCTACTGCTAGTTCTACTTCAGGATATTCTCGGTCTATTAATGCTTCATAAAGGTTGGAGGTTTGGTCGTGTAGACCATCCATTAGAGTGTTAATGTATTGTACTCGTTGTTTATCTAATGGACTTATTGGCATTACCTATCATTGGGTTAAACATCGTTATGAGACTTGTGTATTCCATTATTATTTAAATATCTATTTAATACTAGTTCATAACTTTTTATCTCGTGTTCTTTCCCTCGACTGTCCAATAATTCAAAGATAGAAGAGTATTTATTTAATGTTCTATTACTCTCCCTTAGTTTCTCTATTTCTAAAAGTAGAGATTTTTTTTCAAATCTCAAAGAAATAATTAATCTTTTTAGTTCAACTCTCGTCAATTCGTGCATTGGGTCATACTTTCTTAGAAATAAATCTTCTATTCTTTCATATTTTTTTCTCAGTATTTTATCATACTTAAGATGATTGTCTATGTTTTTTAAGTAGTGAATAGGTGTGGCGTGGTGTACTCCTAGATAGTCTGCCAACTTAGTTGGTCCAACTCTGTTATACTTTTTTAATATCTTACAAAAGATAGCACGAGCCTCAGTGTATTCTCTTCGTCTTGTCTTTTCTTTTAAGTCTATATCAAATTCTGTATCTATTATTTCTTTTAAGTAGTGTATTGGTTTTGATTCCATTTTTCTAATGTTTGATTTAAATTCATATAATCTAGAAACTCATCAACCTCTATGGAGTCCATAGATAAAAACACAGGATACTCTCCCGGCTGATGTATGTATTCTATTGTAAAATAAAAGGGCTCTTCGTTTCTTATAACTCCCGCAACTTTCTGTGTCCACCCTTCTTGCACAGGCAGGTTATCTAAATTTGTTTCTAATTGATGTACTATTTTTAAACTGTAATGTATTGGTATAGATTTAAGCTCTTCTATAAACCAATCGTCAAACTCATATCCCATATCAACCTCTATATACCTCTGTCCTAAATCCATATTTTTCTAGTTCTTTTAATCTATACTTTTGTAGTTCAGATAATTTACCTTTCCCCTTTTTACATTCGACAAACAATACGTCTGCGTCTTTGGGAATAGCAATTAAATCAGGTATTCCATTTTTGTTTGTAACTGTAAGCTTGAGTACATAATACCCTTCACTTTCTAGTTCTTTTATTCTTTTCCTCTGTATCTCTTGTTCTGACATAATCTAAATAAAACCCTATGCCAACCACAATGTTCATTGCTAGTGACGATAATAGTTCATAGGCTTGATGAAAGTCGTGAATAGATAAATGTATATGCCCCACAACCCAAAAAGGTATTGCTAGATTTTGGCTAATCCATATCAACAAAAACCTTACAAACCTCATACTATAAAGTTAACAAATCTTTTTTAAAGTGTCTGACTGTGTAGTCTTTCTTCTTACAAACCGCCTTGTATATTTCCTTTTCTATTCCGTCCTTAGCGAACACCCAATACACGTTACTTTTTAATCTATCTATAGTTGTCATTCTATCTCTTGATTGCCAATAACTTGTGGCAGAAAAATCTATATTGTAATAAACTAATGCGTCTGCCTCTTTTAAAGAGATGCCTTCTCTTCCGCTCACAATTTGTAAAGCTATGCTTTTATTTGTCTCTTTAAAGAGACTGAGCTCTGTGCATATATCATCACCAAATATTTCTTTAATTGCTTTTAGTTCTTGTTTAAACTTATAGAAGATAGCTATCTTTTTCGTTGCAAATTTTTTATAAATAAACTGCGCCTTGCTTGTATCAATTACCATTCCTTTTCCTGACTCAAACTTTATAGTGCCTGAGTATAGTTGATGTAACTTCATCATTAACTTCACCGGTGTGTCTGCTAGTATGACTTCTTCATCGCCCTCTACCACTCTATTTCTCTTCAGCTTTTTGCATAAAGAATAGGTAACCTCATTCATTTCAACATTAAGTATATGTTCTTTGGTATCTACTTTGAAGCCTGCGTCAGTCTGACTAAATCTATATGTGAAAGGGTTCATTTTATTTATAATAGTTTCGTAGCCTCTAGTGTAATCATTAATGTACATAGAGTTTATCTTTTTTTGTCTTTTGTCTACATACTGATTAGCAAATTTGTAAAATGTTTTGTGTTCTTTAAAAGGGTTAGTTGGAATACCAAACACCTGATGATACATTTGACTGTAACTCTCAGGTGTAGGTGTTCCTGACATCAAACAAACTAAACATCTGTTTACTTTAATAATATCACGAACCTGCTTGGCTCGTTTATTAGGTTTAGGAAATGCTCCCAAACTATGCGCTTCATCTACAATTACCATATCCCATTTAACATCAGGTATTTTGTGGATGCTTTCATAATTAATCACCAATAAATTGTACAAAGGGTTTAGCATTTCATAATCTTTTTCTATACTTCGTATCGCTTTCTTCTTTGTAAGAAACAAAACTCTTTTAGCGTTAAGTCTTTCCGCAATGCCTAATGCAGTTAAGGTTTTACCTGTTCGTACTTCCATAGCTAAGTATACAAATTTGTGTTCATTTATTGTACGACTAGCCTTATTGATTATATCTAGTTGATAATCTCTATATTCCATCTATTGTTCCTTGTACTTCTAATTCGTGTTTACTTCTAAATCTAATCCATCTACCCTCTCTATCTCTTCCTTCATCAGGCGGACAGTTAAATTTATAATTACTGTATGCGTTCAGCCATTTATAAAATCTATTTCTACTGATTGTCATTTTAGCTTTTGGTGCATAGTCAGGATACTCTCCAATAAATTCTAAGTATAACTCTTGCTTGTATCTTCTAACATTTTTTTCTAAAGATGGATTGTCTGTGTCTCCTTCTATGAGTCCACACCATTCTATAAAGTCGTGTGAGGTTTCTGCTGATAGTTGTCTTATCTTTAGGTTCAAGAACTTTGACTTCACTAATCCTTTTTCTAGATAAAGTTGAAGGTTCTGTATCATATAGTTATCAAACTGACACCACTCATCATCATTCCAATCACCAAACATTAACTTTCCAAACTCATCAAGAGGAGTATTGTTTTTGTTATAATGTTGATGTAACTCTACTTCCCACTTTCTTCTAGCAAAAGAATTACCGCTGCCTTTGATTGCGTAGTTAGTGGTGATTGCTATCTTGGGTGACTTACTAAATGGTATCTTGATTGCATCTTTATTTTTCTTTTCTAATGTAAGTCCTTCGGTAACAACACTGAACAATCTTTCAAAATCAAAATGTTTTTTAACATCATCAAACACAAGTATCTGTGTGTCTGCTGATACTAATTGATAAGCAAACGACCTTTCAAAAGCAAATGACTTACCATCAATGGTAACTACTTTCTTCATTTGAGATATAGCATTCATAAATATTCCTTTACCTGTTCCCCCTTCAGGGTTGTCAGATATCACCTCATCATTTAATATTACTGCCGGGCAGTAAGATAAATTTTTATGAGCGTGTAACAAAAAACCAATTGTACTTTCCATAGTTTTTGTGCGACTGTCTTCCTTTGCACAAATGTTTTCTATAAATTTTTTGTATGTACATTCTTTTATTTCACAGATTGAAAAGTTTCTATCAATGATATGTTCTTTCCAAACGTAACCGCCTAAATCTAAATAGTCAATTGGTTCTACTACATTTTTAGTTATCTTAACTGCACAGTTTCTGTAATACAGATAAGATGTGTCCTTAGAATCTTCTATAAAGTATATGTCAATTGTTGCTAACAAAGTAAGAAACTCTTCTCTAAATAATCTGACGGTGTCAGCAAAGTAATTATAAATACTTAAGTCATCTAACTCCATTAAATGATTTAAAATAAAGTCCTTAATCTCTTTCTCTGATGTATGGTCTATTAAGTTGTTAGTTACTTTCACAAACACATAATTCTTACTTCCTTCAGGGCAATACTTGTAGTATCCGTTGTCTTCTAGAAATCTTTTAAATTCAAAATGTATGATTTTAATAACTCCCTTTTCGTTCTTGGACCAAAAGATAAACTTACTGTCT
>Ga0164320_10000215_pt1 | contig 17499 bp, 13 predicted proteins | sample GuaBasSediGuay11_FD_113736 | JGI IMG/M metagenome (GOLD analysis project Ga0164320, IMG submission 113736) | Subseafloor sediment microbial communities from Guaymas Basin, Gulf of California, Mexico - Guay11, Core 4567-28, 0-3 cm | ecosystem: Environmental > Aquatic > Marine > Hydrothermal...
CGCAGCGAGGACCGTATTCCGGTGAATTTCCTGAACGATCTGCGTCGCCGCCGCATGTTCAGGCTTGTCGGGCTGTACGTCGTGGGTGCGTGGGTTGTGATCCAGGTTGCGGAAGCCCTTTTTCAGGCCTGGGGCATCCCTGATTCGGCGATGCGCTTTATCTTCATTGGCGCCTTCTTGTGCTTCCCGATAGCCCTGGTATTTGGCTGGATCTACGACATAACCAGCAAGGGCATCGTGCGCACCAGGGCCGCTGGCCCTGAAGACACAGCTGATCTCCGCCTGAAGCGGCAGGACTATCTGATTCTCTCAGCGCTGCTCGCGGTGGGTCTTGCAGTAGTGCTTGGCAGCGCCGAGAAGGTCTACGAGGCAATTGAGGAGTCACCGGTCGTCGCAGCGGCTAAAGAACGGCTCGAGAATTCGATCGCCATACTGCCGTTCACCAATCTGGATATTAACGCCGACACGCAGTTCTTTTCCGATGGTGTAACCGAAGAAATCCTGCACCGCCTGTCCACGCAGGGAGCTTTGCACGTGCTTGCAAGTACCTCATCGTTTGCGTTGCGGGACAGCGAGGAGGGTCCAGCACGAATCTCAGAAATACTGGGGGTTCGCTACCTTCTGCGCGGTAGCGTACGTCGCGACAACGACTATGTCCGGGTCACAGCGAATCTACTGGACGCGTCAGGTTATGCCATTTGGACGCAGACATTTGATCGCAAACTTGAAGGAATTTTCACGATCCAGTCCGAGATTGCCAGCACTGTCTCGAGTGAAGTGCTGAGCGAAATAGTACCGTTCGAAGACCTGCCAGCGGGACGGACGACCGGGAATATGCAAGCCTACGAGGAGTACCTCATAGGTCGAGCCTTTTTTAATGCGCGCCCACCCGGCTGGCAGGAACAGGCAGCGGCTGCATTTCGTCGTGCAATTGAGCTGGACGACCAGTTCGCACCGCCCTATGCGGGTCTGGCAATGTCTCTATACATCGCACAAAACGACGTGTTCCTGACCGAAGCCAGGAGCGCCGCAGAAAAATCTCTCGAACTCGATGCGAATCTCGCCGATGGTCACGCCATCTTGGGCTTGATTCTTTCGCTTTCTTCAGACGAAGTGTCAGCCGGTACCAAAGCACTGCAACGCGCGTTGGAAATTGACCCGAGCTTTGCAATCGCCCATAGCTGGCTGGCTTCAGCATTGTATAACCAGAATTTGAGAGCGGAAGGCGACGCCGCGATGGACAGGGGTTTGGCAATTGATCCGCTGAACCCAACGCTGTCTGTCAATATCGCCAATCGCGAATCCCGCAACGGCAACTTCGAGCGAGCCGAGCATTTATTGCTCAGGCTGACCCAGCTCCCGGAGCCGCCCGGACTGGCCTTGTGGGAGCTTAACTCGCTTTATACGGATTGGGGGCGCCAGGATCTGGCTGCACATTGGGCAAAGGAAATCGCCAGAACGTACGTGGACACGACCGAACCAGTAGGATTTTTCGCTGTGTCCGTGGCGTATGAGAGGCTCGGCATGTCTGCAGAGGCAGATTACTGGATGGGTATACTTCTCGAAAATATCGATGACCCCTTCGATCAATTCATGTTCAAGTCTTATCTGATGAGACTCCGCGGGGCCCACTCGGAAGTCGAAACGAATCTGCAAGTACTCAAACAGAAACTGGATATCTCGCCGCCTGAACTGCCACCTTTTCCCTCTGCAATTTATGCGGTGTCGAACATTCTGGCAGGCAATTACGAAACGGGGATTCAGGTCTTCGAAGCCAAATTTGAACCCAATTTTGCAAGTTTCTCGAACGTTTTGGGCAGCCTGGATGCGATCGACATGATGCATGACCTGGCGATCGCCTATGAACGGGTCGGTCAATCGGACAAATCCCTGATGTTGTTGCTGAGTATTCACCAGGCGTTTGAACAGGAGGTAATTCTGTCGGCAAGCATTCCGCCGGGGCTTGAGGCAAAGGCACTGAATCTCGCACTGCTGGGCGACAACGTGGGCGCTTTACAGGCCCTTCAGAAAGCAATTGACCTCGGATGGACCGACTACTATTGGCTGGTCAATGACCCGGCGTGGGCCGATGCGATCCGGGCACCGGAGCTTCGGGAATTACTGGCCGGCGTGAAGTTAGAGGTAGGTCGTCAACGCGCCATTGTCGAAGCGGCGGACGCAGAACATGATTTCCGCGCTGAGATTGAGCAACTCTTATCGCCATGAATTTCTGGCAAGAATTGCGGCGGCGTCGCGTCTACAGACTTGCCGGCCTGTACATCGTTGGTGCATGGGTCGTCATCGAAGTTGCCTCCGTGTTCTTTCCCGCCTGGGGAATTCCAGACACCGCATTGCGATATCTGTTCATTGCGGCCGGCGCCTGCTTCCCAGTTGCGCTCATTTTCAGTTGGTATTACGACGTCACGACTGCCGGAATAGTGCGCACGCGCGCTGCCCATGTCGATGAAGCGGTCGACCTGTCGCTTCGGCGTAGCGATTACATTGTGCTTACCGCTCTGCTCGCAGTCGGAGCGGCGGTACTCGTCGGCAGTGCCGACAAGATCCAGGAAGAGATCGAGGCGGGACCGGCCATTGCCCTTAACGCTCGGTGGCGCGAAAATTCTATCGCGGTGCTGCCGTTCACGAACCTCGATATCAACGCGGACACGGGTTTCTTCTCTGATGGCATCACCGAGGAGATTCTGCATCGCCTGGCGAGTTTGGGAGTGCTACACGTTCTCGCCAGCAATTCGTCATTCGCGTTTCGCGATAGCGAGGAAAGCCCGGCCGAAATCAGAGAAAAACTCGGTGTTCGGTATCTGTTACAAGGAAGCATTCGCCGCGAAGACGACTATGTGCGTGTCACGGCGCGACTCATCGACGAAGGCGGATTCCAGCTTTGGAGCGAATCGTTCGACAGAAAACTCGAGGGCATATTCGCGATTCAGACCGAGATCGCCAGCACTGTTGCCAGCGAAATTATCAACGAGATCGTTCCTCTGCAGGAACTCCCTGCCGGGCGGACCACCTCGAATATGAAAGCCTACAACGAGTTTCTCGTCGGCAAAGCGTTTCTTGATGCCCGCACGGTGGAATGGAGGGAACAGGCCGTCCGGGCTTTTGAAAAGGCCATCGAACTGGATCCGGGATTCGCGCTGCCTCGTGCTGGCCTGGCTATGGCCATTACGGTTAATACCCCACCGGGCCCGAGCTGGAGGGAAGCCAGGCAGTTGGCTGAAAAGGCTTTGCAACTCGACCCGGACCTGGCTGAGGCCCATGCTGCTCTCGGCATGATTCATATGGGTGCAGGCAGGCTGAATCAGAGCACCCTGTCGTCCAGGCGGGCACTGAAACTCGATCCCAGTCTGGGCTTTGCTTACAACATTTTGGCGGCAGCGCTGGCTGGACTGGAACGTGTGGACGAGGCGAATGACGCGCGGGAAAAGGGTCTGGCAGTTGATCCTCTAAATCCGCCGCTGGTCGCGAACGTGGCCAGCAAGGAGGCGCGCGCTGGCAACTTCGATCGTGCAGAACAGCTACTGATGCGGCTCATCAGTCTTCCGCAGCCCCCTCCACTGGCCTTTCAAGAGTTGTACTTCCAATATGACAAACAGGGTCGATTCGCGGAAGCGGTTGCCATCGCAAAGAAGGTTGCCCGCCTGGACGGTCCGTCCGGCGACGCTGGGGCTATTGATCTGCTGGCCTGGGCCTACGGTAGTCTGGGCATGACCGAGGACGCCGATTATTGGACTGGACTGGTTCTCGACATCGAGCAAGACGACTTGGGTACGTTGGACCTCACCTACAATGTATTGAGAACGCGCGCTGCCGACTCGGAACTCGGCGCCCAGCTGCAGCAACTGGTCAACCAGACCGAGTTCCTTGAGGGCGAACATCACCCCTGGACCCTGGCGCAGTTCGGACTGGTGAATATTCAGGTGGGAAACTTCGAGAAAGGTGCCGAGCAGCTGGATTACGGAATTCGACTCATGCAGGCCGGCCCCAATCAGACTGAGCCAGCCAGTGAGATCGATATCCCAGGATTCCGAGCCGACCCAGCCGATATTGTGTATCTGATGCACCTGCTGGCTTTCGCTTTGCAAGAGGTTGGTGACATCGCTGCGGCAAACAACATTCTGCAGGCCCTGGCGAACGAGTTCGGCCTGGAAGACCATGCCCTCCACCAGGCATTGCTGGGCAATACGGATGGCGCGTTACACATTTTGCAGACCATGACAGGAAGCGGCTGGTCGGCGAACTACGGCCCGGGAAAATACTACGAGATCATCAACGATCCGGCGTGGGCCGAAACGATGGAGGCCCCAGAATTCCAGGAACTTCTTGCCGGGATGAAAGAAGAAGTTGACCGACAGCGAGCGATCGTCGAGGCGGTCGATGCCAAGCACGATTTTCGCGCCGAGGTGCAGCAACTGCTTGCCAACTAATGGTGCCCAGGGCCGGACTCGAACCGGCACGAACTTTCGTTCAGCGGATTTTAAGTCCGCAGCGTCTACCAATTCCGCCACCCGGGCATGACGAAGAAAAAATGGAGGCTAGGGTCGGAATCGAACCGGCGTCCACGGCTTTGCAGGCCGCTGCATAACCACTCTGCCACCTAGCCCCAGGTTGCAGGCGTCGCAGTATACAGTCGAATTCCGCATAATGCAGTCATGCGATCACATTTCCTGTTCATGGCTGCAGGCAGCCTGTTTTTACTCGCCGGCTGCTCAGAAACGCCGGTGCCTTTTGAGCCTCAACTGGTCGACGTACCGGCCGGCGTTCCAGCGACCGGGCCCAGGATTTCTGGCGACGAGGCGACCGGCCTTGTGCTGAGCTGGATGGAACAGGACGATACTGGTGCGTCGCTGCATTACGCCAGGCTCGAAGACGGCACCTGGTCCGACGCCAACGTCGTCGTCGATGGTGTGGATATGTTCGTCAACTGGGCGGATATGCCCTCGGTTCAACCTGTAGGCGCTGGCCGACTGGCGGCGCATTGGCTGCAGATGTCGGCCGATATGACCTACGCTTACGATGTTGTGTTCACCCAGTCGGCCGACGACGGACAATCCTGGTCCGAACCGATTCGACCCCACTCTGATGGCACGCCCACAGAACACGGATTTGTGTCGATGTTCTCCGATGGTTCTCGCACAGGGCTGGTTTGGCTGGATGGCCGCAAGATGGTCAATGAGGTGACCGATGATCCCGTTGCGTCGGGCATGACATTGCGAGCGGCATTTGTCGACAAAAACCAGAATGTGGAGCAAGAGCAGCTTGTGGACGAGCTCATTTGCGACTGTTGCCAGACGGATATTGCGGTCGCCTCCTCCGGCCCTGTCGCCGTTTATCGCGACCGCAGTACCGCCGAGATCCGCGATATCTTCGTCACACGGCACGTTGATGGGCAATGGCTGACCGGCAAACCGGTCGCCAGCGATAACTGGGAAATCCCGGGTTGCCCGGTGAATGGACCATCGATCGTCGCCGGCGGGGACTTCGTCGCGGTCGCGTGGTTCACGGGATCGGGTGGACGCCCCGTGGTCAAGCTCAGCGTATCGAACGATAGCGGTGAGACCTTCGGCGAGCCTTTCGAAGTCGCGGACGGCAGCGTCCTGGGCCGTGTCGGGCTCGTGCATCTCGGCAAGGGTGCAGTGGCCGTCAGCTGGCTGCAGTCTGGCGCAGTTGGTTCACATGACGTGGCAGTAAGGAAAATTGAGGCGGGCGCCGCCGGTTCGGTGCACATCGTGGCGCAAAATGCCGGCTCCTTCTCCGTGCCGCAGATTGCGTTAGCCGGTGAGGACCTGATCTTCGTTTGGACCGAGACCGAAGAATTCGAGAACAGCGTCCACAGCGCCAGGGTCGCCGCAAGCACCCTGTAAACGAATAAGGCGACCCGTCAGGATCGCCTTATTCGTTGGATTTGGAGCGGGTGATGAGGATTGAACTCACGACCCTCACGTTGGCAACGTGATGCTCTACCGCTGAGCTACACCCGCTTTTTTCGCCTCCGCAATGCGGAGGGCCGAGATTTTAGCCACTTACGGCTCGCTGTCAAGGTTGATAAACGGCCAGGCGGCACGAAGATAGATAATCATTGACCAGATCGTCATGGCTGCCGCGCCCATCAGCAGGATGAATCCGACTTTATAGATGTCAATTCCCAGGAACTCATTCTGGTACACCATGAAACCAATACCGAACATTTGCAGCACGGTCTTGAGCTTCCCGGCCATGGTCACCTTCACATTTGCGAGCTCACCGATCGTCGCCATCCACTCGCGGAGCGCGGAGATAGTAATTTCACGGCCGATAATGATCATGGCAATAATATCCACGTACCAATTGGGATTGCTCTGCACGAGCATGACCAGCACGATGGCAACCATCAATTTGTCGGCAACCGGGTCGAGAAACTCGCCAAATTTCGACGTCTGATTGAAGCGGCGCGCCACCCAGCCATCGAGAAGATCGGTGACAGCGGCGACGCCGAACAATATCGCGGCGATTGGCCGCGCATGCTCGAGCGGGCTATAGAACAGCACCACCACGATGGGAATCGCAGCGATGCGAAACAGGGTCAACAGGATTGCCAGGTTTGGTTTCAAAGGCCGGGTCGCTTCTTGTTAGTTTTTTCCGTCCAGATGCAGGTCATTGTATATCGATTCCGCCAGCGAGCGACTGATTCCGCGCACTTTCGCCAGATCGTCGATGCCAGCACCAATGACACCCTGCAGCCCGCCGAACTGCCGCAGCAGCTCGCGTCGCCGCTTCGGCCCCAAACCCGGGATTTGCTCCAAACGCGATGTCTTACGCGTCTTGGAGCGCCTGGCACGGTGCCCGGTTATCGCAAAACGGTGCGCCTCGTCGCGAATCTGCTGTATCAATAGCAAGGCGGGCGAATTCGACGGTAGTGCAATGGCGGTCTTTTGACCTGGCAGGAACATGCGCTCGGCGCCAACCTTGCGCGCCCGACCCTTCGCGACAGCGACGACCTTGAGCCAGTCAAGCTCGAGTTCGTCCAGAACCGTTATTGCTTCAGCGAGTTGCCCTTTGCCGCCGTCGACGAACAGCACGTCAGGCACCGGTACCTCACCTTTCTTGACACGCGTGTAGCGCCGCCGCAATGCCTCGGCCATCGCTGCATAGTCATCACCGGCCGAATCAGGCTTGAGATTGAATCGTCGGTAATCACTTTTCAGCGGTCCGGCTGCGTTGAATACCACGCAGGAAGCCACGGTGGCTTCGCCCGAGGTATGACTCACATCAAAACATTCCAGCCGTTCGGGCGTCTCTTCAAGTTGCAGCGCCTCCGCCAGGGCTGCGAATTGCCGTCGGATCGTCGCATTGCTCGCAACCTGCAGGCTTAGACCCTGCTCCGCATTCGTGCGCGCCATTTGCAACCAGCGTGCACGATCGCCGCGCACCTTGCTGCGAATCGCAATCTTGCGGCCCATGCGTTCACTCAATGCCGACTCGAGTAATTGGGTGTCTTCTATTTCCGTATCGAGAATTATCTCCGCCGGCGCATCGCGGCCCAGGTAATACTGAGTGACGAAGCCATTAAGAATTTTCTGCTTGTCATCCTCACCTGCAATCTTCGGAAAGTGATCACGACTCCCGATGAGTGCTCCATTGCGAATGAACAGCACCGTTACACAATGAATGGCAGCGTTCGATGCGAAGCCAAGGATATCGAGGTCCTTGTTTGCCGATCGCGACACCAGCTGTCTTGCTTCGATTTCCTTGAGCCGCGAAATCTGGTCGCGAAATCGCGCCGCCCGCTCATAGTGCTGATCGGCTGACGCTTGCTCCATGCGATCAACGAAACGATCTATGACGCTTTGATTCTTGCCTTCGAGGAATTCGATCGCAGCGTCGACATCCTTCGCGTATTGCTCTTTCGAGATAAGGTCAACGCACGGCGCCGTGCAGCGCTTGATCTGGTACTGCAGGCAGGGCCGCGTGCGATTGCGAAAATAGCTGTCCTGGCATTGCCGCACGAGAAACAACTTCTGCAGTTCATTCAGTGTTTGCCGAACCGCCCTGGTGCTTGGATAGGGTCCGAAGTAGCGACCTTTGCCTTTCCGTGGACCACGGTGAAACTGCAGGCGCGGAAAACTGTGCCGGGTAGATACATAGATGTAGGGATAGCTCTTGTCGTCGCGCAGAATGACATTGAAGCGCGGCTTGTGCTGCTTGATCAGGTTGTACTCGAGGATCAGCGCCTCGGCTTCGGTGTTCGTCACCGTGACTTCAACGTTTGCGATCAGCTCCATCATCGCCGCGGTCTTCACAGAGTCATGACTGCGATGAAAGTAGCTCGACACACGCTTCTTCAGATCGCGCGCTTTGCCAACGTAGATGACCTTGTGTTTCGCGTTGAGCATCCGATACACACCGGGACGGTGCGTCAGGCTGCGCAGGAATGATTTCTCGTCGAATGTACGCTCGTCACTCACGACTCTGGTGTTCCAGCAACTCCCGCGCCCGCGCAAATATCCCGTCGAACATCTCTGTGGTCAGCCGCCCCGTGTTGGTGTTGTAGCGACTGCAGTGGTAGGAATCGAGCAGCCGCAAGTGACCGAGATCGTGCACCGCAGCATGCGTAAACTTGAAGTCCGCCTGGCGCATTGCCTGTGCCTTGATGATTGCGCGGTGCGCGATACCACCGAGTGCAAGCAATACCGATGATTCAGAAAGCGTCTGCAACTCGTTGGCCAGAAATTCGTTGCACGTGTTGATCTCGGCACCAACCGGTTTGTTATCTGGTGGCAGGCACTTGACCGCATTCGTGATGCGGCACCCTGTCAGCCTTAACTCATCATCGGCAGCGAGTGACTCCGCGTGTGTTGAGAAACCATACTTGTTCAGCATCTGGTACAGCAGGATGCCGGCATGATCGCCGGTAAAAGGCCGGCCCGTGCGATTCGCACCATGCATGCCGGGCGCGAGCCCGACGATCAGGAGGCGCGCCTCGCTGTCGCCGAAAGGCGGCACTGGCTTGCAATAATAGTCCGGGTAACGACCATTGACGTCATCGAGAAATGTCGCCAGTCGCGGGCATGCACGGCAGTTCTTGTCAAAAATTGCGTCAGTCATTATGGTGATTACCGCAAAAGGCGTGCATTGTACCGACATGCCGCTGGTCCTGCTCAACAAGCCCTGTGGGGTCCTCAGTCAGTTTCGCGACGACACCGGTCGTTCGACACTTGCCGACTTCGTGAACCAGAAGAATGTCTACCCGGCCGGCCGGTTGGACCGGGACAGCGAGGGCTTGCTGCTTCTGACTGACGATGGTCGTTTGCAGGCCCGAATCTCACAGCCAAAGTCCAAAACCACCAAGACCTACTGGGCACAGGTCGAAGGTGACGCTCAGGATTCGCAGCTGGGCGAGCTCAGGCAAGGTGTGACGCTCAAGGATGGGCCGACAGCAGCATTAGCCGTTACTCGAATCGAACCACCTGAAGAACTGTGGCCGCGTGACCCGCCAATCCGCCATCGCCTTAACGTGCCCGATTGCTGGCTGCAAATCACGATTGACGAGGGACGCAACCGACAGGTGCGACGCATGACGGCTGCCGCGGGATTACCAACACTGAGGTTGATCCGATTCTCGATCGGACCGTGGTCACTGGACGGGCTCACACCCGGCGAGTCGCGTGAAATTGAAACAGAGGAGGCGTGGGCGCAGCTTCGTGCCGCTGGCATCTAGCTGCCGTTTCGAATGACCTTCGCAGTATCGCGATGCAGCCCGGCAATACGCATCGCGACTTCCATGGCCTGCTCATAATTCAGGCGTGGATCGACGGTCGACTTGTAGGCGCGAGCAAGATCCCCGTCCGTCAAACCGCGGGCTCCACCTGTGCATTCCGTGACATTCTCGCCCGTCAATTCGAGGTGTACGCCGCCGAGGTAACTACCCATCGACTGGTGCACGCGAAATGCTGACTCAAGTTCGGACAGGATGCTGTCAAAGCGACGCGTCTTGGTGCCATCCGCTGTGCTCTCCGTATTGCCGTGCATCGGGTCGCAGACCCAGAGCACCGGGGAACCCGTTTCTTTCACAGCCGTTATCAGGGGCGGCAGGCTCTCTTCGATGCTCTTGGCACCGAAACGGTGAATCAGGGTGAGGCGCCCCGGCTCATTATTTGGATTTAACACGGTCACGAGTTTCTGCAACCATTCGGCCGTCATTCCAGGGCCGATCTTGACCCCCACCGGGTTTGCAATTCCCCGGAAATACTCGATGTGGGCACCGTCGATTTCCGCCGTGCGCATCCCAATCCACGGAAAATGCGTGGTCAGGTTGTACCAGCGCTCACGGCGGTCCAGGAAACGCGTCTGTGACTGCTCATAGAGAAGATGCAATCCCTCGTGCGCAGCATAGATATCGGCTCTTTGGGAGCGATACACCTCTTTGCCCGAAAACGTCTCCAGGAAGTCAATTGAGTTCGATATTGACTTGACGATCTGGTGGTACTCATCAGCCATCGTAGAGTGCCCGACCCAGTCCACGTCCCAGTACTCAGGATGGTGAAGATCCGCGAACCCGCCATCGATCAGTGAGCGAACAAAGTTCAGCGTCAATGCTGCGCGTTCGTAACCACGCAAGATCATTTGAGGATCGGGAATACGATCCTCAGCCGTAAATGGGTTGCGGTTGACAAGGTCACCGCGAAAACTCGGCAACGACGTTCCGTCTCGCGTCTCCGTATCGGCTGAGCGCGGCTTCGCATACTGACCGGCCATGCGCCCGACACGTACGACCGGTTTCTTGAGGCCATACAGCATTACGAGGCTCATCTGCAGCAGAATCTAGAGCTTCGCTACAATGTTTTCGGACGTGCACTCGTCAAATGTCTCGGCACAATCGCCGCCCTGCAGCACAAATGCTTCTCCGCGCTGAGCCTTGGCGATGAGGTCTCTAAGTCCGTCCACTTCCCAAGACGTGACGATCGGCGGCAGGCGAGAAAGGTCTGAAACGGCGCGGTCGAGCGCGGCCTGATCCGGATAACTTGCCTGCTGGGCTGCTGGCCGGCTTTGCCAACTCGCCGGGTGCCAATCGGCCTTGTCGATGGTTCTGCTCACGTTAATTCCTGCTCTCAGACATCAAAATGCGAGCACCTGGCTCGCCGGAATCAAGAACTATGCCACGCTGCACTGCAGGGCTGCAAAAGTTTCTCGTGTAATCAGTGGTTTAGGCGCGTGTGGAAAGCACGCCTTGAGATTGGCACAATGCGCGCCATATATCCGCCGTAACCCCGGCGGTTTTTGTTTTTGGGATCAAAATCATGCAGAACATCCTTGTACTAGGCGCCGGCAAGATCGGCGTTCTGATATCCGGCCTGCTCGCCGAAAGCGGCGACTACAAGGTCCAATTGGCTGACTCGAATCCCGGCGTCGCGGCCGGCGTTGCCAAAGCCCATGGCAACACCAATATTGCTGCTTTCGATCTCGACGCGAGCGACAAGGACGCGTTATCGAAACACGTGCGCGAGCACAAACCCATCGCGGTCGTGTCGGGCCTTCCCTACTTCTGCAATATTCAGGTTGCCGAGGTTGCTCGTGAGGAAGGCCTGCACTATTTCGACCTGACAGAAGACGTGGCAGTCACTGAAAAGGTGCGCCAACTGGCGGAAGGATCGGACAAAGTCTTTGCGCCGCAGTGCGGACTTGCGCCGGGCTTTATTAGCATCGCCGCCAATGAGCTGATTCAGCACTTCGATACGCTCAAGTCCGTCAAGCTGCGAGTCGGTGCATTGCCCCAGCACCCGAATAACGTTCTCAAATACTCGCTGACCTGGTCGACAGACGGCATCATCAATGAATACGGCAACTTGTGTCAAAGCATTGTTGACGGCAATGAAGTTGACGTACTTCCGCTGGAAGGCCTTGAGAAAATCGAAATCGATGGCACACGTTACGAAGCGTTCAACACCTCGGGCGGTCTCGGCTCGCTCGGCGAAACCTACGGCGCGCGCGTCAGCACGATGAACTATAAGACGATTCGTTACCCGGGCCATTGCGAACAAATGCGTTTACTGATGAACGGTCTCAAGCTCAACCACGATCGTCCAACCCTGAAACGCATCCTGGAAAATTCCGTTCCACAGACCTTACAGGATGTCGTCGTGATCTATGCGGCCGTCACCGGCATGCAGGACGACGAGTTCCGCGAAGAGAATTACGTCAACAAGATCTACCCACAGGTTGTCGCCGGACGCTTGTGGTCGGCAATTCAGATGACCACGGCAGGCGGCATCTGCAGTGTTCTCGATCTCGTGCTATCGAGCCCGGGCAAGTTCTCAGGCTTCGTGGCGCAAGAGCAATTCCGCCTAAGCGAAATCATCGAGAACCGATTCGGACAAATCTATGCACACGGCGGCACCAATCGCGAATCCGCTGAATTGGTCGCGCGTGGCAATACCGGCCACCAGCGCGCCACTGGAGAGTAAGACAATGAAAGCCATCTTAGACAGCCTCGGCCTGACGGCCGAAAACCCGGGCACCTGGCACGGCGCCGAAAGTTTCGAAGACTCGTCAGCAAGCCTGATTGAGTCGGTGAATCCCGCGAGCGGTGACATCATTGCAAGCGTGCGTTCAACGACCCGCGCCGAATACGACGCACTGATCGCAGAAGCCCAGGAGTCTTTCAAGACCTGGCGGACGATCCCGGCTCCGGTCCGCGGCAACGCCGTACGATTGATCGGCGACGCCCTGCGCGACAACAAGGATGCCCTTGGAAGTCTCGTTACGCTCGAAATGGGCAAAATCAAAGCCGAAGGCGACGGCGAGGTGCAGGAGATGATCGACATTGCCGACTTCGCCGTTGGCCAGTCGCGCATGATGTACGGCAACACGATGCACTCAGAGCGCCCGCAACATCGCATGTATGAGCAGTGGCATCCGCTTGGCATCGTCGGCACCATTTCCGCTTTCAACTTTCCTGTAGCGGTCTATTCCTGGAACGCGCTGATCGCCGCAATCTGCGGCAACGTCAACGTCTGGAAACCATCGCCGAAAACGGCACTCTGCGGCGTTGCCGTGCAGAAGATCGTTAACTCGGCGTTGGCTGAGCTGGATCTGCCGCCGGTTTTCTTCCAGTTCAATGACGGCAGCAACGAGCTGGCGCAGACGTTTGTCGATGACGAGCGCGTTAACCTGGTGTCGTTCACGGGTTCATGCGCGGTCGGCAAAAAGGTCGGCGAACGCGTAACCACGCGCATGGGCAAGGTGTTACTCGAACTCGGTGGCAACAATGCCATCATCGTCGATGAAGAGGCCAATCTCGACCTTGCCATTCCGGCAATCGTTTTTGGCTCGGTCGGCACAGCCGGCCAACGCTGTACGACGACGCGTCGCGTCCTTGTTCACGAGTCGCGATTCGAGGAACTCAAGAATACGCTGGTCAAAGCTTACAGCCAGGTGAAAATTGGTGATCCTCTCGACGAGAACACGCTGATGGGTCCCTTGATTGACGATTCCGCCATTGCACGAGTCGAGGCCGCCTGTGCGGCAGTCCGGGAATCGGGTGGTGAAGTTCTCTGTGGTGGCGAACGCATCGACGGCCCAGGTAACTTCGTTACACCTGCTATTGCGGTTGCGAAGAATGACTGGGATATCGTGCAGACGGAGACGTTTGGCCCGATCCTGTACCTGATCCCCTACTCGACGCTGGACGAAGCCCTCGCAATGCAAAATGGTGTCGTTCAGGGCCTGTCGTCTGCGATTTTCACGGACAACCTGCAGAAAGCCGAGTATTTCCTGTCACATGCCGGATCTGACTGTGGCATCGCCAACGTCAACATCGGCACATCGGGTGCTGAAATTGGCGGCGCGTTTGGTGGCGAGAAAGAAACAGGCGGCGGCCGCGAGGCAGGATCGGATTCGTGGAAGGCGTACATGCGCCGCCAGACGAACACGATCAACTGGAGCACCGAGCTACCTCTCGCGCAGGGAATCTCGTTCGACCTGTAACCAAGTAGGCAGACACCTGCAGCTGGCAGATTCGTCAGCTGTATGGCTCGCTGCGCTGCGCTTTACTTCCGCTGACGAACATCCCACCCGCAGGTGCCCATCAAGTCTGTTCGAACTTATTCTCGGCGCGGTTCTTGCGTACGTGCCCGGCTGCGAATACCTGGCCACTCATGGCGATGTAGACACCGGGCGGCGCAACCTGCGCGGTTGCCACCGCCATGCCGACGTTGAACATGGCATCAGTACTCTTGAAGCGCGCCGGTGTCAGCGCGCCGGTCAGGACGATCGTTTTGCCTTCTATCCCGGCCAGCATTTCCGCCGTTTCGGGCATCGTGTCTGTTCCGTGCGTAACCACAAGGCGCTCAGCATCGTTGCCGGCGATGTAGTCACGTAACGTGACCCTGTCCTCGTCGGTCATATCGATGCTGTCTTTGTGCAACAAAGGCACGACTTCGTAGTCAATATTAACGAGGCCCTCGTGCAGGATGTGCTGAATCTGGGACTCGCCGACTTCGTACTGACTCAGATCGTCGAAGTAGATCTTGTCGATCGTGCCGCCGGTTGTTACGAAGCGAATAAACATCTGGGCAATGCTATCATCAGATCATGAAATCCATAGCCGTATTTGTTGCACTTATTGTCGGCTTCCTGGCGGGTGTCGCTCACGCTGACGAAAAAGTCGTCGTCCTCGAACTAAGAGGCGCGCTCGGCGTTGCGACAGCTGATTACATCATCAGCGGCATAGAACACGCTGAAGCGACTGGCGCCGAGCTGGTCATCATCGACATGGACACGCCCGGTGGCCTCATGGCGCCAATGCGCGACATCATCCAGGCAATCCTGAATTCCAGCGTACCAGTTGCAACCTATGTGTCACCGGAAGGCGCCCGTGCCGACAGTGCCGGAACCTATATCCTGCTCGCGAGCCATATTGCGGCGATGGCGCCGACGACTCATCTTGGCGCTGCGACACCGGTTTCCCTTACAGGGGACAGCGTCACGCCCAAAGAAGATACCGAGGACACTGAAGAAGCCGAGGAAGGAACAGAAGAAGCGGCGGATGACGAGGCAGAGCCAGAAGCAGATCCACAACCCGGCACGTCAATGGAGCGCAAGGTTCTCAATGATGCCATTGCGTATATTCGTGGACTGGCCGAACGCCATGGCCGCAACGCCGACTGGGCTGAAGACGCTGTTCGCGACGCTGCAACCCTGACCGCCAAAGAAGCACTTGAACAAAACGTCATCGAATTCATTGCCAATGATCATACGGCCTTGCTCGAAATGATAGATGGTCACGAAGTCATGATTGACGGCGAAACCCTCGCGCTGGAAACGAGCAGTGTCGTCATTGAGACGCATGAGGCGAATTGGCGTATTAAAATCCTGTCGGCCATTGCAAACCCGGAAATCGTCCTGCTCCTGGGTATGATTGGTCTGTACGGCCTGATGTATGAGGGCTGGAACCCGGGCGCAATTATTCCGGGAGTGGTCGGTGTTATCTGCCTCCTGCTCGCCGCGTACGGACTGCAGGTATTGCCGGTTAATTACGCTGGCCTGGCCCTGATTATTGTCGGCCTGGCATTAATGACGGCGGAGGCGTTCGCCCCGAGTTTCGGTGCGCTCGGACTTGGCGGCATCGCTGCGTTCGTGTTCGGCTCCATCATGATGTTTGATAGCGGCATTCCGGGCTTCGGCATATCGCTCACGTTCGTCATTACTATCGCGGTATTGGCCGCACTGCTGGTCATCTGGATGGTCGGCTTTGTTCTCAAACTGCGCCGCCGCGGTGCCGTCTCCGGATCGGATTCCATCATCGGGGGTGTCGGCACCGCCATGTCCGATTTTTCGGGCGAGGGGAAAATATGGCTCGAGGGTGAGTCATGGGTAGCGCGCAGCCAAACACCGGTGACGAAAGACCAGGAAGTTGTCGTCAAAAAGATGATAGGTCTGACCCTGGAAATTGAACCAAAGAACAACTGAGAGAGGAAACACTGATGTCCCTGACATTTATCGGAATTGGCGCCGCACTTTTTATCGTGATCATCTACAACACGATCAAGATCCTGAAAGAATACGAACGAGGTGTCATTTTCTTCCTCGGGCGATTCCAGACAGTGAAAGGACCGGGCCTGATCATTCTCATTCCCGGCCTGCAAAAAATGACCAAGGTCGACTTGCGCGTTGTTGTCATGGACGTGCCGACGCAGGACGTTATTTCCCGCGACAACGTATCGGTCAAAGTTAACGCCGTTATTTACTTCAGAATCGTCGATCCGGAAAAGGCCGTAATTCGCGTCGCGAACGTGTTCGAAGCAACAAGCCAACTTTCACAAACAACGTTACGATCGGTACTCGGCCAACACGAACTCGATGACATGCTTGCCGAACGCGAAAAACTCAACGCAGACATTCAGAACCTGCTCGATCAGCGCACGGACAATTGGGGTATCAAGGTTGCCAACGTCGAAATCAAGCACGTCGATCTCGACGAGAGCATGATTCGAGCAATCGCCCAGCAGGCCGAGGCGGAACGCGCCCGGCGCGCCAAGATCATTAACGCCGAAGGTGAGAAACAGGCTGCAACGATGCTTTCTGAGGCGGCCAAGATTCTGGCGACGGAAGAGCAGTCATTGCAATTGCGCTATTTGCAGACCCTGAAAGAGATTTCGAACGAGCGTACCAACACGATCGTTTTCCCGATGCCCATCGAGTTCGTGGAGCCGATTATCAATCTTGCGAAGAAGCTGAAATCCTGACGCAGAATTTTGCACCGCCGAGTTCGGAGTCGGCAATCTCGAGTTTGCCGCCGTAGGACTCGGCGATCTCCTTCACGACGGCGAGACCGATGCCGTGGCCGGGCGTGGATTCGTCGAGACGGGTGCCTCGCTGCAGCAATGCATCCGCGGCATTCGCCGGAATGCCCTGACCGTCGTCTTCGACGCACAGGACCATGCCGCTTCGCCCGTCACCCTCACCCGAATAGCGAATTGTGATGCGCACTCGCCGCTCGCACCATTTGCAGGCGTTATCGAGCAGATTTCCGGCAATCTCGAGAAAGTCACCGCTGTCGCCACGGAATTCCATTTCGTCATCGATGACCGACTCGATGTGTGGACTCTTGTCGTGGTGGACCTTGCTCAGCCCAGCGACGAGTCGTTCTATTTCCGGGGCGACCGGCACATGAACCAAAACGAGGTTCTTTGCCTGTAAATTTGCGGGCTTACGAAGCTGGTAGCGGACTATCTCGTCCATGCGGTCGATCTGTTCGTTGACTTTGCCCGCCACCTTTCCTGCCTCTTCCTGGTCCAGCAACGAGCGTATCGCCGCCAGTGGTGTCTTCAGGCTGTGCGCGAGGTTATCGAGCGTGTTGCGATAGCGCTCGGATCGGCCGCGCTCGCTGTCGATCAGCAGGTTCATGTTGCGAGCAACGCCTGTCAGTTCCGTTGGAAACTGGCCGGATAAAGACGCCCGCTTGCCCTGCTCGATTTCACCGATCTCGTTTTCGATCTGGCGCAA
>Ga0164320_10000216_pt1 | contig 17456 bp, 13 predicted proteins | sample GuaBasSediGuay11_FD_113736 | JGI IMG/M metagenome (GOLD analysis project Ga0164320, IMG submission 113736) | Subseafloor sediment microbial communities from Guaymas Basin, Gulf of California, Mexico - Guay11, Core 4567-28, 0-3 cm | ecosystem: Environmental > Aquatic > Marine > Hydrothermal...
CTTGTGAATCCAAAGCCCTGCCCGATCATCCCGCCCCCTGGTGAGAAATGCGGGCTAGCGTTGGTAGACGACCTTCCCATCAACCAGGGTATAGTTTACCTGGCCCTGCAAATCCCAGCCTTCAAAAGCGGTATTTTTACCCTTTGAAATGAATTCCGTTCCGCGACAAATCCAGTGAATCCCGGGGTCTACGATTATTAAATCCGCAGGCTCACCAATTTCAATCCTGCCACCCTCCAGGCCCAGAATTTTGGCCGGATTAATGGTCAACTTGCTGATCAGCTCGGCCAGCGGCAGCAATTCTTCTTCGACCAGTCTCAACGCCAGCGCGAGCAGCGTGTCGAGTGCGCTGATACCGGGTTCCGCCGAGGGAAAAGGCCTTAGTTTAGCGTCGACCTCGTGCGGCTGATGGTCGGAGCAAATACAATCGATACTGCCATCGACGATACCCTGGCGAAGCGCGTCCCGGTCATACTGGCTGCGTAGCGGGGGCAGCGTCAGCTTGTTGCTGTCGAAGTGACCGATATCATGGTCGGTGAGGAACAACTGGTGCATCGCGCAATCTGCCGTAATCGGCAAACCCTTGGTCTTGGCGCGACGGATCATATCCACCGAACGTGCGCAGGATAGTTGTCCGAAATGGGTTCGTGCACCGGTTTGCGCGACCAGTTCGATATCTTTAGCCAGTGCGGCAGTTTCGGCGGCCTCGGGAATCGCGGGTAGGCCAAGGCGGGTTGCTATGGCGCTTTCATGGGCGCAGCCATCACCTAGCAGGTCGGCATCCAGTGGCTGGATTATTACCAGGGATTGCTGACCCGAGGCATAGTCCATGGCGCGTCGTTGTACCAGGTTATTGGCCAGGGGTCGGGTCGCATTGCTAAACGCTATACAGCCATTCACCTTCAGGCTGGCCATGTTACTGAGTTGTTCACCGTCCAGACCACGGGTGAGGGCGCCGATTGGATAAACGCGTGCCTGGTGCCCATAGACTTCATTACGATGGTGAATCAGTTCGACGGTTGCTGAATTGTCGATTACCGGCTGCGTATCCGGCGGAATGCAAAGCGTGGTAATGCCATTTTTAATGGCCGCCCCGGTTTCACTTTCAATATTCGCTTTTTCGGGCTGACCCGGATCGCGTAGTCGAGCCTGGCAATCGACCAGGCCCGGCATAATCCATTGACCATCCACATCGATTGTCTGATCGGGCTTGAAAGCGTCGGGTGGCGCGCCTATGGCGATGAGTTTCCCATTCTCCAGATACAGGTCAAGCCGCCTGGAAGTTAATGCGACAGGATCAACCACGAGGCCGTCGCGGATCAGCAGATTCATCCCTCACCCCCGGAGTGCAGGCCCGACTGCCCGACGATCATCGACATCACTGCCATGCGTACCGATATGCCAAAACTGACTTGCTGCAGGATGACCGACTGATTTCCATCCATGACGCTGGATTCGATTTCCACGCCCCGGTTAGCCGGACCCGGATGCATCACGATGGCATCGGGTTTGGCCAGTTGCAAACGCTCCTGGGACAAACCGAACTGGCGGAAGTATTCTTTTTCGCTGGGTAACAGGGCGCCGCGCATGCGTTCTCTTTGCAGGCGCAACATGATAACCACATCCACGTCTTTGAGACCGGTTTCGAGATCGTGATAAACGCTCACCCCCAGCGATTCGGTGCCTACCGGCAACAGGGTTCTCGGGGCGATAACCCGTATTTCAGCGGTATTGAGCAGATTCAGCGCATGAATTTGCGAACGCGCCACCCGTGAGTGCAGGATGTCGCCGACGATGGCAACCCGCAGACTGCTAAAATCCTTCTTGTAGTGGCGAATGGTGTACATATCCAGCATCGCCTGGGTTGGGTGTTCATGCTGGCCATCGCCAGCGTTCAGAACCGATACGCCCGGACGCACATGCTGGGCAAAGAAATGAGCGCTGCCGCTATCCTGGTGGCGGACCACAAACATATCGATTTGCATAGCCTCCAGGTTGTGGATGGTGTCGAGTAGCGATTCTCCCTTGACGGTCGCGGAGGCATTCACATCCAGGCTCAGAATATCCGCGGACAGGCGTTGTGCGGCGAGTTCGAAGGTAGAGCGGGTACGCGTGCTCGCCTCGAAAAACAGGTTGGCGACAGTCTTGCCGCGCAGGATAGGCACCTTTTTTATGGTGCGATCGGTAACCGAGGTAAAAGATTCGGCAGTATCGAGAATTTCAGTAAGAATTGGTTGGGATAACCCTTCGATGCTGAGGAAATGCAGCAGCTTTCCGTTTTCATCGAGCTGGATATTATTATTGAGCATGATTATCCAGTGTTTTAATCACAAATTTCAGTGATTCCGGCCCTTCCAGTTTAATATGGCTGTCAGAATCCAGTTCAAGCGTGGCCCCGACGATGTCGGGCTGAATCGGAATTTCCCGGCTACCCCTGTCGATCATGATTACCAGCACTATTTTCTGCGGCCGTCCATAGTCGAAAATCTCGTTCATGGCCGCGCGCACCGTCCTGCCCGAATGCAATACATCATCCACCAGGATGATGGTTTTGTCGTCTATGTCGCTGGGCAGTCTGGAGGGCTTTACCGTGGGGTGTAACCCGGTTTTGGTAAAGTCATCGCGATAAAAGGAAATATTCAGTCTGCCCAGCTCACCTTCGGGATTAATGCGTTGCAGCAGACGCTCGGCGATCCAGGCGCCACCGGTTTCAATACCGACGATTATGGGTTGAGATTGGGGTGAAGAGAAATAGGGGGTCAGTGCCTGGACCAGCTTTTCGAGTAGAGATTCGACTGAGGGTAGGGTCACGCAGGCTCCGCAGTTTGGATTGCGGTCGCTTTATATCATAAAAATTGCCTGGTGACAGTAATTTATCGGTGAAACTGGTTTAACTCTCACCCTCATCTAGGCTACTGTCATAGTTGCGCAGCCAGGATTCGGTAATCAGTACCGCCGCCAGGCTGTCGATTTCCGGTTTCGTCTTCATCTGTCCGCTCGCAATCGCAACCTGGTAGGCTTCACGCGTGGTCAATCTTTCGTCAACCATCGCTGTTTTAATGTGAAACCGCCCTTCCAGCTGGCGTCCGAAGCGTTGCGCGCTGGCTGTCATTTCCTGGGCCCCACCTTCCAGATTTAGCGGTAAACCGACGATCAGTTGCTGTGGCATCCACTCGCTCAATGCCCGTTCGATAGCGTTCCAGTCGCGGGCTTTGAGGGCCTTAAGCGGGCTGGCCTGGCGGGTCTGGGTTTGCCCTACCGCCGTGCCGATCCAGTGAGTGCCAAAGTCGAAACCGACCACGGTTTTGACCGTTTCAGGCATTCCCGCTCACGGGAGACAACCTGCTGATGTCGAAGCCGAGCGTATCGAACGCCATCTGCCACTTGTCCTCTGAATTCTGGTGGAAGAGCAATTCAGCGCTGCAGGATGAAGTGAGCCAGGAGTTCTGGTGGAGCTCGGATTCGAGCTGGCCCGAGGCCCAGCCGGAAAATCCAAGTATTACCAGGAAGTCGTCGGGTCCGCGGCGGTCGGCGATAGCCTGGAGTATGTCAAGTGAGCTGGTTAGATGGATGCCTGAGGATACTTCGATGCTGTTCTGCCAGTCTCCGTCTGTGGGGTGCAAAACGAAACCCTGTTCCAGCTGTACCGGACCGCCGATGTAAATCGGCTGGTTTTTAGTGGCCTCGTCTTCGCAGCTAATGTCCAACTGGGCGAATATATCATCCAGAACCTGGGAAGTCTGGTGATTGACGACCAGGCCCATGCTTCCATCTTCGCTATGCTCACACATATAGACAATGCTGGAGGCGAAAATCGGGTCCTTGATGGCCGGTGTTGCAATCAGGCATTTATCAACGAGATTGGCTGCTTGCTGTTTCATGGCTAACTTACCCCGCTACTGGTTGTAATTTGGTTACTCTTAAAATCCCATGTCCTGATGATTACTATCTGATCGGCGCGTTCCCTTAGTTCTTCTGGAAAAGGGGCGAATGGTTCCGCCATACGCAGTATACGCTTGGCGGCCTCGTCAAGCACACTGGTTCCGGAGGAACTGGTAATTTCAATACCGATAACTTCCCCGGTGGAATTTAATCTCACGCTCATGCGTAATCGTCCGTCTAGTTTTTTGAGTCGTGCTTCCTGAGGATAGTTCAAATTGCCGGTAGCTTCGATTTTCTGCACCCAGGACGCGAGGTAACCGGCCTCGACTGCTTTACGGGTGCTCGCGGTCAGGGTCAGGATTCTCGGGCGCTTGGCATAATCTATGGTCATTTGCCTTATTTCAGCCTGGAGGCGGGCGATCTTGCTTTGCCGTTGGTCAACTTCACTGGCCTGTTGTGACTGTGAATCCTGCCTGTGCTGCTGTTTCAGCTTGTTGATCAGGTTTGTCGATTCACTTTGTGTCAAAAAATAAATATTGTTTATTGCCAGCTGCTGTTTGTGAAGTTCAGCGCGATTCCGTTCGGCAAGGCCTTTTTGATCGATCGGAGTATTAGCCGATACCGGGGCGCTGGGACGGGTTTTATCGTCAACATTACCCCCGCCAAGCTGGTCTACCTGGGCGAGGAAGTCGGGATTTTCGACCTCCTCGAAACTCCTCGAGTTTGCAAGGATGATATCCAGGTTTGGCAAGGCATCCTGTTTACTCCGCTCCTGCTGCGTGAAGCCCACTCCCAGCACAACTATCGCGTGTAGTGTGAGTGCCAGAAACAGGGTAAACCCGAGACGATCACTCGCGGAGATACCGGGTCGAATTACTTGAGGTTGAGGCATTATGGATGACTATTGTGCCAAGTTTGTCTGCGTATAACCAGGGCTAGCTCAATCAATAATTTTAACTGGCCAGGATGAAGTCAATTCTAGCTTGTCTGCGAAGGAACGACTCAAAATAATTTCCCGGGACTGGCTGACGATGAGGTAGTCGTCAATTTGTAGAGATTCGGCCAGTTCACGATGTTTGCGAATTCCATCGATCATCATTGCGGTCGCGGCGACATCGGCACGTACCGGATCGGTGCCGAGAATGGTTACAGAACTAAGTTGTGTAGAAGACTCGCCGCTGACCGGGTCGATTATATGGTGCAGCAGTTTGTCTCCGCGATAATACCGGCGTTGGTAGTTTCCCGAGGTAAACAGGCTGAAATGTCCGTCCAGTTCGAGACTGGCGATGGCCCCGGGTGCAAACGGATTTTGAATCCCTATTCGCCAGGGCCGACCGAAGCGGTTGCCGGCGGTTTGCAAATCGCCACCCGCATTGACGACGTAGTGTTTTATCCCATTTGCGTCCAGGTATTTACTGATCAGGCCGATTGCGTAACCCTTGGCAATGCCGCCAAGATCGATCTGTAGTTGTGGGTGGTCGGTACTGGCCTGTTGTCCGACCACCAACAGGTCGTGCATGGAGGGAATGTCGCGTTTGATTTCGGAGACGAGGTCCGCATTGGCTGCTGCGCCATGAAATCCATGTGCCGCCACCAGTTTGCCCAGGGCCGGGTTAAAAAGCCCGAAGGAGGCGTCATAATATTCCCGGCTAAGCTCTAACAGCCGCGCCAGGGAGGCGGGCACCGCCGCGCTTCCACCCTCTGCCAGCGATGCGTTAAAACGAGTCAGGTCACTTTCTTCCCAGGCATGCCATTGGTCTCGATAAAGCGACAGGCGATATTCGATCTCCTCGAGAAGTTGCTCGGCCTGTTCAAGGTCCGAGGTTATCATCGTGATCTCGATGATGGTGCCAAATTCGAGCAGGCGCTGTTCCACCAGGTGGCCCTGGCGATTGCAGCCAGTAAGCATAACTACCATACCCAGAAACAGGGTCGCGGTGACGCGTACCGCGTAAAAAAGGCGACCTGCAATAGCGGATAATCCAGTGTATTTCATCAATATACAGATATTCTCAGGTGAGAATTGATTGCGGTTCATGCCTGGGTCTACCACCCCTGGTGAGAAATGCGAACTAGGCAGAAATGCGTTTCTCGATACAATCAAACAGGTCCGCGCTGATATTGAGGTCAAAATCACGGTCGAGTTCACGGATGCAGGTAGGACTGGTAACATTGATTTCGGTGATATAATCGCCGATCACATCTATACCCACAAAAATCAGACCCCGCTTGCGCAGTTCGGGCCCGACCTGCTCGCATAACCAGTGATCTCTTACGCTTAGTTTCTGACCACGGGTGGTTGCTCCAGCGGCAATATTGCCGCGGTTTTCACCCGCTACGGGTAATCGGGCCAGCGCGTAGGGCAGGGCATTACCGTCGATCAACAATATGCGTTTGTCACCCTCGCTGATTTCCGGGATAAAACGCTGCACCATGGTTTGCGATTGACCGTTGTTGGAAACGGTTTCGATGATAACATTGGTGTTCGGATCGCCGGCCTTGACCCTGAAAATCGACTTGCCACCCATACCATCCAGCGGTTTTACGATGGCATCCCGGTGATGCTCGATAAATTCCTTAAGCAAGGCGGGGTCGCGGCTGACCCGGGTTTCGACACAGCATTGCGGAAACACGCGGGTGAACAGCTTCTCATTGCAATCGCGCAGGCTCGAGGGCCTGTTAACCACCAGTACACCCTGTTCTTCGGCCTGTTCCAGCAGTTGCGTGCAGTAAATATATTCGAGATCGACGGGCGGGTCCTTGCGCACCAGGATAGCATCGAGCTGATCCAGTCGGCACAGTCCGGACTCCTCGTAGTCAAACCAGTGCTGGTTATCGTCGTAAAGCTTCAGAGTCTGGAATCGTCCCATGGCGATGCCATTGTCCAGGTACAAATCCTTGAGCTGAAAATAATAGATTTGCCAGCCACGCGCCTGCGCTTCCAGTAACATCGCCAGGCTTGAATCCTTCCACGGCTTGATCGATTCGATCGGGTCCATGACGATCCCGAGTTTAGCTGTTATTGGCATGGTAAAAATGTCCTGAGATTGTTTTATTGATTGCTCTTGTCTGACCGGGCAGACAGCGTAAAGCGATCGATAATAGCAGTTGCGGATTTCAGTGGTGAGTGTAGATGGGGGGACTGTGTGCTCATCAGCTTCGGCCGTTCTGGAGAATCCATTGATTTTACTGAAATTAATCCTGCAAGCACATCAAAAATTAGACTTTGCAGGGTTCGATCTTAAATTATGCTGGAGCTTGTTAAATGTGGAGTCTTGAACTACTTTCTATGCTAGCAGCTAATATATTCAATAGTCGATGCAAACTATCTTGAAATCGTAGAATTTACATCATGTAGGTTTAATAAAGTACTGGTTTTGCATGAGAAAATCACTATACTCGATTGTTGTAAAGTCGGGGGATACCCGGCATTAATCCTTGGGGGGCATGTGGACGACGAGTCTCAAACGACTGGTGAAACGCAACAATTAATCAATCTCAACGTCAAGGTTATGGTGATCGATGACAGTAAGACCATCCGCCGTAGTGCTGAAACACTACTGAAGAAAGTTGGTTGCGAGGTTGTCACTGCTATCGATGGTTTCGAAGCACTGGCAAAAATAACAGAGCATAAACCGGATATTATATTTGTCGATATCATGATGCCCAGGCTGGACGGATATCAAACCTGTGCGCTAATCAAAAATAATCAAAACTTCAAGGCAACACCGGTAATCATGCTCTCCAGCAAGGACAGCATTTTTGATCGTGCACGAGGGCGTATAGTCGGCTCGGAGAAGTATTTGACCAAGCCATTCTCCAGGGAAGATTTGATCAATGCGATCACCACGCATGTTGGTCGTGGCTGATTTTTTAAACTGGCAGGCGAATATTGAGGTAAATACCGAATGACGCACGTATTGATAATTGACGACTCACCCACGGAAGTTCACGTATTCAGGCAAATGTTAATGAAAAACGATATCGAGGTATCGGTTGCCAAAAATGGTGAAGAAGGCATTGAGAAGGCGATCGAAATCATACCGGATTGCATTTTAATGGACGTGGTTATGCCCGGTAAGAATGGATTCCAGGCGACTCGTGATCTGAGCCGGAACCCGGTGACTTCGTCGATTCCAGTTATCATTATTACGACCAAGGATCAGGAGACAGACAAGATATGGGGCATGCGCCAGGGTGCGAAAGATTACATAGTCAAACCGGCTAGTGAACGTGATTTGATCGACCGCATCAACAGGGTATTGGGCTCGGACCAAAACTACCAGGATTAAAAGGTGTCGATAACCTCCCCATTTGAATTACTCAGTTCGCTGGACCAGCGCTGTCGCACTAATTCCAGTGGGCTTCCGGTAGCCAGGGCCGTGGTCAATGACTGGGTCGGCATTGGCTTTACCATAAATAACATTCCATTGCTGGCGAAGATGGATGATATTAGCGAAATATTGCCGCCACCCGAAACTATTCGCATACCCGGGGTAATGCATTGGGTTACAGGACTGGCGAATATTCGTGGCCAGCTGATGCCAGTGCTCGATATGAATGCCTTTCTTTATGGCAAGGCGACAGAAATTCGCAAGGAAAGCCGAATTCTGATCATTAATAAAATGGGATTAATTGCCGCTTTACTGGTTGATGAAGTGTATGGGTTACGTCGTTTTAAACCGGATGAACATCAGCGGGTGGTTAAACCGGATGCAGGATCTATCGGTGAATACCTGGCGGGTAATTTTGTCGACCAGGTGCGCCGTTGGGATGTCTTCAGCGTAGAAAAACTGGTAAAAGCTGAAAAATTTTTGCGTGTAGCCTAGGAAGCGCTTAGCAAAGTATAGAGGAGTCAATGGCAGCTTTAGATAAATTCAGAAATTTGTTCGGCGGGCGCAGTGCAACGGCAGGTGTTTCGGGTGTTCATGCTGGCAGGGCGGTCAACAGGAAACCGGCCATTGTCGGGGTGCTGATGATTATTTCCGTATTGGCCATGGTCGTCATGTTGAGCGTTGAGTCCAGTCTTGCGCGTAAGAATAAAATCTATACTACGATAGCCTCCGAGCAACAGGTCATATCTCAGCAAATTGCGGTTAACGCGCTTGCGGCAGCGACGGGGCAGGCAAAGGCATTTGATCGATTAGCGGCCAATCAAAATCGCTTTATCAGCAACCTGGGAAAATACAACAATGGTGATGCCAGCCGTAACCTGCCTCCGCTACCGGGAAAATTCGGCATTGAGTATTCAAACCTTAAGGCAAGCTGGAGTGAATACGATAAAAATATTGCCACCGTGGTAGCTGCTAAAATATCGATCGCAACCGTGAGCGATTATGTTACTCAAATCAACGAGTCACTCCCCGAATTAATGTCTTTGTCCGATGCGGTAGTCGTAGAATTGGTCAGTTCGAAAGCACCCCGCGCCAGCATTGCCGTCGCGGCGCGCCAGCTCATCCTGATATTGAGCATTGAACACAGTCTCAACCAGATATTGAACGAAGGTGAAGTTGTCATGGCCGCGGCGGACCGCTTTGCCAAAGACGCGGCACAGGTAGAAAGACTACTGCTTGCGATGATAGAAGGAAATCCCGAGCTGGGTATTAGTAAATTCACCGGTGAAACCGTGGTTGGCAGCCTGTTACAATTTGCCGACCTGTATTCGGTAGTGAGAAAAAATGTACAGGAAATCCTGGATAACTCATCTCAAATTTTCAAGGTACATGAGGCTGCTCTAAAAATACAGTCCATCAGCCCCCAGCTTTTAGCTGCTACGGCTGAACTGCTTGCAGCAATTCAGCGAGGCGATAAAAAGGATGAAATATTCAACCTGATTGGTTTTGGATTTGGCGGATTCGCAATGCTGTTGCTGGTGTTACTAATCATAATTATTACCCGTGAGTCGAAGCAAAGCCTGGCCGAATCCCGGGACCAGAACGATAAAAACCAACGCGCAATACTTCGCTTGCTTGACGAAATGACAAATCTAGCCGATGGCGATCTGTCTACCCATACCACGGTTACAGAAGATATAACCGGCGCCATTGCCGATTCGGTGAATTACTCTATCGACGCTCTGCGTGATCTGGTTAGCACCATTAACAACACTGCCAACCAGGTACGCACGGCGGTTCGTAAAACCCAGAACACCACCGGTCAACTGGCCGAGGCGAGTCATGCCCAGGCTCGTCAAATAACCGCGGCAAGTGACGCCATTACTGTGATTTCCCAGTCCATGTCCCAGGTCTCGGAACGTGCTTCAGACTCTGCCGAAGTAGCGAGAAAATCGGTCAGTATCGCGCATAAGGGAGGTGAAACTGTACGCCAGACCATCAATGGAATGGAAATCATTCGAGAGCAGATACAGGAAACTTCCAAACGCATCAAACGCCTTGGCGAGTCGTCCCAGGAAATTGGGGACATAGTTAACCTGATTACAGAAATTTCTGATCAAACCAATATCCTCGCCTTAAATGCGGCAATTCAGGCATCCATGGCCGGTGAAGCCGGGCGCGGTTTCGCGGTCGTAGCCGACGAGGTACAGCGACTCGCCGAGCGAACCGGTGATGCAACCAAGCAGATCGAAGCACTGGTGAAAACAATCCAGGCGGATACCAACGAAGCCACCGTTTCCATGGAACAAAGCACCACCAACGTGGTTAAAGGCGCCAAGCTAACCGAGAATGCGGGTAGTGCCCTCGACAGGATAGAACAGGTTTCGATGAACCTGGCGCAGCGCATTCTGGAAATTGCAGATGCGACCAGCGAACAGGCACAGGAGAGTGTAAATATTACCGAGACTATGGATGTTATTCAGCAAATCACTGCCAAGACCTCCGAGGGATCGAACCAGGCGTCAGGTTCAATCGGCGAATTGTCAGCGATGGTCAAGGAAATGCAGAAATCAGTGGCGGGTTTCAAGTTGCCGGGCATGCAGTCGGTTGATAGGACCTTGATCAACGAGGCGATTGACCTGACTGCGATCGGAATTGAAGAGGTAGGGAGTAGGTCTGCTCGATGAATTCTCGGCAATCTTCAATTCAGCACAGCGCGCTCGGGTGGGTAAAAAAATCCATCGATGACCATTTGTCCGAGATCGAGCTGGATCTCAAGCGGTATATTGAAGAACGCGATGAAACATTACTGGAGTCGGTTAAACAGCGGCTCAGCGTAATCCGCGGCGTATTGATGATGGTTGAGCAATATGGCGCAGCCATGTTGACAGAGGAAATGGTCTCGCTGGTCGGCTTCATAGCAGCCGGCGAGCAGGAGCAAGGCGACCAGTCGCTGGAAGTATTGCTGCGGGCTGTGATGCAGTTACCAGACTACCTGGAACACATCCAGTCCGGCCATCGCGATATTCCAATTGCGATCCTGCCGCTGTTAAACGATATTCGTGCGGTTAGAAACCAGGATTTATTCTCGGAGAAGCTTCTTTTTCTTCCAGATTTGTCGATGCACGAGGAAGACGCCGAAGTCGAGACTATCGATAACGATGCTAACCAGGCTTCCAGGTTACTGGCCAGGAAAATACGGCCGATTTACCAGCTGGCCCTGATCAATATAATCAGGGAGAAGTCTGTGGAAGAAAGCCTGCAGCGAATGGAAAAGGTATGTGAGACGCTTGAAGAGCGTTCCTTTTCAGAGCAGATTGCCCGTATCTGGTGGATTATCGGCGCCCTGGTCGAATCAATATCACGCCAGCAGCTTGAACTGGGTGTATCGATCAAGAGTCTGCTCGGCAAGGTGGACGCGTTGTTCCGCGTCATTCTGATTATTGGGGAGCGAGGTTTGCTCAAGCGCCAGCCAGTCGAGTTGATCAAAAACTTTCTATTCTATATCGCCCAACCAGAGTGTGATGGCCCCAAGGCACAGGCGATCAAAACAGCATATAGACTCGAGCAATTTCTGCCCTCGGAGTCGGTACGCAGCAGGGTACTGGACAATATTGCCGGTCCAAACCAGGCCTTGCTGAAAACAGTCGCAGAAGCGATGAGAGTAGATATCGAGTCGGTGAAGTCGACGCTCGAAGTCTATGTAAACGGCGATTTGAGCAAAGCCGAGACGCTCAGGGAATTGCCGCGGGAAATGCACATTATTTCCGATACCCTGGCGATGATTGGTTTAGGCCCGCAACGCCAGTTGATCGAGGCGCAGATCGAAACAGTTAAAGCAATCATGGCAGGCAATCAACCCGCCACTGAAGAGCGTTTGCTTTCGATGGCGGCCGAGTTGTTACAGGTTGAACAAGCGCTAGAGCAAATGCAAAAGCGCCAACCCGTGGGTGAGGAGGAATCCAGATCGGAAACCGATGTATCAAAGGAATATGAACTCGATAATGTACTGACAGCAGTTGTTACAGCGGCACTGGATGATATTCAGAAGACCAAGAGCGCCATTCTCGACTTTATCAAGGATTCCAGTCATAGCGGAAACATCGATCTGTGTATCACCTTGATGACCGAGTCCAGAGGTGCGCTGGAACTACTTAACCAGCCACGCGCGGTCGCGGTGGTCGATGGTTTGCTCACCTATCTCAAGGGTTACGATATCGTGCAATTCATGGATTCGAGCCGCCTGGATTCATTATCGCAAGTAGTCGTTAGCCTCGAATATTATCTTGAAGCCCTCGGTGAACACCGCAGCGATGCCGAAAGCATTCTCGATTTCGCCGATGTACAGCTTCAGCAACTGCTCACCAATGTACATGTCAGCAGTGATCCCGAAGAAAGTGAGGACCTGGTCATTGTCGATGACGAGGCCGACAGGCCTGAAGCGATCGTGTCGACCCGGTCTCCGCATTCTGTACCTGTAGTAGCCGCCGAAATTTCCATTGATGAAAATCCCGAAGAAACTGGAGCGGCGGTTACAGCGCAGCAGGAGAAAGCTGATGATAAAAGTCTATTGGTAGACGATCTCGATGCCGGGCTGGAAAATATTCATGCGCAACTCGTCGGCGACGGCAGTGTTATCGAAGAGCAGCCAGTCGAACCCGAAATAACCGAAGTTGAAGTGGCAAGCCGGTCCATGGCCGAAAATTTGGTCAAGGTAGTAGTACTGGATGATCGGCTCGAGGTTCTCAAATCTGGTAGCGATCCTGAAATTCTCGAAATTTATCTCGAGGAGGCGGAAGAAGAGTCGAAAAATATTGCACGCCTGCAACAGGACTGGCTGCTTCATCCTGAAGATGATAACGCCTTAAAAAACCTGCGCCGCGCATTTCATACCATCAAGGGAAGCGGACGTCTTGTCGGTGCGATGAAGATAGGCGAGTTCGCCTGGGATTTTGAACAATTACTCAACCGGGTAATCGACAGAACCATTGCGCCTGACCCTCAGGTTATCGAGGCGGTCGGCCAGGCCGCCTATGCCTTGCCTGAACTGGTTAACGAGCTGAAGACTTCACAGGCTCCGCAAATGGATATTAATTATATACGTGGTATGGCCAGGGCCCTGTCCGAGTTTAAAGCCGAGCAGGTGCTGATCGAGCATCACCGGCAAAAGTCGATTACCGAGTCTCCATACGATCGAATAACCGACGGGCTGGAGTCCCAGGGCTCTGCCGAGGAACCACCCGGGGAAGAATCATCCAGCCTGCTCGATGAAATCGAACCAGACACGATGCGGGTCGACCGGGCAACCCAGCATGCGATGAGGCCCCGGCACGATTTGCAAACAGATAATGCGGAGCCTGATGCTGCTGATTTCGATGCGACTGTTATTGAATCACCCCGGGAATTAGTGCTCACGGACGAGGAACAGGTGCAGGAGTTTCCTGCAGGTGAACATAGCGATTCACAGCCGCAAGATTCCAGGCAGGCCGTTGACTATGCTCGAACTTCTGCTGAGCAGGCAAACCAGGCTGGGGAAAAAATTGATTCCGCGACAATAGATGATTTCGAAGCGCTGACTGGTGAAATCGAGGCCATTGAAGTTATCGATGAAATCGAGATTGAAGAAGCGCCGCAGGACGAGGTACAAACGGATGAAGTAGAGGACCAGGATCCCGACGTCACCGCAATCGAGGTGGAGGAATTATTCGCAGACGAGATTGAAGATCTGGTGACCGAATCAGCTGAGAGCGAACTCGAAATCGAAGATCTGGCTGGCGCATCGCCGTCGCAAATCGAGGTGGAAGAAGCGCGCATCGATAACCTGGAAGAAATCGATATTCGAGAGTCGGCATCGCAGTCTCCGCAAAGTGACGAGAAGCAACAGTATGCCGGGACTGCCACCGAGGAAGAGCAATTTAGCGAAGCTTCGGATCAGGTGACACAGACAGCGGGGGACCCCCCCGGCCCTTTCGTGGAAACGACAGGAATGCAGGCGCCTGGAGAAGAGGCAGGGGTAACCAAACCCGTGGTTCAAGAGCCGGGCGCACCAATCGGCCTGTCATTCGACCCGGACCTGCTGATAATTTATCACCAGGAGGTCGAACAGCACCTAAGCATAGTAAGTTCCGCCCTTGATCGTGCCGAGCAGATTCAGGAGCTAGTTCCCGGCGAAGAAATTTATCGAGCGCTTCACACCATTAACGGCGCGTCACGCACCGCGGAAATCTCGACTATCGGGGAGCTTGCCAGTCTGCTCGAAAAACCACTGAAATCTGCGATTGCGCAAAATCTGGCGCTCGATCATGAAATTGTTGCCCTGTATCGCGAGGGACAGCGGGCGCTTCATGAAATGACCAACAGCCTGGTCGCCACCCGGCTATTACCCAAAATCCCCGAACAGCTGGAAATCAGCCTGAGGGCGCTGGCCGAGGATTTCGAAGTGCATACCCTGGAGATCCCGGAGAAGGAAAGGGAAGCGGGGGACGACTTCGTAGATACCCTGACGATGATGAACGAGTCTGCTAACTCCGCGCAGGACGACGAGTTACTGGCGATTTTTATCGACGAAGCGAATGAATTGCTTGAAATGAGCGATCACACACTTCACCAGTGGGCAAAGCAGTCGGCAGATGATTCGGGCGCCCTGGATTTCACCGCCTTAATGGAACTACAACGCTATCTGCATACCCTCAAGGGTGGTGCGAGAATGGCTGAACTCAAGGAAATTAGTGATCTGTCCCATGAGATGGAATCGATGTTCATCGCTGTCATAGATAGCCGGGTGGACAAGAGCGAAGATTTGATCGAATTGCTGCGAAACTGTTTTGACCTGCTGCATCAGCAGGTGGTGGAAGCCCAGGAAAACAGGCCGCTGAGTGATTCTTCACAGCAGGTTGAACTGCTCAAAGTCCTTCGTCGCGGCGGCGGCCTGCTTGAGGATGTCGTCGACGATGGCGATATCGACAGCGAAGACATCGATATCGTTAGCGCAAACCTGCCCGGAGATCCGCTGTCCGGAATCGAAAGACCGACCCAGGATGTGATCAAGGTACGTGCCGACCTGTTGGATAATCTGGTGAGCTCGGCAGGCGAGGTAAGTATCTATCGCGCAAGAATGGAGCAGCAGGTTGCCGGCCTGGGATCTTATCTCGGTGAATTGGGCCAAACCATCTCTCGCCTGAAAAGCCAGCTACGTAATCTTGAAGCGGAAACCGACACCCAGATTCATTTTAGCCACCGAACTGAAACTCGCGATTCCGGCCATTTTGACCCGCTGGAAATGGACCGCTATACCCTGATTCAGGAGCTGTCAAAATCGCTTAGTGAGTCGGTTGATGACCTTTCCAGTCTTCAGGGGATGCTTGGTGAACAGGTAAAGGAATCTGAAACCCTGCTATTGCAACAGTCCCGGGTAAATACTGATTTGCAGGATGGTTTGATCAAGAGCCGCATGGTCAAGTTTTCCGGACTGTTGTCACGTTTACGCCGCCTGGTTCGACAAAGCGGTCAGGAATTGGGTAAGAAAGCCGAACTGCTCATCACCGGCGAAGAAAACGAAGTGGATAACAAGGTTCTCGACCGCATGGTCGCGCCACTGGAGCACATTATCCGAAATGCCCTGTCGCACGGTATCGAAACGCCGGTAGAGCGGGTAAAAAAAGGCAAGCCGGAAAGCGGCACAATTTCAATTGACATCAGCCGTGACGGCTCGGACATCGTTATCCGCATGAGCGATGACGGGGCCGGGGTGAATATCGAGAAGGTGCGCGGTAGAGCGATGCAACTCGGTTTGATTGACAAGAACCAGCAGGTTGCCGACGCGGACCTGGTGCAATTTATACTCGAGCCTGGTTTCAGTACCGCGGAGCATGTTACCCAGTTATCGGGGCGCGGTGTCGGTATGGACGTGGTCGATATCGAGATCAAGCAACTTGGTGGCATACTGCAGATTGAAACCAATCCCAACGGTACTACCTTTATTGCCCGATTGCCTTTTACCCTGTCGATTAACCAGGCAATCCTGGTGCGCACCGGTGGAGAAATCTACGCCATTCCCCTGAATAATATAGAGGGTGTTACGCGTCTCGATAACCAGAGTATTGCTGAACACTATCGTAAGGAAGCACCCGAACTCGAATACGCCGGCCAGCGATTTGCGCTACATTACCTGTCGAAACTGGTCGCAAGCGGTCACCAGTTCAAGGCCGGTGATGACAGGGAAAAGCAACCCGTTATCCTGTGTCGATCGGGTGATGTTCGAGTAGCCTTGCATGTCGATGAAATTATCGGTAACCGGGAAATCGTGGTTAAAACACTGGGCAAACAGCTTAGCCAGGTCAAGGGTCTGTCGGGCGCCAGTATTCTCGCTGACGGTAGCGTGGTACTGATTCTCGATGTCAATGGTTTGATTCGACAGAGTAGTACTTCGACCGCGGTAAAGATTGTGTACCGTGCCGATGAAGCCGCGGCAGGGTCACGCAATACGGTAATGGTGGTCGATGACTCGATTACCATGCGCCGTGTCGCCAGTAAATTGCTGCAGCGGCACAACTTTGAGGTAGTTACTGCGAAGGATGGTGTCGACGCGCTCTCACAACTCGAAGATGTACGACCCGATGTCATGCTGCTCGATATTGAAATGCCACGTATGGATGGTTTTGAACTGGCCACACATATGCAAAATGAAGAAACCTACTCGAAGATTCCAATTATCATGATTACCTCGCGTACCGGTGAAAAACACCGCGATAGAGCCTTTGAAATCGGTGTGACGAACTATATGGGCAAGCCCTACCAGGAAAAGGAACTAATCGATAATATACAAAACGCATTGGCCGTCGGTTTATGAACTGGTTAGTGATATGAGTGAAAATACCGGTTCAGTTCGTTGCATGTTGTTACCCCTGGTATCGCTTAACCTGCTGGTGCCCAACTCGGCGGTAGCGGAAATTATTGGTTACTCGGCGCCACGTACCCTGGCTGACAGCAGCGAGTGGTTTGCCGGGGTTGTGTTGTGGCGTGGCGTTTATGTACCCGTAGTCGCAGTCGAACAAATGTGCAATATCGGCAGCCCGAAAACAGGGCCGCGCGCGCGCATCGCAATCATTTACAATCCGCAGAAAGATGCGGAGATACCCTACATCGGCATTCATATGCAGGACATCCCCCGTGCTTACCTGGCTGAAACGGATTCGATGGAAACGGGTAACGATGACGCTCTAAGCCCGTATTTGTTATCCA
>Ga0164320_10000219_pt1 | contig 17394 bp, 18 predicted proteins | sample GuaBasSediGuay11_FD_113736 | JGI IMG/M metagenome (GOLD analysis project Ga0164320, IMG submission 113736) | Subseafloor sediment microbial communities from Guaymas Basin, Gulf of California, Mexico - Guay11, Core 4567-28, 0-3 cm | ecosystem: Environmental > Aquatic > Marine > Hydrothermal...
CAAGGCCTGCAGCGAAGCGGCCGACCTCACGGCCGCACGGAGCCGATCCAGCGGCGAAAGCGAGAGCGCCCATTGGATGAGGGTGCGATCCACATCGCGCGCGGCCTGTCGCACGAGCTCATCTACCTCGTGAGCTCCGGTGGGCTTGTCGGACACTACGGGAGGGTACCCCGTGGGTGCTCCGCAAGCCAGAGGCGAAGAAGCTCCCTCCTGCTCATCCTGTTCGCGCTCGTAGGGTGCAATGCGGACTCAGATCCCGAGTGCTTCTAGCCAATCATCTTCTCGGAAGCCAACGAGCGCGAAGCCGTCTCCGAGGACCAAGGGGCGTTTGATTAGCTTGCCGTCCTTCGCCAGCGCGGTCAGTGCCTGGTCGTCGCTCATCGTCGGGAGCTTGTCCCTGAATCCGCCCTCACGATAGCTCTTCCCCGCGGTGTTGAAGAGCTTCTTGAGGGGGAGCCCGGATAGCCGGAGAGCCTTCGCGAGAAGGGCTTGCGACGGCGGATTCACGACGATGTCTTTCGACTTGAAGTCCACCCCCGCTTCGTCGAGAAACCGGAGCGCCTTCTTGCACGTGCTGCAGTTCGGGTACTGGTACACGACGATGGACATCGCCTCATGCGTAGCACACCAGCGCAAACACCCCGCGTAGCGTATCGAATCTGAACCGTCCGTGCGACCTGTGCTTTTCCCTGCGTTTTTTTGGGGGAGCGCATCCCGTCGGGTGCGAGACTCTCTCGCTGCCCTATAGACCCGCCGTGCCCCTTCCCATCACCGTCGTCTCCGATATCGTCTGCCCTTGGTGCTTCATTGGCCATCGGCGGCTGGCGGACGCCCTCATGCGATTGACAGACCTCGAGACCGCAGTCGATTGGCGCCCGTATCAGCTGCATCCCTATATCCCACGGGAAGGCGTGTCCTTCGACGAGCACTACCAGCGAAAGTTTGGCGGCAACATCGACGCGCTGCGAGACCGCATGCAGCAAGCGGGGCAATCTGCCGGCATCGATTTTCACTTCGACCTGATCGAACGGGTTCCCAACACCCTTGCTGCCCACACCGTGATCGACTGGGCCCCTCCTGGGGAAACGCGCAACGCGCTGGTCGAGCGATTGTTCGAGGCGTATTTCCTCGAGGGGAAGGACGTCGGCGACTCCGAAGTCCTAGCCGGCCTAGCGTCCGACGCAGGCCTCGGTCGATCCGACGTAGTCGAGCGGCTCGCGCGAGACGACGATCGAGAGCGCATCGCGGCAGAGGCCGACGCCAACCGCCGCGGCGGCATCACGGGCGTACCGTTCTTTCTAGTCGGCGACCGATATCCGATCGTCGGTGCGCAGAGCCCGGAAACGATGGTGCAGGTCATCGAGCGAGTGCTTAGCGCACGCTAGCTCTCCGCTCTTCGTTGCAGAGCGAATCTCTCCTGGCGTTGCTGTGCGGCCGGGTCGTCGCGGTAGAAAATCACGCTGAAGACGATGAAGCCGGACCACAGGGCGACGAGGTGGTAGAGCATCATCGCTCCGCCGTGGTGCTGGAAGATGTTCGCGGAGATCATTGGGCCGAACAACATGCCGAGGGCGTAGAAGGTGTTGTAGATCGAGGTGCCGCGACTGTAGTCCTCAGGGCGCAGGGACACCCCCTGCAGCGCCAGGCTCACCGGTGAGATGGACGCCAGGGTGGCGCCGGCCACCATCACCGCAACGCCCATCGCCCAATACGATTCTAGAAACACGAAACCGAGGACCATCGTTGCGCCGACGATGGACAGACCGCGCATCGTGAGCAGATGACCGATGCGGTCACCGAGCAAGCCCGCAGGGTTGGTGAACAGCAGCATACCGAGTGCGAAAAACGCGGGGATCCAGATCGTTTGACCCTCGGTGATTCCCTTGCTTTGCATCAGGTAGAGCGGCAGGAAGAGGACGACGCTGGCTTGAAAGTAGCCATAGGTGAAGGTGGCGAGGCAGGAGTTCTTGATCTGCCAAAGCACTTCAACGCGCGAGAGCCTTCGGGGAGGTGCCGTCGGCGCTTCGTCGTCGAGCTGCCCGAGGTACACGATCTGGCGAGTGGCCCTGCTCGGTTCGAGCCTCAAGAGCAAGTAGACGCCGGCAGCGAGCGAGAGCACCCCCGCAGCAACGAATCCGATCGCCAAAGGGCCCAGCCGCGTCAGCCCCCATGCCATTCCTGGGCCGAGTGCGTAACCGATCCCCATCGCCACGGCGTACAGGCTCATGGTAAACGCCTTGTTACGTTCACCGCCGCGCGACAGCAGCATCGTCTCTGCGCCGATCCAAATCCCCACCGAGAACGCGCCGTCGAAGAACCGCAGCACGGCGATCGAAGTGAAGCTGTCGAGAAATGGAAACACGGTCACAGTCGCCGCGTAGCCAAAGAAGCACGTGACCAGCATCTCTTTCGCGCCGAACCGTTCGATGAGACGGTCCATGACGAGGGACAACGCGACGATGCCGAGCCCAAAAACGAACGCTAGGTTTCCGATGTCGCTCTTGGTAAATCCCTTGGCGTCGAGAAAAATAGCGAGGAGGGAGAGCGCCATTCCGTAAGCGACGCTGAGCCCCACCGTCGCCCGATAGATTCGCCACACATTTGGATCTTCAACACGCTTGGTCCACTTCATCGGGAGCCGCGTTGTAGGGCACTGGCGGGCGCAAGTCACCTGCGAAGTGCGGCGTTCGCCGCGGTCACGGTTGGGCTCGCGGTAGTTGTGCTATTGCTGGCCGGCCATGTGGCTGGTCTGGAGCATTCTATTCTTTGGGTTGCTCCCTTCGTCAGCCCTCGCTCAGGAGACGAAGCCGTTGGAGGCGGAGTCCGCATCAATCGAGTACGTTTCGCAGGCTGAGCCACCGGCTCACCCCTGGGCGGAAGAACGGAACAAGGACAAGGAACGCTTCAAGAAACCCTGGCGAAGCAACACGCGAGGGGGGCGATGGCGCGCCGTCGGTATCGGAGCGACCGGGGTGCTGGCCGGGTTCGTGGCCCATGAGCTAGGCCACGTCCTCGTGAACTTGGCGTATGGCAACGTGCCCACCTTCGAGGGCCTGCGGTACGGCGGCTTCATCCCCTTCTTCCGGATTTCGCCGGGGGTCAGCTGCAACGACGTGGGCTGCTTCCACATCAAGACCGGGGAACCCTTCAGGGGCGGGAGGAGCGGCACCTACATGATCACGTCGGCTGGCTTCAACGTGCAGCATCTCGTGTCGGAGCTCATCCTCTCGCTCGACCCGTCGCTTCGATATCACCGCTCGCCCTTTCAAAAGGGCATGCTCTTCTTCAACATCTCCCTGTCGGCCGGGTACGCATTGTCCGCCTGGTTTCAGGTGAAGCCGCCCATCGGAGACATCCATGGCATGGCGCGCGCAGCGCAGATCAATCCAAACTGGGTCGCACTCCTGGTGGCCATCCCTGCGGGCTTGGACCTCTATCGATTTTTCCTGCCCGATTCGAAGTGGGCGCCATGGGTCAGCCGCGCCGCCAAAGTCACCTTCCTCGGTGTCAGCTTCGTATTCTAACGGGCACGACGACGCTGTGCCGACGCGATCCCGACTCGGCTCAGTAGGGCGACGCTGAGCACAGTCACGATCAAGCCACTCGGGGTGCGTGGCGCGTAGCCTGCGCTGAGCAGCAACAGCAGCGCCGCGCCCAGTTGTCGGCGGATGGGATCTTTGGATCGCATCGCACCCACGGTGACCCCCCAGCCGATCGCGAGGGTGATGGCGTAGAGGATGAACTTGTCCTCCGCGAGGAACTCGAGGTGCACGGCCCCGTAGAGGAGGTCCGGTAGGTCGGGACCGACCACGTACTTCCAAAGTGCCATCCCGGCGGCGACGAGACCGGCTCCGAGCGCCGACAACGCGAGCGTCACTTTACCGCGAGTCTCTCGCCACGGAATCGCGATCGCCGCAGCGACGGCGAGGGGGACCGCCAGGTACGCGAGCTCGCCGGACCATTGGAAGGCGTTCGAGAGCCGATCGGTGTGTTCCCAATAACGTCGTCCCCCGACCAAGGTCACCACCATCGAGAGGAAGCCACTGAACGCGGCAACGAGTGTCAATACGAGTGCGATTGCCACGGCGGGCGTGGAGCGACGATGAAGGCCGCCGAGAATGAGGAGCAGGATCAACGCGTGCGCGAGGCCGATCGTTGCGAGAACGAGCTCTACCCGAGTCATCGCCCGAGGCAGAAACGTCATCATGGTGATGATGGGCACCAGGACCCAGCCAAAGCTCGCGATACCGGCACGGGCGGCGAACGGAAGACCGCTTTTACGGGAAGAGAACGATCCGAGGCAATACGATAGCGCGACCAGCGCGCTGATGACACTCAGGTTGCGCGCGAAGGAGCCGGCACTATCGAGCCGGGTGAGCGCGGCGCTGGACCACGCGTCGCCTCCCGACGGAAGCACCACGTGGTTGAGGACCGAGTCCGCGAGGGCCGCGACGCCCGCCATCCATGCAAGCGGCGGCACCGCTTCGAAGAGGGGCGAACGTTCGTCGTCGGATGAATCGATGCCCTCGCTCAAGGTGTCCGGACCCTACGCGGGCAATCTAGCGTATTCAAGGCACTCTGCTAAGACCGTTCAGATGACCGACGTCCGCAACGACTGGACCAAAGAAGAGGCGCGCGCGCTTCACGATCTGCCTCTGACGGACCTGTTGTTTCGGGGCCAAAAGGTGCATCGCGCGTCGCAGCCGCGTGATTCAGTTCAGCTCTGTTCGCTGCTGTCGATCAAAACCGGCGCGTGCCAAGAGGATTGCTCGTACTGCCCGCAGAGCTCGAAGTATGAAACGGGCGTCGAGGCTGAGCGCCTGATGGATGTCGACGATGTGCTTAAAAAAGCGCAAGAGGCAAAAGCGGCGGGCGCGAGCCGGTTTTGCATGGGCGCGGCGTGGCGGAGCCCGAAGAAGGGGAGCCGGCAGTTTCAACAGGTGTTGAAGATGGTGAGTGGCGTTCGCGCACTCGGCCTCGAAGCGTGCGCAACGCTCGGGATGCTCGACGACGAGCAAACCCAGGACCTCAAAGATGCTGGGCTCACCGCGTACAATCATAACCTGGACACCTCGGAGGAGTACTACGGGGAGATCGTCACGACCCGCACGTACAAAGACCGTCTGGACACGATCGAGCGTGTGGCGGCGGCCGGCATTGCCGTTTGTGCCGGGGGCATCATCGGGATGGGCGAGAGCATCGACGACCGCGTCGGCATGCTCGTCACGCTCGCCAACCTTTCCCCGCAGCCCGAGAGCGTGCCCGTGAATGCACTGGTGGCGGTGCCTGGCACCCCCCTCGGTGAGCAGACGCCCGTCGACTCGCTCGAGCTGGTTCGAATGTGCGCGACGGCTCGCATCCTCATGCCTGGCGCCCGAGTACGGCTTTCGGCCGGGCGAGCGGCGCTCAGCCGCGAAGCGCAGCTACTCTGCTTCATGGGTGGCGCGAACAGCATCTTTTTCGGTGATAAACTACTCACCACCGGAAACCCCGATCACGACGCAGACCTCGAGCTACTGCGCGACGCAGGGCTCTCGCCGATCGAGCCGGACCCGGCGGAGGGCGGCCAGACGCCGGACCTCGACCCCACCGCGACTGCGTCAGACGCCGCAGAGTAGGGTCTGCCCCTGAAATTATTGGGTTTTCACGCCGGGCGTCTATTGAATTTGATTTGCAACTTCTGGGCGCTATAAAGAAACCATGCTCGTCTGCCACTGCCATGCAGTCAACGACCACACGATTCGACGATGCGTCAACGACGGCGCCCGTAGTAGGGGCGACGTCCGTGAAGCCTGCGGTGCGGGCAGCTCGTGCGGCGCCTGCCGTCCGGCAATCGATCGGTTGATCGAGCTGCAGCACGACGCGCAAGGCGCGGTCGCCACGCCCGGCTGACGCCGTAGCTGATAACGCCTTTCAACTTCATACTCAGCGTATTGCAACGAGTATGGGTCGTCTCTATAGATCGCGCGAAGGAAGATTCATGAAGGGCAACGAAGACGTCATCCACCTGCTCAACGAGGTCCTCACCTCGGAGCTCACCGCCATCAATCAGTACTTCATTCATCACAGGATGTGTGAGGACTGGGGCTTCAATAAGCTCTCTGCGAAAAAGCGCGGGGAATCGCTCGAGGAGATGAAGCACGCAGACGCGATCATCGCCCGCATCCTCTTCCTCGAAGGCGTGCCCAATATGCAGCGCTACTTCCCCGTCAAGGTCGGCGAAGATGCGGTCGAGCAGCACCGCCTCGACCTCGAAGTCGAGTACGACGCGGTCAAGCGTTTGAACGCGGGCATCGCCATGTGTCGCGATAAGGGCGACAACGGCACCCGCGAGCTCCTCGAGACGATCCTCCAGCAAGAGGAAGAGGGCATCGATTGGCTCGAAGCGCAACTTCACCTCGTCGACGCGATCGGCCAGGAACGCTACCTGGCCGAACAGATGGGTGACACAAACTAGCCCTCCCGGGATTGACTGCTACAGATCTGGCCATGAACGTGCATCCGCTTGCTGGTCAGCCTGCGCCGTCGGACGTTCTAGTCGACGTCGCCAAGCTCCTTGCCGCGTATTACGACGGCAAGCCCGATCCGAACGAGCCGAGTCATCGCGTGAGCTTTGGTACCTCGGGCCACCGAGGGTCGTCTTTTCGTCTTAGCTTCAACGAGGAGCACATCCTCGCGATCACGCAGGCCATCTGCGACTATCGCAGGGCGGAGGGGATCGATGGCCCGCTTTATGTGGGCGTCGACACGCACGCGTTGTCTGAGCCGGCCGCCAGAACCGTGCTCGAGGTTCTTGCCGGAAATGGCGTCCACACGTGCATCGCCCGAGTGGGGCATTTCACGCCGACGCCAGCGGTCTCGTTTGCGATTCTCGAGCACAATCGCAATCACGCAAGCGATGCCGACGGGATCGTCGTGACGCCATCGCACAATCCACCCGAGGACGGCGGCCTGAAGTACAATCCGCCCAACGGAGGCCCCGCCGACACCGAAGTCACATCGTGGGTCGAGGGGCGTGCGAACGAGTTGCTGGCTAAGGGCCTGAACGACGTCCGGCGCATCGCCTACGACGCGGCCCTCCGCGCCGACGCTACCCACGTTCACGATTTCATCACGCCTTATGTCGAAGGGCTCGACACCGTTCTCGACATGCGAGCGATTTCCAACGCAGGCCTTCGCATCGGTGTCGACCCGATGGGTGGATCCGGCATCGAGTACTGGCCCCGCATCGCCGATCACTACGGCCTTCGATTGGACATCGTCAACGATGTCATCGACCCGACGTTTTCGTTCATGACGCTCGACCGGGACGGGAAGATCCGAATGGACTGCTCTTCTCCCTACGCGATGGCTCGGCTGGTCGATCTTCGAAACCAATACGACATCGCATTTGCGAACGATACGGACTTCGATCGGCATGGCATCGTCACCAGCAGCTGGGGGCTTCTCAACCCGAACCACTACCTCAGCGTGGCGATCAGCTACCTGTTTACCGAGCGCGGATGGGACGAGCGGGCGGCGGTCGGCAAGACCCTCGTGAGCAGTGCAATGATCGACCGCGTAGCCAAAGACCTGCGCCGCCGGCTCGCCGAGGTGCCCGTCGGCTTCAAGTGGTTCGTGCAAGGGCTGATCGACGGATCGTACGGGTTTGGCGGAGAGGAAAGCGCGGGCGCTTCGTTTCTTCGCAAAGATGGGAGCGTTTGGACGACCGACAAGGACGGCCTCCTCTTGAACCTCCTCGCAGCGGAGATCACGGCGACGACAGGGCAGGACCCGGGCGATTGCTACCACAACCTGACTAGCCAATTCGGTACGCCACTCTATGAGCGCATCGATGCACCCGCGACGTCTGAGCAGAAGGCCGCCCTCGCCGGGATGAGCGAGTCGGACCTCGACGCTTCGGACCTGGCCGGCGAGCCGATCCAGCAAGTGCTCACCAAGGCGCCCGACAACGACGCCCCGATAGGTGGGCTCAAGGTCACCACAGAGAATGGTTGGTTTGCCGCTCGCCCCTCGGGCACCGAAGACGTGTACAAGATCTATGCGGAGAGCTTCGTAGGCCGCGAGCACCTAGCGTCCATTCAACGCGAAGCCAAGCACTTGGTCGGCCGGGTGTTCGACAAGAACGCGTCGGGTTGAGCGGCGAGCCCAATCGTGTTTCACTCCGCCGCGTGTTTGCCCTTGTCACAGGTGGTGGCGGCCGTCTCGGTAACGTTCTCGTTCGGCAGCTCATCGAGAACGGAGAGAAGGTTCGCGTCTTGGAGCCCGGAGGCTTGCCCGAGTCCCTCACGGGCCTCGACATCGAGTTCATGTCGGGTTCGGTACTCGACGCGGCGGACGTCGCGCGGGCCACGGACGGGGTAGACGTCGTATATCACCTGGCGGCGAAAATCGACCTGAGTCCCAAGAAGGACCCGATGATGTACACCCTCAACGTCGAGGGAACCCGCAAGGTCGTGGATGCGTGTTTGTCCCGCGGTCTGCGCTTGGTGCACACCAGCTCCCATCACGCCGTCGTGCGTGAGCCTCTCGACGAGCCGCTGACCGAAGAGAAGCCGCTCGCGCTCGACGAGAAGTGCGAGTACCATCGTTCCAAAGCGATCGGCGAGACGATCGTGCTTGATGCCTGCGAGCGAGGTCTGGATGCGGTCATCGTGAATCCGGGGTCGATGATCGGCTCGCACGACTACGAGCCGTCGATCATCGGGAGTGTGCTCATCGACCTCTACTTCGGTCGCGTGCCCGTTCTACTCGACATGCTGAGCGACTATGTCGACGTTCGCGATGTGGCCAACGGCATGATCACGGCTGCCGAAAAGGGTCGTCGCGGCGAGCGCTATTTCCTCACCGGAGATGTCATTCCTGTCACGGAAATGGTGTCGCTCTTCGGAGAGCTGACCGGCGCCAAAGTTCCCACGCGGGCGCTGCCGTTATGGGTCGGGTGGTGCCTGCTGCCGCTCGCCTTGGCTGGCAGCGCCGTGACCAAGAAGGAGCCTTTCATTACCGCCGATATGCTCCGCGCAAGTGTGTCTAACGAAGTCGTTTCGCATGACAAAGCGCATAGCGAGCTTGGTTATACGATTCGCCCGCTCCGCGAGTCACTCACCGCCGCCTTGCAGTGGTATCGGGAGCGCGGTTGGCTCGACGCCTGACCGTCGTTTTCGCGGTTGACGGGCGGCTCGTGCTACACATAAAGCACCCATGAGCGGAAGAGAGCCCAAGCGTCACCAGGACCTCGAGGACGTGATCGACGTCATCGCCGGGTCCTACGACAACGCCGCTGAGATCAACAACCTCGACAGCGCGGCGCTTCCCAACAAGCGTGCCGTCATTACAGCGTTCAATCACGTCATGTCCGTGCTCTACATGGGCTTCTACAGCACCCGTGCGCTCAATCGGACCAACCTCCGCTATGCGCTCAGCGAGCACCTGTACCCAGCGCAGGACATATTGGTCGAGCAGATCGAGCGTGCCGTTCGCTACCAAGAACGCATGGGACGTCTCAGCGACACGAAGCCCGACGGTTGGAGCGAGGATGTGGTGCTGCGCTTGCTCGAGAGGATTCCCGAGCTTCGGCGCCTGCTCAATGCAGACGTCCGTGCCGCGTATGATGGAGATCCCGCGGCCATGAGCATCGAGGAGGTCATCTTCAGCTACCCCAGTGTGCAGGCGATTTCCGCGTATCGGGTCGCCCACGAGCTCTGCCTGGCCGACGTCCCCATGATCCCGCGCATCATCACCGAGTACGCGCACAGCAGATCTGGCATCGACATCAACCCCTGCGCAAGCATCGGCGAAAGTTTTTTCATCGACCACGGTACGGGGGTGGTCATCGGCGCCACGGCCGTCATCGGCACCAACGTGAAGCTCTACCAAGGGGTGACTCTGGGCGCCCTGAGCGTCGCTTGGGACCAGGCGCGTGGATGCCATGGCACCAAGCGGCACCCCACGATCGAGGACGACGTCACGATTTACGCCGGCGCGTCGATTCACGGCGGCGACACCGTCATCGGCAAAGGCTCCGTGATTGGGGGCAACGTCTGGCTCACCAAGTCCGTGCCGCCGGGCTCGAAGGTGTTCGGCCGCGCGAAGTAGGGCCGGTGCCAAGCTAGCTGGCTTGGCCGAGCTTCTCTTGGACCTTGTCGTAGACGGCCTTGAGGTGGGTTAGCTCAGGGAGCTCTTCCTCAGAGATCGACACGTCGTACTTCTTCTCGACGTCGGCGACGATCTCGATGGCCATCATGCTGTCGATTCCGAGGTCCGCGAACAGGGTATCCTCGGGGATATCCTCCACTTCGGTCACCTCAGTGATGATCTGCCTCAGCTCGTCTCTCAGCGTATCCGCCATGCCGCCCGTTTATGCGTGCGTTCACGATCAGCGTCAAGCATTTGAAAACTGGCCGATTGGCCTGTTTCGTATGTGGTATAGAGCGGGGAATTAATGAGCTGGATTTCCGAGAAGGCGCACGCAGAGCTGCAGCGGGTGCGCGACGCCCAGGCTAAGCAGATCTATCCTTATTTCCGGGCTTTCGAATCCGGGGGGCTCCATACGACGATCGGCGGTAAGCCCGTCGTCAACTTCAGCTCGAACGACTACCTCGGCCTGACCAACCACCCGAACGCCAAAGAAGCAGCCAAAGCAGCTGTGGATCAGTTTGCCTGCGGGCTGAGCTCGTCGCGTGTTCAGGCAACGGCGACGTTGCACGTCGAGCTCGAGGAGCGGCTGGCGGCTTGGTACGGCTTCGAAAAGGCCTTGATCTTCACGACCGGATACCAAGCGATGGTCGGGACGCTCCAGTCGCTGGCCGACAAGGACACGACGATCATCCTCGACAACTTGAGCCATGCCTGCATCCTCGACGGCACGTTCTTGGCTGCGGGGACGCCGATGCGTGCGCCCGAGGTTCGTTTCTTCAACCACAACAGCGCCAAAGCGCTGGATCGGGTGCTGAAGAAACGCGATCGAAAGAACGCCCTGGTCATGATCGAGGGCATCTATTCCCTCGACGGCGACGAGGCGAGGATCGAGGAGTTCGTCGAGGTCTGCGCTCGGCACGAGAACGTCGCTATCGTGTGTGACGACGCACATGGGACGGGCACGCTGGGCAAGGGAGGGCGGGGCATCATCGAGAAGTACGGCCTCGAGGGGAAGGTTCCTGTCGTCATCAGCACCTTCTCAAAGACGTTTGGCGGCATCGGTGGCATCCTTCTCGGCGAGGCCGACGTCGTCGACTTCATCAAGCACAGCGCGCGGTCCTTTCTGTTCAGCGCATCCCTGCCGGTTCCCATCGTGGCCACGGCGAACGCGATCCTGGACATGCTCGAGGCCGACGGAGAAGCATTGGTCGACGAGCTCCACGAGAAGGCGGCCTACATGCGCAAGGGCCTCACCGACATCGGCTTCGACCTCGGCGACAGCAACTCGCACATCATGCCGATCATGATCCGCGACGAGACCAAGGCCATGTTCACCCACGTCGCTCTCCTCGAGAACGGCGTGCTGATGGTCCCGATCATGTACCCCGCCGTGAAAGAGGGCGAAGAGCGCCTCCGCCTCAACGTGACCCGGGGGCACACCTACGAGGACATGGACAAGGCCCTCGAACTGCTTCGCAAGTTCGCCGACTCCTTCTCCTTGGTCGACGACCCAGCCAAGCCAGCGGCCAGCTAGTGTGCGACTCAGGACTGGCCACAGCGCGGTCCAGCCTTAGAGTGGCCCCTCGGAGGAGGTCGTGATGAAGCTGGAGGGGAATACGATTCTGATTACTGGCGGTAGCGGCGGTATTGGGTTGGCGCTGGCGAAGGAATTCGTCGCACTTGGGAACAAGGCGATCATCACCGGCCGGAACGGGGCCAAGCTCGAGGCTGCTCGAAATGAGGTCCCGGGGCTCGAGACGATTCAAAGCGATGCGGCTGATCCCGATGCGGTCAAAGCGCTGGCGGCGCAGATAGACGAGCGGTTTCCGGAGATGAACGTCCTCCTGAACAACGCGGGCGTCTTCATCCCAAGAAACCACACGGCGCCGGCCAACGATCTTGCCGAGCTGACCACTGAGCTCGACATCAACGTGGCGGGTCCCATTCGCACGGTGTCGGTGTTGATCGACCGGCTCAAGGCGAATCGCGGCACGATCATCAACGTGTCATCGGGCCTGGCGTTCGTTCCGATTCAGCTCGGCCCGATCTATTGCGCAACCAAAGCGGCGCTGCACTCCTATACGATCTCGCTGCGGCAACAGCTCAAGGACCACGGCGTCGAGGTGATCGAGCTGATGCCTCCCGCGGTGCACACCGAGATGACCGCGGACCTTCCCGACGATGGCGATTTCAAGATCATTACGATCGAGCAGCTCATGAAGGAGACCTTCCAGGGTTTGCGTGCCGGCCGAGAGGAGATTCGCCCGGGGCAAGCCAACCAGCTTCACTGGATGTCGCGCATTGCTCCTGGCTTCATCAACGCGCAGCTCGAGAAGGGCTCCAAGGCATTGGTGCCGCCGCCAGAGGCTCAGTGACGGCTGGGTGACGCTTAGTTACAGGGGAACAGTCCGTTCGCGCAGACTAGGGGGCCGCGGCTCGGAAAGTAGTAGGCCCAGAAGAAGCACATTTCATCGTTGACCGACGTGCCGAAGCCGACGGTCTTGTCGCTCCTGTTGTTCCAGTCGCAGGTCACCCTGAAGCCGCCGCCGTCGGGGACGGTGAAGGGCGGGTCATGGGTGACGGTCAGGGGCTCGTCCCATTGAAAGTTCGGCACGTCATAGACGGGCGTACCCGCCGAGCCCTCGCTTTGCGCCACTTCCACATAAACGCCGGTGCCCCGCTTGTGCTCGTGTCCGGTGATCGCGAAATAGTTCACGCCGTTGAACCGTGACGGAACCTGAATGAAGCTCGGGCCCAGCGTGAATTCGCTATTTTCGGGGATGGTGAAGATCGTGTCACCCATGAACATGACGTCGGCTTCATGTTCGACTTCTTCGGGCGGAATCGGAATGAACGTCGAAGTGGCTTCTGCCATCTGTGAGTCGGCGCTCACGTTGACGTAGTGAAGCTCGAGGCGAATCATCTGATTGGGCTCGATGCTGTAAGCGACGCCATCGGGAAGTGTGAGCCGATCGTCTGCGCGTTGAGTGATGATCAGAGGCGGGTCGTTGAACGTGTCCGTAAACGGAGTGCATGGGTAGGGGTCTGGCCGCTCCTCTGTGTCGTCGACTCGATAGACGATGAAATGGTGCGACGTCGCGCCAAGCGCGTTGTGAATCTCATGGATCGAGATCGGACCAGCGTTGCCGAGGCGTTTCACAACGCACTGCGTGTCCTCCTTCCCGGAAGGCACCATGACCGGCCCCCACTTCACGGTGTACGAGTCTGCCGGGGGAACGAACGTGCCGCCAGAACCGCTTGCGCCAGCGGATCCGCCCGTCCCGCCCACTCCGCCGCCACCGCCCGGCGCGCCGGCGTCGCTTCCGCCGCACGCGACGGAGCACGCTAACAATAGGGTGGCTAGAACGCGGAGATTCATCTAAGCCCCCGCATCATAGCCCAGGGACACCGTCAGTGTCAGTGCCAGCGACAGTGTCAGCGTTCAGTGCCAGCGACAGTGTCAGCTCCAGTGTGGATGTCCGTGCCTCTTCGCGTTACTTCTTCGGGAAGTAGAGGCTCACCGGTTCGGCGATGCACGCGGGTCGGTCTTCTCCCTCAATTTCGACGGTTACGCGCACGACCGACAAGATGCCGCCCTTCGCCTCTTCGACCGACAGGATCTCGGCGCCGCCACGGACACGGGCTCCCACTTTCACCGGAGCCGGGAAGCGGACTTTGTTGGTCCCGTAGTTCACGGCAAATTCGAATCCGTGGACCTCGAAAATCTGAGGCATGAACGAGCTCACGAGCGACAGCGTGAGATAACCGTGCGCGATGGTTGCACCAAACGGCCCGGTCTTGGCGCGTTCCGCGTCGACGTGAATCCACTGGTGGTCGTTGGTCGCATCAGCGAACTTGTCGACCCGATCCTGCTCCATCGTGAGCCACTCGCTGTACCCGAGGTGCTTGCCGACGGCGTCTTTGAGATCGCGAGGGGATTCGAAAACTACTTCTGCCATGTCCTACTCCTGGGGAGATACTAGCCCCTCTCAGTGTCAGTGTCAGTGCCGGTGTCCTAGCGTGCCGGCACGTCCACGATGGTCTTTGCTGCGTTCATGTCGGTGACGCCGCCTGATATGATGAACGCCATGAACTCGGCGCCGTCCGCGTCGAGCGCATGGACGCGTTCCCGCGGTACGACGATGAGATTGCCGGCGAAGTTGTAGGACTCGGGCAGGTACACCGAGACGTGGCCCGCCAACTGCGGGTCGTCGAAGTGCTCACTCGTGAGGAAGCCGAGGACCTTGAGGCCGTGCTTGTTGAGCTCGACTGCGACCGGCTTGTCGAACTTGCGCTTCTGTCCGACGAAGGCGCCAAACAAGTCTCTCAACGAGTTGTAGAGAATCCGAATGAGCGGCACGCGCTGCAGGCCGGCCTCCAACCACGTGAGGAGCCGGTTTCCGACCACATTGCCGGTCAGGTAACCGATTAGTGCGATTCCAGCGGCGGCGATGACGATGCCGAGGCCCGGGACGCTCGTTTCCAGCCATCGATCGAGCGTCGTGACCGTGAACCAGACGATCCAGATGGTGATGGCGACCGGGGCAAGGACCAGGAGCCCCTGCGCGAAGCTTCTCGTTAGCGTTCTCATGCGATTCTCCTATCACCAGGTTGCGTCGGACGCATTTGCAGACAGAACGCGCGGCGTGCCGGACCTCTTCCCACTTTGGCATCGTCTCACGCCCGGGATTCGCCACATGTTGGTGGGGCCCTTGTTTTTCAGCGTGATGAGCGTGCTCGCAAAGCTCGCGAGCCAGCGGCTGCCGACGATGGAGCTCGTCCTGGCGCGCGTGGTCGTCACCCTCATCATGAGCTGGTGGGTGATCAGGCGCCTCGACATCGACCCCTGGGGCAACAACAAGAAGCTCCTCCTGCTGCGCGGATTCGCCGGCTTCATGGGCCTGAGTTGCTATTTTTACGCGATCGCGCACCTGCCACTCGCCGACGCGACCGTAATTCAGTTCTGCAACCCGATGCTCGCTGCGCTGATCGCGGTCTTCGCCCTCCATGAGCGACTGCGCACGATCGATTTGATCGCAACGGTTTGCAGTATGGCAGGCGTCGTTCTGGTCGCGCAGCCCACGTTTCTATTCGCGACGGGTACGCCCCTGGACCAAGTCGCCGTGGCCGTTGGCGTCGTCGGCGCGATCTTCTCGGCGATTGCCTACGTGATCATCCGGCGCCTCGGTTCGACGGAACACCACATGGTCGTCGTCCTCTATTTTCCGCTGGTTACTGGCCCGGCGTCGTTGCCGATTTTGGCCGTCGAGGGTCTCGTCCTTCCTCGAGGCGTCGAGTGGCTGTTACTGCTTGGCATCGGAGTCGCCGCCCAGCTCGGCCAAATCCAGATCACAAAAGGATTCAAGCTCGAGACGGCGGGCCGTGCCTCCTCGGTCACCTACCTGCAAATCGTGCTCGCCTACACCTGGGGTGTCCTTTTATTCGGCGAGTACCCCAACGAGGTCAGCATTCTGGGTGCACTCCTCGTCGTCTTGGGCGTTTTCGGCGTCACACGCCGTGCCGCACCCTGACGCCAGCGTCACCCCGCGCAGATGATGACCCTGTCGATCTTGGTCGACCCACTCGCTTCCACGTCAAAGGTCACGGCGCACGCACGAAAGGGACACTAGTCTTGAAACAACGGGTCGAACAATCCGGGCTCGGCGCCGATCGCGTCCAAGCTCTCGGCGCCTTCTACGTTGCTGACGAAGGTCATCATGCGGCCCCAGCCTTCATGTCGAGTTGACACACTCGCACCGGTGCTGAGCTCGGTCCACCCTTCCCAGGTGGTTTCGATGCCGCCAATCGGGATGATCTGAACCCACATGCGCCAGCTGGCGGGCTTTCCGTCCGCGCCCGGTATCCATAGATACGCATCCCCGGGCGTGACGCCCCCCGAGCTGTAGCTAATCAGGAGTGCGTCGCGGCCGTCATCGAGCCTGACCAGTGCGCGCTCGACGCCCGGGTCGAAGAATTTCACGACGGGGTTGAGCCAGAACGAATCGTTGATCCAATACGCGTACGCCGCGCGCAGAGCCTCCTCGGCGTCGGCGCCGGTTTGCTCGGTGCCCTTGCTCCACGCGCGGCCGCTTTGATCCGCGGTGTGGAAGAGGGCGCGGGAGTCGCCCCATCGGAGCTCGACCAAGTCACGCTCCCGGTCCCACACGTAGTGGTGTCGCTCGAAGAAAGACCAGCGGACCGCGCGCGTCCGATCCCAGGCTTCCTTGTTGACCGCCGCTTCCATCGACCGGGCGAGTGCGTCGGCCTCGGGCCCGGCCTGGCCTTCGGGTCTCGGGTCATTCAGTGAGTAGCCCAGCGCGACGATGCCTACAAGCCCGAGGATGAGAATCGCAGCCAGGATCTGGAACGCGCGCATCATGACGGCCCACTGAGCCTACACTGTGCAGCAGGGCCGCAAAAGAGCTATGAGTCCCTCCATGGGCCATTCGCCAGGACATCGCGGCGGCGCGCCGCAGGGCTTGCCAACGATCGACACCCGTGAACGAGGCGCCCCCAAGGACGGGGAGCCGCAGGTCATGGATCGGCGGCTATTCATGCAGCTGCTCGTTTTTCAGGTTCCAACCGGGGCTTCGGTTGCGGCCAACCAAGAGGCGTTGCTATCTGCACTCGAGGCAACCGACATTTCCGCGGTCGTCTACGCGGATGCGAACGACCCACGCGGCATCGCTCTTCTGACCTTTTCGGAGGATCCAGCGCTCTTCGTCGACGCGGTTCGCCCGCTCTTCGAGGCCGAGCCGATGCGTGATTGGACTGTGCGCCCCGAGCTGACGATGATCGGGCGGACGTACAGTAGCGGCTACGAGCAAGACCTCGAGTTCTGGCTCCTCGATCGTCCCCGACAGACGGTGCTGAACCCCGAGTGGAACTGGGCGGTGTGGTACCCGCTTCGTCGGACGGGCGCGTTCGAGCAGCTCGAGGGAAGAGAGAAGGGCGGCATCCTCCGTGAGCACGCCACGATCGGCCGCGCGTACGGGGAGCAAGACCTTGCCCACGACGTGCGCCTCGCTTGCCATGGCCTCGACACCAACGACAACGAGTTCTTGATCGGGCTGATCGGTGCGGAGCTCCACCCGCTGTCGCACGTAGTACAATCGATGCGCGGCACGGTGCAGACATCCCAGTACATCCAACAGATGGGGCCCTTCTCCGTCGGGCGCGCGATCGGCCGGCACGCAGGCCCGCAGAAGGGAGATCCGATGCCCGGCAATACCTACGGCCAAGCCGCGCGTGTGACCA
>Ga0164320_10000220_pt1 | contig 17392 bp, 14 predicted proteins | sample GuaBasSediGuay11_FD_113736 | JGI IMG/M metagenome (GOLD analysis project Ga0164320, IMG submission 113736) | Subseafloor sediment microbial communities from Guaymas Basin, Gulf of California, Mexico - Guay11, Core 4567-28, 0-3 cm | ecosystem: Environmental > Aquatic > Marine > Hydrothermal...
AATCTGTGAACGTGCAGACCAACTCCGTGACATAGCAAGGGATCTACCTTCCTCGAGAGGTCAACGTCAACTCGATGCGTTGATGGCTATGGCTCAGGACTCCCTTACCGGAATCTCAGGTGACGATGACATCCCTGGTGACGGATCTCCCACTTCACATGGCGGTCACGTCACGGTGTTTGTCGACGCCAGACAGGACAATCCGACCGAGACCACCGGAGACATCGAATACGGGCCAAGAATCGGACCAGACGCTTTGGAACAGATGCTGTGCACAGGACGGGTTCAGATCGTTGGACTCGATGACCACGGTTCACCTGTTGTAACGTCACCAGCTACCCGTGCAATCCCGCCAGCCATCAGACATGCTGTAACCCGACGCGACGGGGTGTGTGTCATTGACGGCTGCAACTCGAGATACAGGCTTGAACCGCACCACATTCAACGATTCTCAGATGGCGGTACGCATCACCCCGACAACCTCGCCACCGTGTGCTGGTACCACCACCACATAGCCATCCACAACAACGGCTACCAACTCGACCCACACTCCCCACCCACGAGACGCAGACTCACAAGAGCCAGCCCAACCCCAGAACCTGAACCATGAAAGAAGCCCACGACTTACGGTTCACAGCTGTAGATTCGCCGTCTCAGAAGGCGCTCACCGTGAACCGTGAACCTCTTCAACCGCTCCTGTTCCACGACCGAGCAGCTTCATCCATGACGAATATGGGTGCTTCCTCGCCCGTGAATAGCGTGAATGCCCCCGCTGCTTGGCCGACCAACATCGTGATTCCGTCCGCGGTGGGGAGACCCAGGGCAAGGGCATGGGCGACGGCGGGTGATCTTTCATCTCCGTATGGCATGTCGATGAGCGCTGCCGCGCGTTCGACCACACCTGCGGGTAGGAACTCCCCCGCCATGCCGATGGGTGTTGCGTTGATGACCGTGGCCATCGGGACGGGCTCCCCCCAGGGGATAGGTGTGGCCTCGACATCGACACGCCTGATGAGTGCATCTGCCTTTTCTATCTCCCTGCCGGAGAGGTAGATATCCCTTCCGGCCACGGCCAGAAGCGCAGCAGCAGCCGCACCACCGTAGCCGAGGAGCAGAATTGGGTCCCCTGCGTCTGCTTCCACCGCTTCAAGAGCATGACGGACGCCGGCGACGTCCGTGTTGTGGCCAATCAGGGCCCCGTCCTCAACGATCAGAGTGTTGACAGCACCTGTACGCAGAGCAGTATCGGACCGCTCATCGGCAGCCTCGAAGGCATTGAGTTTGTGGGGCATCGTGACGGACACCCCGTCAAGTTGCCCAGAGCACAAGGCCAGGATTGCCTGATCGAACCCGTCGGCCGGAACGAGCATGTGGCCGAACTCGGAACCGATGCCGAGGGCCTTGAAGCCAGCATTGTGGATCGCCGGTGACCGAGAGTGCTCAACGGGATCCCCAACGACGGCGTATCTCATGGCAGGATCCCAGCATCTTTGGCCGCCTCAACATTCGCTTGGTGTTCCTCATATGTCGCTGCGAACGCGTGTGAGCCGTCCTCGTGTCCGAGGACATAGAAAAGGTAGTCAGATTGCACCGGGTTGACCGCAGCCACAAGACTTGCGGTGGAAACCGTGCCGATGGGCGTAGGTGGAAGTCCGTCGATGCGGTAGGTGTTGTACGGCGAACCGATCTCGAGGTGTTGTACCAGCACGCGCCCGGGGTTGTAACCGAGTGCGTAGATGACGGTTGCGTCGATCTGAAGTCTCATCGGCTGGCCGAGCCTGTTGTGGATCACAGACGAAATGATCGGTCGGTCGCTGTCGGTTCCGGCCTCCCATTCGATGAGGGATCCGATCACGAGCGCTTCATATCGCGAGATTCCGAGCTCGCCGATCCCGGACCAGTCGACATCTTCGAAACGCCTGGTCATCTCATCCGCCATCATCTGGAGGATCTGAGCGGGTGTCGCGCTCTCAGTCATCGGGTACTTTGCTGGAAAGAGAAGACCCTCCCACCGAGTGATCGGGTCTGAAGTGTCATCAGGCTGCAAAGGAGATGTGACCATGCCATCTCTCAGCGCTTTCCGATACTCGGCTCGCGAGTAGGCCGTGGCGTCGGCAAGTTCGTCGATGATTCGATCGATGGTCCAGCCCTCGATCACCGTGAATGTGCTGCCGGAGTCGACATCCCCGCCTTCGACGAGACGGCGCAGCACGGCAGTGGAATCCATGTCCGTTGTGAGCGAATACGTTCCTGCTTGAAGTCGGTCCTCGACGCCAGCCGCTTTTGCGGCAGCCTGCAGCTCGCTCGATCGCACAACTCCGGCATCTTGCATCGTGTCGTAGATACTCGTGGCCGAGCTTCCGGGTTCAACGGTCACTTCAACCGGCAGACCTGCCTCGATGTCCCAGGAGTCGCCACCGGCAACGAGTCCTGCGACGCCGCGTGCTCCGAGGTACAACACCACAATGACGACCACAGCAAGAACTGCGACCACCGCAATTCGAGCCGCCGCACTGTGCTCACCTCTCGGTGTTTGTGTCGTGTTCGTTTCCAAGTTCGTGTCTCCGCCTGTCCAGGAAGGCCTGGAGCATGACCGCTGCTGCGACCTGGTCACGTTTGTTCCTACGTGATCTTCGCCTCACACCGCCCTCGAGCAGTGCCCGTTCTGCCGTTACGGTGGTGAATCGCTCATCCTGGAAAGCCACGGGCAATCCTGTGAGCCTCTTGACGGACTCTCCGAATTCCCGTGCCCTCGTTGCTGCTGGTCCTTCGGTGCCATCAAGACTCATCGGAAACCCGACAACTATCTCGACGATCTCCCACTCCGAGCAGAGATCGATGAGCCTCTGCTCGTGGTCCCTGGTCTGGCGATCGACGAATTCCACCGGCGACGCGATGGTACAGGTGGCATCGGATACCGCTACACCGATTCTGCGTTCCCCAGGGTCCAGACCGAGGATTCGCTCGCTCACAGCGCAGCCAGAGCCTCGCTCGCAGCGGTCTTCATGAGCGAGATCGCCTCATCGATCGCATCGGCATTCGGTCCGCCTGCCTGCGCGAGCTTGGGATCGCGGCTTCCTCCGCCCCCGAGCGCTCTGGCACCCGCATTGGCGATCTCACCGGCAGAGACCCCCTCGGAGACAAGATCATCCGACACGAACACGATGATGGCAGCTTTGGCGTCAGTCACCGATCCGAAGGCCCCGATGCCACGGCCAAGTCGGTCGCGTACTTGGAATGCCAGGGCTCTGATTCCATCCCCGCCAAGGCCATCGACACGTGTCGACGCGAACGAGGCGGTCCCGATCTTCTCGGCGCTGGAGAGGACGTTGTCAGCGACCTGTGTCCGCTCCCTCTCCTCGAATTCACCGATCCGCTCTTCTGCGGCATTGAGCCTGTCAGCGATCGACTTCGCGGCATCGACTTCCCTGCCCGGCTGTGCGCGAAGAATGCTGCCGATGCTGTCGAGATTCGACCGGAGCTCGGAGAGGTGATCATATGCCGCAGACCCTGTCAGTGCCTCGACACGTCGGATGTTCGACCCGACCGAGCCTTCGCTCACGAGAACGAGCGGTCCGATCTGACCTGTACTCGGAACGTGCGTCCCACCACAGAACTCAGTCGAGAAGTCACCCATCTTGACGACCCTGACCTCGTCGCCGTATTTGTCGCCGAAGAAGGCGATTGCACCCATCTTCTCTGCATCTTCCTTTGAAGTCTCGACCGTGACCACGCCCATGTTTGCAATGACCCGCTCGTTGACCTCTCTCTCCACCTGATGAAGCGTTTCGAGGTTGACACCCTCGAAGTGTGAGAAGTCGAAACGCAGACGATCGGGTGCAACGAGAGAACCCTCTTGTTGAACGTGCTGGCCCAGGACGTCACGCAGCGCCCAGTGAAGGATGTGGGTGCCCGAGTGATTCTTCCTGATTCGTTCACGTCTCGTTCCGTCGATCGAAGACTCGGCGTCTTGTGCTGTCTGCACATAACCCTCGACAACCTTGCCTTGGTGCCCATGGACACCAACAAGCGCGAGTTGCGTGTCGACGACCTTGATCTTGCCCGTCACTGTGGCGACGGTGCCTGTGTCACCGACCTGACCCCCGGACTCTGCATAGAAGGGAGAGCTGCTGAGGAACACCTCGACCTCCTGACCCTCCTCCACGCGCTCGACAGCCTCGCCCTCGCGCAGCAGCGACAGCACGACCCCGGTTCCAGAAACGCAGCTGTAGCCGGTGAACTCTGTTGGATCGATTCCGCCAAGAATCCGTCTGTACATATCGGTTGAATCGCCGTCAGCAGCGCCTTTGAACGCTGCCCTTGCGCGATCTCGCTGCTCTGTCATCTCCACGTCGAAGCCATCGCGATCCACCGTAAGGCCTCGCTCGGTCGCGATCTCCTCCGTGATTTCGATCGGGAAACCGAACGTGTCATGGAGCTTGAACGCCGTTGCTCCGGGAATTTCCGTGCTGTCGCCAAGCCCATCGATGACGACATCGAGCATCTGTTCACCAGACTCGAGCGTTCGGAGGAAACCAGCTTCCTCACGCTCGACGACCTCTTTGATGTGATCCCGTCTCTCTGAGATCGCAGGGAACGCCTCTCCCATCTCATCGATGGTCGCCTCCACAAGCGCTGCTGTGATCGGCTCAGTTGCCCCGAGCATCCGAGCATGGCGCACCGCGCGTCGAACAAGCCGGCGGAGGATGTACCCGCGCCCTTCGTTGGATGGCACGACACCGTCTGAGATCAGGAAAGTGAACGCCCTGCCGTGGTCGGCAAGGATGCGCAGCGACATATCTGAGCGTTCAGAGTCGCCGTACTCGACACCACCCGCCCGTTCGCCGACGGACATGATGGCCCGCATCGCGTCGGTCTCAAACGCAGATGCAACATCTTGGAGCACCATTGCCATCCGTTCGAGACCCAGACCTGTGTCGATGGATTTCATGGGCAGGTTGCCAACAACGTGATACGGCTCATCCTGGACGTATTGCATGAACACGAGATTCCAGATCTCGACGAAGCGCTCCTCGTCGACGATTGGGCCACCGTCGGGTCCATACTCCGGTCCACGGTCGAAGAAGATCTCAGAGCATGGTCCTGCGGGTCCGGCAACTCCCATCTGCCAGAAGTTGTCGCGGTCCCTTCGCTGGAGGCGGTCCGGGTCGATTCCCACAACATCGAGCCAGATCTGTGCAGCTTCGTCATCGGATTCGTGGACCGTGAACCAGAGCTTGTCGGGATCGATGCCGTAGACCTCGGTCAGAAGCTCATACGCCAGCGGGATTGCCTTCTCCTTGAAGTAGTCACCGAAGGAGAAGTTGCCAAGCATTTCAAAGAAGGACAGATGTCTCGCAGTCGTTCCGAGAATGTCGATGTCGGCGGTACGGATGCACTTCTGAGAGCTCACAGCCCGATCGCTCGGAGGTTTCTCCTCACCGAGCAGTTGAGCCTTGAAAGGCACCATGCCTGCCACGGTGAGGAGCAGGGTCGGATCCACAGGAATCAACGAGGCCGAGGGCACGATTGCATGGTCGCGCTCCGCAAAGAAGTCAATGAAGGTGCTTCGAATCTCGTTGGTGTTCATGGCAGGCGAGGTTAGCCCGCGTCGGGCTCCGAGCGGTCAGGGACACCGCGCAGGGCAGATCGCTGCAGCCTGACACCGACTGCTTCCATCGTATCCGCGGCAAGCGATGCAGCCGCCCGAGCCACGCCCTCAGGAGTGAGTTGTTCCTTCAACGTCCTTGCTCGATTCACAACGAAGACGGTGGCGCCGAGCGTGGCGACCGAGCCGAGAGCGAACCATCGTATGCGGGTGAACATGGATGAGAGAGTAGACGCATGATGCATCCTCTCTTCAGGGAGCTGTGTCAGCGCTTCTTTCCGAGGATCTTGTCGATCTTGGCGAGGCGTTCAGCAAGCTCGCGTTCGGCGCCGATTTGCTTGGGGTGATACAGGACGGAATCCTCGAGGCCATCAGGGAGGTACTGCTGGGATACGACAGCCGCTGGGACATCGTGTGGATAGACATATCCGACGCCGATGCCCATATCTCGCTCACCCTGAGTGGTTCCCGACCTCAGGTGAGCAGGCACCTCTCCAGGTGGACCTTCGGTCACGGCAACCATGCCTGCATGTATTGCATCCTTGATGGTGTTCGACTTCGGAGCCAGGGCGAGATAGAGCGCGGCATGTGTGAGTGCGTAGTTTGCCTCAGGGAGGCCGACCACCTCAACGGTCCGGAATGCCTGGTTTGCAATGGCCAGCGCTTGAGCATCTGCAAGTCCGACATCCTCAGAAGCGAAGACGATCATTCGCCTTGCGATGAATTTCGGGTCTTCCCCCGCTTCGACCATCGTCTGGAGCCAGTACACCACGGCATCAGGATCAGATCCACGCATCGACTTGATGAACGCCGAGATGACGTCGTAATGCCTGTCCCCTGCCCTGTCGTACCGGATGATGCGACGCTGCAAGGCCTCCGCCACAGCCTCCTCGGTGACCGATTCGACTCCCTCTCCCTGAGCAATGGTTGCTGCCATCTCGATCGTGTTGAGGGCAAGCCTGGCATCACCGCCAACGCGTTCCGACAGAGCCTCTCTGGCATCATCGTCAACAGGCATGCCGATGCCACGCATAGCGTCTTGCGAGGCTCTGTCGATGAGTTCCGCCACCTCGGCCGATGAAAGCGGCTCCGTGCGAAAGACAGTCGCACGCGAGATGAGTGGGCTGTTGACCTCGAAGAATGGATTCTCCGTCGTCGCACCCACCAGGATGATGACGCCGTCTTCGACACCAGGAAGAAGCGCATCTTGTTGGGACTTCGAGAATCGGTGGATCTCGTCAAGGAACAGAACCGTGCGCCCCCTGTCTTCTCCCAACCGCTGGCTGGCACGCGCTAGTACCTCACGAACATCCTTCACTCCTGCGTTCGTCGCAGAGAGCTGCTCGAAGTGTGCCCCGGTTGAACTGGAGATCAGCCGAGCAAGCGTGGTCTTGCCCGAACCTGGTGGTCCCCACAGGATGAGGGAGGACAATTTCCCCATCTCAACCATCGAGCGAAATGCTGCACCCTCGTTCAGGAGATGCGTCTGGCCAACGACCTCTGACAGATCCCGAGGACGCATCCTTGCGGGCAGTGGAGCCTGTGCGCGGATGATTTCGTCCTTGCGACCGGCGAAGAGATCGTCGCCTGTCATCAGGTTTCGACGGCGCCTTCCCCATCGGCACGATCTTCCTCCTCCACCCATCGCGCACGAACCTCAGGTCTGATGTCGATACCGAGTTCAGAGAGCTGCTCCTCATCGACTCTGCTCGGCGAACCGGTCAAGGGATCCGCCCCCGTCTGGGTCTTCGGGAACGGGATGATCTCGCGGATGTTTGGTTCGTCCCTCAATATGCTCACGAACCGGTCGATGCCGATTGCGAAGCCGGCGTGCGGTGGCGTGCCATAGCGAAGCGCCTCGAGAAACCATCCGAAGCGAGACTCGGCGTCCTGCGCACTGATGCCCATGACTTCGAACACCTTTGCCTGAACATCGGGGTCGTGGATCCTCACGCTCCCAGATCCAAGTTCCGAGCCGTTGAGAACGAGATCGTACGCCTTCGATACAGCCTTCTCCGGACTGTTGACGAGAACATCAACATCGCCCGGATTCGTGAACGGGTGATGTGCGGGAGAGAGACTCCCATCTTCTGCAACATCGAACACGGGAAAGTCCACAACGAACGCGAACGCAAGCTCATCGTTTCCGTCGGGCTGACCTATGTCGAGTCTGAGTTGCCCGAGGACCTTGCCAACGACTCGCACATCGTCTGCAGCAATGAGCAGCGTGTCTCCCGTACCGGCGCAGAGAACCGTCTTGATCCCTTCAAGCTCCTCATCGGAAAGGAACTTTGCAACGGGGGAACGCAGCGTCCCATCCTCCTCGACCACCATCCAGACAAGACCCTTCGCACCGAGATCCTGTGCCCTGGACACAAGCCCGTCCAGACCGGACCGCGACAGACTGAGCTTGCCACCGTTTATGCCCCAGACTCCACCATCAGCCCCGAGCACACCGGCGAAAGCCTTGAATTCGGTATCCGAGAAGACCTCCGAGAGGTTCGCGATCTCCATCCCGAAGCGAAGGTCTGGCTTGTCCGTACCGAAGCGATCCATGGCCTCTGCATAGGTCATCTTGCGCAACGGAATCTCGACCGTTTCGCCCCTGAGTTCCATGACGACTTCAGAAACAATCCGCTCCAGTACCTCGAGAACATCGTCCTGACCCCAGAACGAGCCCTCAAAGTCCAATTGCGTGAACTCGATCTGGCGATCTGCCCTGAAATCCTCATCCCTGTAACACTTGGCCACTTGGTAGTAGCGCTCGACTCCGCCGATCATCAGGAGCTGTTTGAAGAGTTGGGGGGACTGTGGCAGTGCATAGAAGTTTCCCGGGCGAAGGCGCGACGGTACGAGCATGTCGCGGGCACCCTCTGGCGTCGAGGCAATGAGTGTGGGAGTCTCCACCTCGAGGAATCCGTCTCGGTCCATGACCCTGCGCATCGCACCGATCGCCTTCGAGCGAGCCTTGAGGTTCTCTGCCATCCGGGTACGGCGCATGTCGAGGTAGCGGAACTCGAGTCGCTTGGATTCGTCCACATCGACACGCTCATCGATCTGGAACGGCAAAGGCGCCGAGGGGCTCAGTACGTTGAGCAGTTCACCCACCACCTCGAGGTCACCCGTCGGCAGATCCTCGTTCGAGGTGCCATCCGGCCTCGGGCGGACCGTTCCGATGACTTGCACGCAATACTCACTTCTGAGTCCGTGCAGAACTTCTTCTGACGCCGGACTGTCCTCGGGGTTGAGAACGACCTGCACGATTCCTGAAGCATCTCGTAGATCGATGAATATCACGCCACCATGGTCCCGGCGGCGAGCCACCCAACCCGCAAGGGTGACAGTATCGCCGGCATGTTCCGCCCGGAGCACGCCGGCTCCGATCGTCTTCATCAGGCTCGCAGCCATCCTTCGATCTCCTTGAGTGGTATGACTTTCTGTTCACCGGTGTCGAGGTTCCTTGCGGTGACCTCGCCATCGGCCCATTCGGAGCCAACAACGATCGCGGCCAGCGCGTCTCGTCGGTCAGCCTCCTTGAATTGTGCCTTCACAGACCGCTGAGTGTCTGTCATGTCGATTCGAAGACCCGCCCCCCGAAGCTCCGAGGTCAGCATACGTGCCTGAGGACGAAGCAACTCGTCTGTGACCACGACGAATGCATCGAGCCCAGACTCTTGGTCCGTCGCCCGTGACGCAAGGAGGATCCGATCCACACCCATTGCGAGCCCCACGGCTGGTGTGGGCCTTCCCCCGAGTAACTCGAAGAGACCGTCATAACGACCACCCCCGCCGACGGAACTCTGAGCAGCCTCGTACCCCTTTGGAATGTACTCCCAGACCGTCCTCGTGTAGTAGTCGAGTCCACGAACAAGTTTGTCGTCGATCAGATATCCGAGATCGATGCGATCAAGACCAGCCCTCACCTGCTCAAAATGCGCATTGGCACCGTCCCCGAGATAGTCCAATGGCACAGGGGCGCCGGCAACGACGTCCTCGTCGGCCTTCGAATCGAGCACGCGCATCGGATTGCTCTCAACCCTCTTCCGAGAATCGTCCGAAAGATCGTCAATACGTTCGAGCAGGTACGCGCTGATCGCACTGCGATAAGCCGCACGGTCGTCGGGATCACCTATCGAGTTGATGCGGATCTCCACATCAGGAACGTCGAGGCGTTCAAGGAGCCGATAGCCGAACTCGATCACCTCGACATCTGCCTCAGCGGAATCCGAACCGAGGTACTCGACGCCTGCCTGCATGAACTGGCGCGTACGTCCCTTCTGTGGCCGCTCGTATCGAAACATCTCACCCCAATAGGCACCTTTGAACCTGCCTTGGACTCCCCCGGCCTGGATCACGGCTCGTACGACCGATGCCGTCAACTCAGGCCTGAGCGTGATGGATCGCCCGCCCTTGTCCTCGAACGTGTACATCTGCTTCTGCACGACCTCGGTGTCTGTTCCGACACCGCGGACGAAGACGTCCGTGTCCTCGAACATCGGAGTCAGGACGAGGTCATATCCGTACTGTGCACTGAGCTCATCAAAGATGTTGCGCGCGTTACGCCACCACCCGGACCCTGGCGGTAGCACGTCGTAGGTTCCCTTTGGTGCCCTGAACCTGGTCACAACAACTCCTGAAGAAATGGGTTGAGCTTGCGCTCGGCGGCAAGCGTAGTGGTCGGTCCGTGACCTGGCAGCACCGCGGTGTCTTCAGGGAGCGGAAGGACATGGCTAGCCATCGATTCCATCAATGTCTCGTAGGAACCTCCGGGAAGGTCCGTACGCCCGATCGAACCGGCGAAGAGCTGATCTCCAGAGAACAGCACTCCGTCACCAGCGAGGTGGAAACAGCAGTGTCCCGGCGTGTGTCCCGGCGTGTGTAACACCTCAAACACGATGCCGGCGAGGTTGAGCGTCTGTCCATCGGCGAGGTCGACGAAGCTTGTCGACACGAGCTCATGGTCCCCGGATGGGAACGAAGAACCGAGCAGCGCCTCGAGTTGCTCGCCCGGGTGACGAGCCATGTCCAGATCATCAGGATGCAGGTAGGCCCTGACCGTTGGAGATGCAACACCGTCCACACCTCCAACATGGTCGATATGGCCGTGGGTCACGAGTACAGCTACGGGCGTCAGGTCGTGTCTCGCCAGAAGCTCGCCAACACCCTCAGGATCGGGTGGCGCATCGATCACGACTGCTGGTCCACCCGAGTCTGTCGCAACTACGTAGCCGTTCGTCTGGAAGTGCCACAACGGTTGTGTGTCGATCAGTAGAGGCATAGTACGACGATAGAGCGAGTCGCGGTGCTCAGAGAACGAGACGGTATGCGTCGTACACGCCGTCGATGTCCCGCAGGCCGGTAAGCAGGCCCTCGAGGGCCTCCCTATCCGAGAGCTCGATCTCGTATCGAAGCAGCGCGATTCGATCTCTTCCCGTGACAGAGGATGACGCATGGATGTTGGCTTCATAATCAGAAAGCGCCGCGGTGACATCGCGCAACAGCTTCGAACGATCGAGAGCTTCAACCTGTATCCAAACAAAGAAGCTACCTGTCTGTTCGTCCGCCCAATCAACATCGATCATTCGTTCGGCGTGTTCGGTCAGCGACCCGATGTTCACACAATCCGCCCTGTGCACGGACACGCCCCTGCCGATCGTGACGAACCCAATGATGTCATCGCCGGGGACTGGCCCACAGCATTTCGCCATGCGGACGAGCATGTCCTCGAGCCCTTCCACGATGACATCTCCAGATGCGGGTCTTCGCCGCCTGTGTGGCGTCGGAAGCCGCTCGGCCGCCACTGCCTCAACCGTGTCCTCCGGCTTGAGTTCTCGTGCAAGCCGCTGCGCAACGGTTTGTGGACTGGTTCGGTTCTCTCCGACAGACATGTAGAGGCCATCGAGGTCCGCAAATCCGAGTTGGTGGGCAACAGACGCAAGCTCAACGTCGAGCCCACTCAGCGGAAGTCCACCCCTACGAAGTGCCTTTGTCACCGATTCCTTGCCCTCAACGAGAGCATTCTCCCTCCGTTCCCTGGAGAACCATGCCTTGATCTTCGCTGTGGCCTTGGAAGACTTCACGAACTCGAGCCAGTCCCTGCTCGGGTGTGCGTCCTGGGCCTTGGACATGAGGATCTCGACGATGTCTCCCGACTCGAGATTCGTCGACAATGGCACGAGCCTGCCGTTGACCCTGGCACCCGAACAGCGGTGGCCGACATCTGTATGGACCCGATAAGCAAAGTCCACAGGCGTGGCACCGCGGGGCAACACCTTCACATCGCCCGCGGGGGTGATGGCGAACACTTCGTCCTGATAGAGATCGAGCTTCAATGCCTCAAGGAAGTCCTGGGGATCTTCGGCGTCCTCCTGCATGTCTCTGATGTCCTCGACAACGAGAAGGTCAGCCTCCTCGCTCCCATCGACCTTGTATCGCCAATGTGCTGCGATCCCAGCTTCAGCACGATCGTGCATCTCGTGCGTGCGAATCTGAACCTCTAGTGGTTTGCCGTCCGGACCAACAACCGTCGTGTGCAGCGACTGGTAGAAGTTGAACTTGGGCATGGCGACGTAGTCCTTGAAGCGGCCTTGGATCGGAGGCCACATCGAGTGCACAAGGCCAAGGGCTCCGTAACAATCCCGGAGCCCACCAACGATCACCCTGATACCGATGAGGTCGTGGATGTCCTCGAACGCAAGCCCGGAGGCCACCATCTTGCGATAGATGGAATAGAGGTGTTTCGGCCTACCCGTGATCTGGGATTTGATTCCGCTGCTTGAAAGGGTTTCAACGAGCTCTTCGATCACAGACTCGATGTAGTGGGCGCGTTCAGGAGAGCGCGCGAGGACCTTCGACTCGATCTCCGCCTTTGGCCCGGGGTACAGGATCCCGAAACACGTCTCTTCCATCTCGTGCTTGATCTCCTGCATACCCAATCGATGCGCGAGAGGTGCATAGATGTCGAGTGTCTCAAGTGCAACACGCTTCTGCTTCTCGGGTGATAGGGGATCAATCGTGCGGATGTTGTGGGTGCGGTCGGCGAGCTTGATGACGAGGACACGTATGTCCTTCGCCATCGCCACAGCCATCTTTCGGATCGTCGCTGCCTGGGCGCGCTCCTTGCTTGAGAACTTGATGCGGTCGAGCTTGGTCACACCGTCGATGAGGAGCGCGACCTCGTCTCCGAACTGCTTGACAACGCCGTCGAGCGTGAGGTCTGTGTCTTCCACAGTGTCGTGCATCAATGCAGCCGAAAGCGTCGCCTCGTCCATGCCGTACTGTGCGAGGATCTCAGTGACGGCGAGCGGGTGAACGATATATGGGTCGCCCGTGGCGCGCTTCTGACCGGTGTGCCGATCAGCGGCGACCTCATAGGCCTCACGGATCAAATCTGTTTCTGCTCGTGGATGGGAGTCGGTGAACGTCTCGATGATGTCGGTGAACATCTCGTCAGGGGTCCGACCCGCGACGGCGGGATCGACGAACGTCCCAGAGCTCTTCGCCGCCTCTGACGATGCTTCACGACTATCTGATGGGCTCCCCATCCGTTGATTCTACCGGCGCTTCCGCCTCTGCTTTGGAGGCCTCGGGGCCGCGGCCTGGCTTGGAGGAACCGCAGGCGCCTGCGGTGTGCCGGTCTCTGCCACTGCCGCACCGACGGTCTCGCCTCTCGAGGCCCGTCTCGTTTGTCGTTCCCACTCAGGCTCGCGCTCCTTCCATCGAGCAAGGATCGGCGCAGCCACGAAGATCGAAGAGTATGTCCCCACGGCGATACCGATGAAGAGCGCAAGCGCAAACTCCTTGAGCGTCTCGGCTCCAAGTGCAAGGAAGCCGACCAGCAGCAGTGAACCGACAGGAAGCAGCGATGTCAACGAGGTGTTGATCGAGCGCATCAACACCTGGTTCATCGAGAGATTCACTATGCCGGAAATCGTCGATCTGTCGTGGAGCTCGTGGATGTTCTCGTTGACCTTCTCGAACACCACGACGGTGTCATAGAGCGAATAGCCGAGAATCGTGAGAATCGCGATGATCGTCGCCGGGGTGACGAGGAATCCAACAACTGCATAGAGACCTGCAGTGATGATGAGGTCGTGGAAGAGCGCGGCGAGCGCGGCCATCGCCATCTTCCACTCAAAACGCCAGGTGATGAAGAGTGCAATGACGATCAGGAACACGACCAGGGCCTCTATCGCTTTTCGCGTCACTTCGGCACCGAAGGTTGGGCCCACACCGGAGACGTTGGCTTCATTGACATCGGTTCCGGCAGAATCCGCCACGGCCAGCACGAGAAGATCCATCTCGTCTGGATCCAACGCTTCTGTTTGAACGATGATGAATCCGTCGCCTGTGAGCTGGACTCGTGCATCGGCATACCCGATGGTCCGAAGATCTGCCCTGACGCTCTCCACGGTTGCATTTGCGTCATTCACGACAGTCACGATCACACCGCCCGTGAAGTCGATGCTGAGGTTGAAAGGGCGCACCAGCGTTACCAGGATCGACGAAACAACCAAGACGAGCGAGACGATCAGGGTCCGCCTCGACAGGGCGACGAAATCGAAGGTCGTCTCTCCGCGGTACATGCGTGAAAGCAGGCTCACGATGCCACCTCTGCCCTCTCAACGGCTTCGGTTCGGTCACCCTTGCCCATTGCTCTTCTGATCGAGAACACGCCTCGTGTGCCCAACGGCCCTCTTGCCATCAGATATGCCGCTGGTCGTGTGAAGAAGTACGCGACGACGACGTCGATGATCGTTGCAAGCCCAAGCGTCAAAGCGAATCCCTTTACCTGTCCAACGGCAAGCATGAACAGCAGGATCGCCGCAAGGAAGGTCACCGTGTCCCCGGTCAAGATCGTTTTGAAGGCGCCCTTGAAGGCGTGCGATATCGATGGGCGTAGCGCGCGACCGTGCCTGTACTCCTCCTTGGTCCGCTCGAAGTACACGATGTACGAGTCGAGTGTGATCCCGATCGAGACGATCACACCCGTTACGCCCGCAAGAGTAAGCGTCGTACCCTGGGTCTGTCCGAGGAGGATGATGGTTCCGACGAGGAGAGACCCGAATACGGTCAGCCCGACAATCGTGATGACGCCGAGTGATCGGTAATAGAGGAGTACATAGCCGGCAACAAGGAATAACCCGGCGAGACCGGCAAACAGACCGGCCTTGAGGCTGTCGGCACCGAGCGTTGCTGAAACCGATTCGACTCGCTCGCGCTCGAAGGTCGTTGGCAGAGCACCATATCTCAGGATCGCGGCAAGATCCTGGGAATCCCGTTCGGCATGCTCGCCGATCCCAACGGTGATGATCACCGCGTTGGGGTCGAGACCCTCGCTTGGCGACACCTCCGGAGCCACTGCTGGTGCCGATGACACGACTCCGTCCACAACAATGGCAAGTTGTCTCCGCGGATCACCAACCGGGTACGCCGCGAGGTAGGCTGTCGCCTCCCTGAACTTCTGCCCGCCCTCGTCGGTGAAGACAGGAACCACAACCCATTGGCCACTGAGGCCTGTCGACGAGAACTGAGCGCGGGCGTCAACGATGTCCGCGCCCGTGGGGAATTCGACGAATCCCCCGTTCTGGAACTCGACCGGGATACCGCCGACTTCGTACACGAGCGGTGTGCCATCGGCTTCGAGGTACGAGCGCAGAGCAATATCATCGATCACGGAGATCCCCGTGCTCGGGTCCACTCCGTTGAGAGGCTCAAGTATCGGATCCGCAGAGGTATCGCCATCCGGTCTTGTGCTTGTCGGGGCGATGAGAGCGGGCGAGCCGGGATACTCACCAAGAACGGGCCTGAAGGACAACTCACCCGTGGTGCCAACGGCCTCGAGTGCCCTCTCCCTGTCCTCGACTCCGGGAAGCTGAACCACGATCGCACGATCTCCCACAACGGCGACTTCAGGCTCCTGCACCCCACCGAGGTTCTCAACGCGACGTCGCATGATGTCCGCCGCCGCCTCGAGCGTGGAAGCGTCTGTCCCCTCAGGTGCCACGAGCGTGATGGCAAATCCACCCTGAAGGTCAAGACCGAGTTTCGGCTCCCAACCAAGGGCAAGCATCGTGGCCAGGGAACCCCAGGCAATCGCGACGGTGACGATGAGGGTGACCCATGCCTTCTTGCGGTTCACTCCTCGTCGTCCCCGAGCTTCTCAGAGATTGCGCGCTTGACAACGCGCATCGTCTGTCCGCCGATGTCGATCGTGAACTCATCATCTTGCTCAGCAACAACGGTGCCGATGATCCCCCCGATCGTTCGAACCTCATCACCGACGGTGATGTCTGAACGCATCCGATCCATCTTCTTGTGGCGACGACGCTGGGGAAGGATGAGCAGGACGTAAAAGAGCCCACCCATGATCAGAAGCGGAAAGAGAAATGCGACGGCTGAACTCCCGCCTGAGCTTTCCTGCGCAAACAGGACTCCTGTATACATACCGAATTGAGTCAAGGCTCCGGCCTCCGTTGTGGATTCTGCTGTTCCTTGGGAACGGCGCAATGCTAGCTGTCGCTTCGTCCAATCCCTTGTCGGCGTCGCGCTGTCACGTCCTCGGCGAACGCTCCGAACGATCCTTTGACGATGTGGCTCCGGATGTCATCCATCAGGCGGTACGTGTACGCGAGGTTGTGAAGCGTCAGCAAGCGGTTCGCAAGAAGCTCCTTCGTGATGACGAGGTGACGGATGTATCCACGCGAGTAGCGACGACACGCGATACATGGGCAATCCTCCTCGATCGGAGACGCATCGTTTGTCCACTCCGTTCTTCGCATCGAAAGATCGCCAGTGCGTGTGAGCGCCTTGCCGTGTCTGGCCAGCCTCGTGGGAAGCACGCAGTCGAAAAGATCGATGCCCCGACCCACAGCGTCGAGAATCCCTTCGGTATCGCCGAGCCCCATCACGTACCTCACGGCATCAACCGGTAGCGCAGGCACGACCGCGTCGATTGCGATTGCTCGCTCTCCGTCGCCCTCACCAACGACGAGCCCGCCGATCCCAAATCCGGGGAACCCTATGTCCGCGGTTTCAACCGCAGAGATCTCCCTGAGGCCCCTGTCGGCTCCCCCTTGAACGATTCCGAATAGTGCTCGGTCGCTTCGTTGTTTCGCTGCCTTCGACCGTTCCGCCCATCGCAGTGTTCGACGCATCTCACGCTCGGTTGCGCCCCTCGATGCGGGGAGGTTCACAGGAACATCGAGAACCATCGCGATATCGGCGCCAAGGGCCTCCTGGATCTCGACAGACCGCTCGGGACTGAGGACTACCTTCGAACCGTCGTAACTCGAGCGGAAGATCAGCTCATCCTCTGTGATCTTCGGGTCAAGGGAGAGCACCTGGTATCCACCGGAATCCGTGAGGATCGGCTTGTCCCATGCCATGAAACCGTGAAGCTCACCAAGTTCGGAGACGACGTCGTGTCCTGGGCGCAGCATGAGGTGATAGGTGTTTGCAAGAACGATCTGAGCACCGAGCCCCTCGAGATCCACGGTATCGAGGGTCTTGACCGTCGCCCTCGTCCCCACAGCCATGAAGTTCGGTGTTTCAACCGCACCGTGGGGCGTGGACATGACACCAGACCGTGCAGCGCCGTCCGCCGCAGACCTGACCCATGAAACCGGCCCGGTCATCTTTGAATCTCGATATACATCGCGTCCCCGAATGAAAGGAACCTGAAGCTCTCCTCGAGCGCGTGGTCATAGACCTCGCGCCATCGGTCTCCGAGCATCGCCGCGATCATCACGATGAGCGTCGTTCGCGGAGCATGGAAGTTTGTAA
>Ga0164320_10000221_pt1 | contig 17360 bp, 14 predicted proteins | sample GuaBasSediGuay11_FD_113736 | JGI IMG/M metagenome (GOLD analysis project Ga0164320, IMG submission 113736) | Subseafloor sediment microbial communities from Guaymas Basin, Gulf of California, Mexico - Guay11, Core 4567-28, 0-3 cm | ecosystem: Environmental > Aquatic > Marine > Hydrothermal...
CGTGGCCCGGTACTCAAGAACAGCGTCAATCGCTGGCTGCGCAAATGGGATTCTGTGCTCGCGTTCGTATCCGCCCGCCAGGTCGACGGTGGTACAGGTGCCGTGTATGTCTTGCTGCAGCAGAATTGAAGCAAGACCGTTTTCTACTACTGCGATCTTCACCATTCTCCCCCCGTCGTTCGATTTACAGAAGCCTGGTGATCTCGCGGGTCCTTAGCAGCCGTTCGGTGTGACCATAAGCATTCAGTCCCCGCAGCCCATCGTCCGAGGATCAGGAAGACCCAGTGCCGCCGCTCGCGCCTGCAGTCGTGGGTCGCCCGCGATGAGTTCGCTGCCGTGGAACATTCCCAGCAACCACGGATACCAGCCCGCCCGTGCCGTTTCTGCTTCCGCGATCCAGTGCAAGGCAGTCTCACGGTCTCCCAGGTTCATATAAATCCATGCAAGGAGGATTTCGGTACCGGGATGTTCCTCCAGAGCTGCAGCCACTCTTAGTGCCTTGTCTTCGAGGCCCGCAATCGCATAGGTCGTCCCGATAAAGAACGACCACACCGTGCTTGCGAGCCGCTCATGCGCATCGATGGCTTCGTCAAATTGTCCCAGTTCAGCGTAAGTCAATCCCAGCGACATCCAACCGGTCGGGTGCTCCGGGTCCAGCCTGATCGCCTCCCTGGCCAAGCTCAGGGCCTTCTCGTAGCGGCACGCGTCGGCGTATTGCCAGGCCAATGCCCCGACAAAATTCGGGGTCAGCGGGTTCAGCTCCCGGGCGCGCTCGCCTTCGGCCAGCGATTCTTCTTCCCACTCCGGTCCAAGCAACTCGTATAACCAGGCCAAGTCGTAATGTGCCAAAGGCAGGCTAGGGTTGAGCTCAATGGCTCGTTTTAATGCCCGTTCTGAGCCTTCGAAATCCCACTCGTACATCAGCCGGTACATGCCCACCGCCATATGCGCTTCGGCCAGGTCCGGGTCCAATTGCAGGGCGAGTTCGGCCGCATCTTTGGACTTGACCTGGGCCCACGCGGGGAATGGGGGTGCGTGCGCGATGTTCGCATAGGCGTAGGCTAGCCCGGCCTGGGCCAGTGCACTGCTCGGGTCCTGCCGCACGACCTCCTCGAGAATCTCGATCCCTCGCTGGTCGGCTTCCGGCGTTTCCTGGAATAACTGGTACATGCCTTTGAGGTACGCGCGGTAAGTTTCTGGCCGGACCTTGGGAGCTTCGGCCAGAGCGACTTCTTCACGGGGTGTCAACCGGACCTCTATGACGTCTGCGATCGTTCGCGCCACTTCATTCTGCAGGCCAATGATGTCCTTTACGTCGCGCTCGAAGGTATCGGCCCACAAACTCAGGTCCGACGCGGCGTCGATCACCTGCACGATGACCCGCACACGGTCCCCATCCATCAGCACCGACCCTTCAACCAACTTGGCCACGCCTAATTGACGGCCGATTTGGGGCACCGAAAGTTTGGCGTTGACTCTGCGAGTGGACGTACCCGAAGTGACCATCAGCGCCGTGATTTTGGACAGACTGGTAATGAGTGAGTTGTGTACGCCCGCTGCAAAATACGCGTCATTCGGATTCGGGGAGAGATTCTCGAGCGGCAGGACGGCGATGGAGTAGGGATCGATCTCCCGGGTGGCCGGTGCCTGAGCGATCTCTGTCTGGACTTCGACCAGGCGCTGCCCCACGCTGAACACGGTAACCAATATGACCAGACCCAACGCGGCCAGGATGCTGTAATCGACCCGTGTGAGCAAATGGAAAGCCGCCACGTCCTGGTCTGCAGCCGGCGTACGCCGAATGCCGGTGGGGGTAATATCGTATTTCCAGCTGAACAACAGGGCGACCGGAAAGCCGATCAGCACCGCGACCCATACGTATCGAATGGCGCCCTCCGGGATACCGATTGCGGGAAATGTTTCCGCGGCGACCTGCACCGCCACCCAGGAAGCCACGATGTAAATCGCCGTCATGCGAAACACGCGGCGACGCCTCAGCTCACCCAACAGTTTATTTAGCTTACTCAAGGCGGTCTGGTCAGATTTGCCGTTATCAACCGGAGAATCGTCTCACGCGGAGGTTGACTGTCAATTCTGGGAAGTACCTAGCGACTGGCTGCTATCGGACATGTTGGTGTTGAAGTTGGTTCCGTCACTTCCCCCTCCCATTTCAGGAGTCCAGGCTAGGTCACAGCGTGCAAACCATGGTCACACCCGAACAGGTAGTGACATATCGGAACAACGTCATGAAACGTGCAGGCTGCGGCGAAGAAAACCACAACGAATGCCAGCGAATAAATAATCGGCCTGTGGTGGCTTTCCAATAGTGTGTTGAAAGTTGTCATATTTTTGCTCCCAGCAGGCAAATCAGGCTGCCTTTGCCGCGACGTAGTTGTACGTCGCAGTTACAACTGTGTCATTACCAAAGCTATGTTTGATTGGGCAAAGCTCTGCCGCTCGTTCCATTCTCAGGCGATCCGTGAACGCAAACTCCCCAGGTACGCGGAACTCCAATATGATGGAATCGACATGCGGATACGGCTCGCGCGTTTCGGTCAGCTCGATATCGACGACTGTTCCGCTGAGGTCCAGCTGCTCACGCTGGGCAACCGCACCCATCGATAAGAGCATGCAACCGGCGACACTAATGCCGAGCAAATTACCGGGTGAAAACTCGTCGCCCTTGGCGGTGAAAGGGCAATCGATCGCCACACTGTTGTGATGTGGCTCTTTCAACGCAGTAGCATGTTGATCGCCATCGTACGTAAGTTTCAGCGTATTCATGATGTTCCTCCAATTGCGCTGATTCCGCTACGTGGCCACCACGTGGCCAAACCAAGCGCTGGAACACGTGTGCGCCCGATTATCGCGGCACGCAATTCGGAATTACACCTAGCACCGGTACTTTGGAGCCGTGACCTGGCCCACTACGGTGGGGGCGCTAGAGATATCAGATCATCGTCTACGTCTGCTTTCCCCTTCTGCTTTGCAACGTACTGCGGTGTAGAATCGCGTAAGTTGCTTAGGTATTACACATGGACTCTGGCTTTTTGTACCTCCTGGCAGCCGATTTGCTTCTCTTAAGTCACGTGTTGTTCGTTGCGTTCGTGATCCTGAGCCTGGCGTTAGTCCTGATAGGGAAACCACTTAACTGGGCCTGGGTGCGTAATCCATGGTTCCGTTTCGCACATCTGGCAGCAATCGGTATTGTTGTCTTGCAGTCCTGGGTAGGACTTATATGTCCACTAACCACTTGGGAGATGGCGCTCCGAGAGCGCGCCGGCGACGTCGTGTATTCCGGCACATTCATGTCACACTGGCTGGAGTCACTGTTGTATTTTCAGGCTCCCGCCTGGGTATTCGCCGTTTGTTACACGGTTTTCGGCACTATTGTCGTTGCCAGCTGGTTTTGGGTCCGCCCGCGCCGTTTTACGCGGCGTACGGATCAGTAGCGAACTAACTCACGCAACACTGTCGTCGCGAAAGAGCCCTTTGGCAGCTGAAACTCGAGCCAAAATGCGTCGTCCTTTCGTTGCCAGCCAATCTCGCCAACACGCATGCGCAGCGGACGGTGTGCGGCTTTTACGCCGATCTTGTCCAGGGCCGGCAATGTGCCGCAAGGATGAATGTCCAACTCGTTGCAGCGCTGTTCAAGTTCCGCTGTCAGCTCATCCACCGCAAAAACACTGCCGCTTCCGTCGAGATTGGCCGTATCGTCGACCAGAATCTGATTCCAGGTGCCGTCTACCACGCGCGTGCTGAGTTCATCGTTGAATTCGAGGGAACGCAATGCCGAGATGCCAATGCTGCGTTTGTTGCGTGGGAACCTTTTGCCGGCAAGAACGGCACGACCGAGTTCTATATTTCCAGCTTCGCGCCCGAATCGTTGTTCGCCGAAATAGTTCGGCACGCCGCCCTCGGCGATCCTGAGCAAGCGCTCATTCAGTTGCTCATCGAGTCCGTCAACGTCCTCACCCCGCAATGCGATTTGAAACGTATTGCCACGATGAGCACCTCGCTTGAGCTTACGATGGTTCCGATGCTGCTCTGAGACTTCGACTCCCTCAGCCGCAAACGAGGACCAGTCGGTACCGTCGCCCGAGGGGCGACGAACACTGAACCACTGCTTTGTTATTGCGTGGCGGTCCTTGAGACCTGCATAGCCAACATCACGAGAAGAAACGCCGGCATGCTTTGCCAGCTGGTCGGCAACCCAGGCCGTGTTCGCACCTCTCTTCTCGACCCACAGCCAGTCATGCTCACCCTCACCGCTAAACTCGATAACGAGTCGTTCGGTGACGACGAAATCGTCAGGGGTCGAGCGAATACGACACGTGAACAGCGGCTCGCCGAGCGCGCGAGCCCAATCAGGAAGGTTAGACAATGGGCCGGCCTAATTTGTCGCGCTGGCGACGGGCACAACCTGGTAGAAGGTTTCCTTGGGCCCGATCATGCCCAGATCGGTGCGGGCGCGTTCTTCGGCAGCCTCGGAGCTCTGCTTTAGGTTAACGACTTCGGCGTCGAGGGCGTGATTACGTTCACGAAGTTGCGCGTTTTGCTCGCGTTGCTCAGCGACAGCCGCGCGCAGGTTGCGCGTCTTGCTGAAACCTTCGGTGGTGAACCACAACTGACCCTGTAATGTCAGCGCGGCCACACCCAATATGACGAGCATCCAGCGTGAATTCACCAAGCTTCCCTAAGCTGTGCCTTACGGCGCCTCTACCGAGAACGCCTCCCTGGCGGCATACGTACTGTCGCCGCCCAGTTCTTCTTCGATGCGTAACAGCTGGTTGTACTTCGCTATGCGATCAGACCGGGACAAAGAACCCGTCTTGATCTGCGTGGCTCGCGTACCAACTGCAATGTCGGCGATCGTGCTGTCCGAGGTCTCCCCCGAGCGGTGCGAAATCACTGCGGAGTATCCCGCGTCCACCGCCATAGTAATTGCATCAAGAGTTTCGCTTAAGGTACCGATTTGGTTAGGTTTTATCAATATCGAATTTGTAATCTTTTCGTCGATGCCGCGTTGCAGAATCGAGGTGTTGGTCACGAACAAATCATCGCCGACAAGCTGTATGCGGTCGCCAAGGGCCTCGGTCAGGAGCTTCCAGCCATCCCAGTCGCTCTCATCCATGCCATCTTCGATCGTAATGATCGGGTAGCTGTCCGCCAGTTCGGTCAGGAATGCGCTGAATCCCGCCGCATCGTAAGTCCTGCCTTCGGCTTCGAGGTTGTACACGCCGTCCGAATAAAACTCGGAACTCGCCACATCGAGGCCCAGCAGTATATCGCCGCCTGCCGAGAAACCGGCCTGCTCGATCGCCGTCATGATGGTGTCGAGCGCGGCGCGATTCGATGGCAGGTTCGGCGCGAAGCCGCCTTCGTCACCAACCGCCGTGTTCATTCCCTGCGAGTGCAAGACGCTCTTGAGTGCATGAAAGATCTCCGCACCGTAGCGAAGCGCCTCGGCGAAATTCGGTGCACCGACAGGCAGGATCATGAACTCCTGGATGTCCACACTGTTGTCAGCGTGCGCGCCACCGTTAATGATATTCATCATCGGTACGGGCATTTCAGTGCTTGGGCCCAGGTGGCGGAACAGCGACAGTCCCTTCGATGCTGCCTCGGCCTTGGCCGCCGCCAGCGAAATTGCGAGCAAAGCATTAGCGCCAAGGTTACCCTTGTTGTCGCTACCATCGAGCTCGATCATGCGTTGATCAAGGGCCCGCTGGTCTTCGAACTCGCTGCCGAGTAATGCGTCGGACAATGCGCCGTTGACGTTCGCGACGGCTTTTTGCACGCCCTTACCGAGATACCGTCCCTTGTCGCCGTCCCTGAGTTCAACCGCTTCGCGTGTACCGGTCGAAGCCCCTGAAGGTACGGCTGCGCGTGCCCTCGTTCCGTCGTCGAGCGTAATATCGGCCTCAACGGTGGGGTTGCCGCGTGAATCCAGAATCTCGCGGCCCTTGATGTTTGTGATTTTGATCATTGGTCTTCCAGGTAATCGTGTTTCTTCACGGTGTCGTCGATTGCGACGAGTGTTTCGAGGAGGGCTTTCATCTGGCCCAGCGGCCAGGCGTTCGGACCATCACTGAGAGCTTTTGCCGGGTCCGGGTGGGTTTCCATGAACAGGCCGGCTATGCCCGCAGCCGTTGCGGCGCGCGCCAGTACAGGGATGAACTCGCGTTGACCTCCTGACGCTGACCCTTTGGCACCCGGCAACTGCACTGAGTGCGTTGCATCGAATACGACCGGGCAACCAGTACCTCGCATGACTGCAAGGCTGCGCATGTCCGACACAAGGTTGTTGTAACCGAACGAAAAGCCGCGCTCGCAAACCATGATGTCTTCGTTGCCCGTCGACTTGGCCTTGTCGACCACATTCTGCATCTCCCACGGAGACAGGAACTGGCCTTTCTTTATGTTCACGGGTTTGCCGGCACCGGCTGCGCGTAAAATGAAGTTTGTCTGGCGGCACAAGAATGCCGGGGTTTGCAGCACATCGACGACGTCGGCAACTTCATCCATTGGTGTGTCTTCATGAACATCGGTCAGCAGCGGCAGGCCAAGCTGGCTCTTCACCTCACCGAGGATGCGCAGGCCCTCCTCCATGCCCGGGCCACGGAAACTGCCCGACGAGCTACGGTTTGCCTTGTCGAACGAGGACTTGTAAATCAACGATACGCCGAGTTCGGCGCAAATTTCCTGTAGCGTTCCTGCTGTATCGAGCGCCATTTGCTCGCTCTCGACGACACAGGTGCCTGCAATCAGGAAGATCGGCTGGTCATTGCCAGCTTCGAAACCGCATAACTTCATGCTTCAGCAACCTTGGGTAACTCGCCCTCGCGGTGCTTGCGCACGGCGGAGATGAAACCCGTGAACAGCGGATGGCCATCGCGAGGGTTTGACGTGAATTCAGGGTGAAACTGGCTTGCCAGGAACCACGGATGGTCTGGTATCTCGACCATCTCAACGAGATCATCGACAGACAGTCCAGAGAAACGCAGACCGGCCTTCTCGAGCTGGTCGCGGTAGTTGTTGTTGACCTCATAGCGATGCCGATGCCGTTCCTCAATGGACGTGCTGCCGTAACTCGTCGCTGCGAGAGAGCCGTCAATCAGTGAGATGGGCTGGGCGCCGAGGCGCATTGTCCCGCCCTTCTCCGATTCCTCGTCGCGCTGCTCAACATCGCCCTCGTCGGTTCGCCATTCCGTGATCAGGGCTACGACGGGGTGTGGCGTTTCTTTGTTGAATTCGGTGCTCATCGCGCCGTCGAGCCCTGCAAGGTTACGTGCGGCCTCGATGATCGCAACCTGCAAACCAAGGCAAATGCCGAGGTATGGAATACCGTTCTCGCGCGCAAATTGGACCGTTTCGATCTTGCCCTCGATGCCGCGATCGCCAAAGCCCCCTGGCACCACTATGCCATCCATGTCGCGCAGGCAATCGACGCCGTTTTCTTCGATATCGCGAGATTCAATGAAGTGAATCTTGACCTTGGTGCGGGTGTGGATGCCACCGTGTTGCAGTGCTTCGACCAGCGAAATATACGAGTCCTTCAGGTCCATGTACTTGCCGACCATCGCGACGTTTACTTCGGCGCTTGGATTCTGTTTCGCCTCGACAATCGCATCCCATTCGCTGAGGTCGGCGGGTGGTAGATCGAGTCCCAATTGACGTGCGACGATCTCATCAAGGCCCTGCTCGTGCATCATCTGCGGGATCTTGTACAAATCGTCGGCGTCGTACGCTGATATAACCGCCTGCTCCTGCACATTGGTGAACAAAGCTATTTTCTTGCGCTGCTCCTGCGGCAGCGGCTTTTCGGAACGACAAACCAGGATGTCTGGCTGGATACCAATCGAGCGCAGCTCCTTGACCGAGTGCTGTGTTGGCTTGGTCTTGATCTCTGAGGACGTCGGGATATAAGGCACCAGCGTCAGATGCACATAAACGACGCGATCATGTCCGAGCTCGATACCCATCTGGCGAATGGCCTCCAGAAACGGCAACGACTCGATATCGCCTACCGTGCCACCGATCTCGACCAGGCAGATGTCGGCGTCGCCCGCGCCCTTTTTTACACCCTGCTTGATCTCGTCGGTAATGTGCGGAATGACCTGAACCGTGGCGCCAAGGTAATCACCACGACGTTCCTTGCCGATAACGCTCTCGTAAATCCGGCCCGTCGTGTAATTGCTGTGACGGCCGCCATGCGCTGTACGTACGAAGCGCTCGTAGTGGCCAAGGTCGAGGTCTGTCTCTGTACCGTCATGAGTAACGAACACCTCACCGTGCTGAAACGGGCTCATCGTACCCGGATCGACGTTGATGTACGGGTCCAGCTTGATCATGCTGATTGTCAGACCACGAGCTTCGAGAATGGCGCCGAGGCAGGCAGAAGTGATGCCCTTGCCAAGCGAAGAAACTACGCCGCCGGTAATAAAAACATACGATGTCATAGACAGGCCTGTGGCCGGCGGAAACAACAAAGGGCTGGATCAAAAGCACCGGTATAGCCGTTAAGTGCTTTTCTCCAACCCTTGGAAATGCGCGCCGTCGTTGGAATAAAGACGGTTTTAAAGGTTACAAGGAAACAGGGTGACAGTCACCTTAATTGTCACGCTAAATCCAATAAATCTCAGTGGATGGGCGGGCGGTTCTTCCAGCACACCGCAACACCTGGCTCGCTGGCGGCAGCGCTCGCAATCCAGAGGTCCGCCACCGCCACAAGTTCGCCACCCGAATACAACAACGGCAAGCGATCACGCATCCAGGGAACGACACCCTCATCTTGAAGTAATTTCTTGAGTTTCCTCGTATGTGATTGACCTGTGGGTTTAATTTCCTCACCACCGGAGCGAAAGCGGACTTCCAGTCCAGCGTCTATGACCGCGTCCGCCAGTCCCTGTGCCGCGCCCGCATAAAGCTGCAACTCACCCATTCCCGACCCAAGGTCGAGGCCATTGTTCGTCAGCTGTATGGCAGCCCCCTCCGAGCCTGATTTATTCTCAGGCAACACATAAACCTGGTCGCGGTAGCGTCGCACCTCGGCACCTTTCCATTGTACGAGCGGTTGGGCATCCCCACGTGCCGGCAACAGGTCGCCGACAATACTGCGTAGCTGCGTTGCGGGAGGTGCGGGCAGCCCGAGCTCTCTCACCACATAGCGAATGACATTGCGTTGTCGCTCGAGTGGCAAAGCCCTTAACGCATCAAGCGAGAGTCGATCCGGGCGATCGGCCAACGCTTGCAGATCGTCATCGGCAAGCTGATCGAGCATCGTTGCTGCCTCGCCGGCCAGTACCGCACTTTGCTGCAGGCGACCTGATACTCTCGGCCAGCGCTCTTCGAGTCTGGGTAAAATTTCATGGCGCAGATAATTGCGATCGAATTGCCGATCTTCGTTGGACGGATCGTCGATCCAACTCAATTCGTGCTGTGTCGCGTAATTTCGTAGCTCACTCTGTGAGAAAGGCAGTAGCGGCCTCACAAGCCATCCAGATGCGAACGGACGGTACTCCGCTATTCCGGCCAAACCCGACGGTCCGCTACCGCGCATCAGGTTCAGCAAGAGGGTCTCTGCCTGGTCGTCCTTATGGTGAGCGGACAACAACCAGTCGCCTTCCCGGATCAATGATCGGAACACGTCGTAGCGTGCCGTGCGTGCGGCCGCCTCTGTTCCCTTGCCGGCATCCGTCATGACGTCAACTGCAAGACCCGTGAACCCAACGTCAAGCGAACGAGCGAAAGACTCGCAATGATCGCCCCAGTGCCTCGATTCTTCGTGCAAACCATGGTCGACATGGACGGCCAGCAGAGACTTCCCGTGAATCTCTCTGGAAACGGCCAGGGCGTGCAGCAAGACAGTTGAATCCAGCCCACCGCTGTAGGCGATAACCAGCCGTTTGGGGTCGCCGGAGAGCGCCGCCAGCCCAAAGAGCTCGCGGAGCAGTCTCTCCCGGTCGAAGCTCACGCTTCTTTGAACTGACCGAAGCTGGCGAGACGACGCTGACGATTTTCGAGCAGCTGATCGACCGACAGCTTGTCGAGTTCTTCGAGGTTCTTCAAAAGCGCATTGCGGATGACGTCCGCGGATTCCTGGGGATTACGGTGCGCCCCGCCCAAGGGTTCAGGCAGAACCTCATCAACCAGGCCGTATTCACTCAGGCTTCGAGCCGTGATGCGCATTGCTTCGGCGGCGTCCTCAGCCTTATCGGCGCTTTTCCAGAGAATCGACGCACAACCTTCCGGAGATATCACCGAATAAATACCGTACTGCAACATCAACAAGCGATCACCTACACCGATCGCGAGCGCGCCACCGGAACCACCCTCGCCAATAACGACGCTAATGATCGGTGTTTTCAGGCCGGCCATCATGTACAGGCTGTACGCAATCGCCTCGCTCTGACCGCGTTCCTCGGCACCGACACCCGGGTACGCGCCCGGTGTGTCGATCAGGGTGACGATCGGCAACGAAAATTTCTGGGCCATTCGCATCAGGCGCTGCGCCTTGCGGTAACCTTCGGGCTTGGGCATGCCATAGTTGCGCCGTACACGTTCTTTCGTATCGCGGCCCTTCTGATGTCCAATGAACATGATGGGCCGCCCGTCGATGCGTCCGACTCCACCAATAATTGCGGGGTCGTCCGCAAACATACGATCGCCATGCAATTCCTGGAAATCGGGCGCAATCAGATCGAGGTAATCCTGGGTGTAGGGCCGCATGGGATGACGCGCAACCTGTGCAACCTGCCAGGCGCTCAGCTTGGCAAAAATGTTCTTGGTCAGCGTCTCGCTTTTGCCGCGCAGGCGCGAAACCTCTTCGTTGATGTTGATCTCGGAATCATCACCAACGAATCGCAGCTCCTCGATTTTAGCTTCGAGTTCCGCGATAGGTTGTTCAAAATCAAGGAATTTTAGGTCCATCGTGCGTAGATATCCGTGGCCGGAATTCGAACCTTACATCAAATCGCGCGTTGGTGCGTAGAGCATTCGGACATTTTTGCTACCCAGCAACTCCGACAATTTGTCACGAAGTTCGCGGCTTGGCCGCACGGTCCATTCGGGCCCGAGTTTTAACCGTGCCGATGCCGACTCGCCGACGTACTGCACGGAAACATCGCAACTGCCTTCGCGATGCGGCAGCAAAACGTCATGCAGCCTGACCAGCAACGCCTCCCCTTGCCCATTTGGCGCAAGACTCAACACCATGCTGCGAGCCCGGCTTTCGATGATCCTGTCGATGTGCGTAACGTTCTTCGCGTTAATCGTCCAGTTCGACAGGAAATCGTCGTAGCGAAGAGCACCACCGATAACGACGATCTCGTCTTTGACCAGCAGATGGCGAAACTCCTGGAACGCTTCGCTAAACAGGCTGATTTCCATACGCGCAGTATCGTCATCGAGCGTCACACTGACGCGGTTACCACGCTTGCGCATATCGGCAACCAGTCCGGCGACGGTTACTTCCCGCCCGGCCTGTGCGTAATTTCGCTCGCCCTTGGTCGATTGCGGCGGTGTTTCAGACATCAAGTCGACAAGATTGCCATCTACAAAAGCCATCGCATCGGCGCGCACCGCGTTGAACGGATGACCCGACAGATAAAGACCGAGCGCTTCTTTCTCATTGCGCAAATAGTCTTGCTCCTGCCACTCGGGCATATCGACTGCCTCGGGCATATCGACGGCGACTTCGGTCTTCTCGAGCCCGAACATGTCGTTCTGACCTGCTGCTGCGGCGCGAGCCGCCTGGTCAGCACTGGCGAGGGCTTCGGGCACCTGGTGCATGAGTGCACAACGCGAAATACCGAATTCGTCCATAGCGCCTGCCTTGATCATTGCCTCGAGGGAACGGCGGTTGATCTTGTCGTGCTCAACACGCCGGCAAAATTCTGTCAGGTTTGAAAACGACCCACTCGCCTCCCGATCCGCGATGACCGCTTCGACGACGGCGCGCCCGACGCCTTTGATCGCACCCAGTCCATAGAGGATTGTGCGCTCGTCGGCTACCGAGAATGCGTACGCGGAGCTGTTCACGTTTGGCGCGACAATCTCGAGACCTTGCTTGCGGCAGTCGTCCTTAAGGGTAACCAGCCTGTCCGTGTTATCGAGGTCCGCGGTCATAACAGCGGCCATGAACGCCGCGGGGTAATGCGCCTTGAGGTATGCAGTCTGGTAAGCAAGTACAGCGTACGCGGCCGAATGCGACTTGTTGAATCCGTAACCGGCAAACTTCTCCATCAGGTCGAAAATGCGCGTTGCAGTCTGCTGTGTAACGCCGCGTTCCGTCGCTCCGGTCACGAATATCACGCGCTGTTTCGCCATTTCCTCAGGCTTCTTTTTACCCATTGCACGCCGCAACAGGTCAGCGCCGCCCAACGTGTAGCCAGCGAGCAGCTGCGCGATCTGCATCACCTGTTCCTGATACAGAATGACGCCGTAGGTTTCCTCCAGCGTCGGCTTGAGGTCGGGATGCAGATAGTCGATGTCATCCTTGTTGACCGCATGCCGGTGCGTGATGAAGTCATCAACCATGCCCGACTGCAGCGGGCCGGGTCGGAACAGCGCGACAAGCGCGACAAGGTCATCGAAGCGATCCGGTCGCATACGCTTGATGAGGTCGCGCATTCCGCTGGATTCGAGCTGGAACACTGCGGCCGTTTGCGTACTGCGCAGTAGTTCAAACGTCTTTGCGTCAGGATTTGGTATGCGGTTGATGTCAAAGTCCGCACTGGGATCTACTTTATTGACGATCTTCTCGGCCCAGTCGATGATCGTCAGTGTCTTGAGACCAAGGAAGTCGAATTTGACGAGCCCGACCGCTTCGACATCGTCCTTGTCCAATTGCGTGATGATGTGCGTGCCGCCGTCTTCACAGTAGAGCGGCGTAAAATCGGTGAGCTGGTTCGGTGAGATGACAACGCCGCCGGCATGTTTCCCGGCGTTGCGTGCCAGACCCTCGAGCGACTTCGCAAGATCGATGATCGCCGCAACTTCTTCGTCATCACGGTACATCGACGCAAGCTCGTCTGATTGCTCGAGCGCCTTCTCGAGTGTCATGCCAATTTCGAACGGCACCTGCTTGGCAATACGATCGACAAATCCATAGGGTTGGCCGAGCACCCTGCCCGTGTCGCGGATAACAGCCTTTGCCGCCATCGTGCCGAAGGTGATGATCTGGGCGACTCGATCGCGGCCATAGCGCTTGGCGACGTATTCGATGACACGATCCCGACCTTCCATACAGAAGTCGATATCGAAATCGGGCATCGACACGCGCTCGGGGTTCAGAAATCTCTCAAACAGCAGGACGTGTTCCAACGGATCAAGATCCGTGATACCAAGTACCCAGGCCACGAGTGATCCGGCGCCCGAACCGCGTCCTGGCCCGACCGGAATATCGTTCTCTCTTGCCCAGCGAATGAAGTCGGCGACAATCAGGAAGTAACCCGGGAATCCCATGCCACTGATGACATCGAGCTCGGTCCTGAGTCGCTCGTAATACGGAACGCTGAACGCATCGCGTTCCTTGTCTGGAATCGACTGCGTTTCGAAAATTCGCTCGAGCTGTGCCTCGAGACCACGACGTGCTTCGGCCTCGAGAAATTCGGCTTCGGTCTGCCCTTCCGGAACCGGAAATGCCGGCAGCACGCTCTCCCCGAGTTTGAGGTCGAGATTGCAGCGACGTGCTATCTCGCGGGCGTTCTCGAGCGCCTCGGGCACGTCCGCGAACAACTCGGCCATTTCCGCCGACCTGCGCAGGTACTGGTTGTCGCTGTAGTCCCGCGGCCGATCCGGGTCAGCGAGCCCTCGCCCTTCCTGTATGCAGACCCTGGCCTCGTGCGCATTAAAATCATTGCGATCCAGGAACCGGACGTCGTTGCTTGCAACAACCGGGGTCCGCGTGTCGCTCGCAAGCGTCAGGCATGCCTGCAGGCACTCCTCTTCTCCGGGCCGGCCCGTGCGAATGAGCTCGAGGTAATAGCGATCGACGAAGATGTCCTGCCAGTCATCCAGCAGTGACTGCGCCAGATCGTAGTGACCATTATGTAGCGCATGTCCAACATCGCCGTGCAGTCCTCCGGACAACGCAATCAGACCTTCACAACTCTCGCGCGTCAGCCATTCTCGTCGGACGAGCGGCACACCACGCACCTGTCCTTCGAGAAACGCCCGGGTCAACAGTTGCGACAGATTGCGGTACCCCGTCGTGTTCTGGCACAACAGGATCAGCCGCAGCGGCCGCGAGGCATCGTCTTCGTTGGCAATGCGCAGGTCCACACCGATGATCGGTTTGACACCCGCCGCCACTGCCTTCTTGTAGAACTTGACCATGCCGAACAGGTTATTCTGGTCGGTCAGCGCCACGGCGGGCATGCCATCTTCGGCGCATCGAGCCATCAACTGCGCTATGCGCACCGTACTGTCAACGAGCGAATACTCGGTATGCACGTGCAGGTGAACAAATGGTCCCGCGCTCATCCTGCCATCCTTACCGGTGCGAAACTGCGACGGTGCTGCACGCAGGGTCCATGTTGCTGCAAACGCTCGCGGTGAATTTCAGTACCGTAGCCCTTGTGACGTGCAAACTCATAGTCCGGATAGAGCCGATCCATCTGCACCATGATCCGGTCCCGGGTTGTTTTGGCAATAATCGAAGCCGCGCTTATAGCGGGCACTCGCCCGTCGCCGCCGACAATCGCTTCGCCTTCGAGACGGCGCTCGTTGAATCGCAGGTTCGGAAGGCGGTTGCCATCGACCTGGATGCCGCCCGGGAAAACCGACAGCCCGAGAATGGCGCGTCGCATCGCCAGCATCGTGGCGGCAAGAATGTTGATGGCATCGATTTCTGCGGCATCTGACCAGGCGACCGACCAGGAAAGCGCCTTGGCCCTGATCTCCACGGCGAGTTCTTCACGCCGCGCTGCGGCCAGCTTCTTTGAGTCGTCCAGACCGGTAATGATGCGCGCAGGATGCAGTATTACTGCTGCTGCGACGACGGGCCCGGCAAGCGGACCGCGGCCGGCCTCGTCAATGCCGGCGATCTGCCCCCTGAACTGAAAAAGCTGTGCTTGCTGCATGGTTTTGCTGTGCTGGCTATCCTGCGAGCTCAATGATGGCGTCCGCGGCGCGCTCGTCCGCACCCAACGCCAGTTCCTCACGCAGTGTAGCAAATCGGCGGCTGATCTCTTCCCGCCTGGCCGGGTCTTCCAGCAGTTCCCAGACCGATTGGGCCAGCGCGCCGGCTTTGACGTCTTCCTGTATGAACTCTGGAATGAGCGCCTCGTCGGCTACGAGATTCGGGATTGTGAAGTACTTGTTGCGCAAGCCGATAATGCGAGCAATGATCGCGCCCAATTTGGCGATGGCGTAGGCCGCTACGGTCGGTTTGCCCAGCAATGCGGACTCCAGCGCAGCAGTGCCCGAGGCAAGCAACACTACATCGGCAGCCGACATGGCTTCAATTGAGTCGCCTTCGACCAGGCAGAATTTGTCCAGGACGCCTGCCGCAGCCAACTGTTGTTCGATCAGTGGACGTAATTTTGCCGTGGCAACCGGCGTTATGAAATTAAGATCGTCTCGGTGTTTCAGCAGCATCGCTGCTGTCGTCGCAAACACGGGGCCGAGTCTCTCGACTTCACTGACGCGACTACCTGGCAACACGGCGACCACCGGACCTGCGCCGATATCGAGCATCTCCCGCGCAGACGCGACATCGATGTCCGCTGGCAGGCTGGTCGCTTTGGGATGTCCGACAAAAACCGCGTCGATCCCTTTCTCGTCGTAGATCTTCTTCTCAAACGGAAGTATGCAAAGGACAAGGTCGGCCGCCTTGCGCACGGTCTCAATGCGGCCGGCACGCCAAACCCAGACTGACGGGCTGACGTAATGCACGGTGCGAGTGCCGGACTTGCGCAGCATCTTCTCGAGACCCAGGTTGAAATCCGGCGCATCGATGCCCACAAACACATCAGGCGGCGACTCTATCCATCGTTTGGCCAGGGAGCGGCGCAACTTCAGTAGCCGGGGAATGTGCGTCAGCGGTTCGATGAGCCCGAAGACAGCCAGTTGTTCCGCCTCCTCCCACTGCTCGCAACCCGCTTCGACCATTGCCGGGCCGGCGACGCCTTCGAAAGTTGCTTCAGGAACGCGCTCGCGAATAGCCCGGATGAGACCGGCTCCGAGCAGGTCGCCGGAGGCTTCGCCAGCAACCAATCCTATCTTCATGACCCCGGCGCCTAGCGAATCAGTCCACGATCGGACGATCGCAACGATTCGAGGAACAATTCAAGTTCCGGCTGGGTTGCGCAACGCGCGGCAATCTCGTCCATCGCATCAACGAGTTTCATGCCTTTGCGGTACACGAGCCGGTAAGCTTCCTTGATGCTACGGATCTGGTCGACATCGAAGCCCCGGCGTTTCAAACCTTCGCTATTGATACCCCGTGGTGCCGCGGGCAGTCCCGCAACAGTCGTGTAGGCAGGCACGTCACGATTAACTCCGGCATACATGCCGAGGAACGAGTGTGCCCCAATGTGGCAAAACTGGTGCACGCCGGAGAAACCGCCAAATATCGCCCAGTCTCCGACATGGACATGCCCTGCCAATGTCGCATTGTTGGCCATGATTGTCTTGTCGCCAATTACGCAGTCATGCGCAATGTGCACATACGCCATGATCCAGTTGTCGTCACCGATGATTGTCTCGCCCTTGTCCTGCGTCGTGCCACGACTGATCGTGCAGAACTCGCGAATGGTGTTGCGATCGCCAATCGTGAGCGTTGTGGGCTCGTCCGCGTATTTCTTGTCCTGGGGATCATCACCGACTGAGGCAAACTGATAAATATGATTGTCGTTGCCAATCACGGTCGGACCATTGATCACGACATGGCTGTCAACGCGCGAACCGCTGCCGATCTTTACGTCGTCGCCGATAATCGAGTACGGCCCAACTTCGACATCGTCCGCGAGATCCGCCTTATCCGAAACGATTGCTGACGCATGAATCATTTTTAGCCTCCACCCGGCGCGCAAATAATTGTCGCTGATGCGACCACCTGATCGCTGACGCTGGCCTCACAGCGATACCACCACATGCCACGTTTTACCTTGTCTGCCGCAACGCGAATGACGAGTTGCTCACCTGGCACAACGGGACGACGGAACCGCGCATCCTCGACGCGTGCCAGCATGTACAGCGGTTTCGGCCCGAGATCGCCATTGCTGATATGCGACAAGACACCACCCGCCTGAGCCATCGCTTCGATAATCAACACGCCTGGCATGACCGGATTACCTTGAAAATGTCCCGCAAAATGCGGCTCGTGCGCGGAAACATTCTTAATCGCTGTGACA
>Ga0164320_10000222_pt1 | contig 17358 bp, 14 predicted proteins | sample GuaBasSediGuay11_FD_113736 | JGI IMG/M metagenome (GOLD analysis project Ga0164320, IMG submission 113736) | Subseafloor sediment microbial communities from Guaymas Basin, Gulf of California, Mexico - Guay11, Core 4567-28, 0-3 cm | ecosystem: Environmental > Aquatic > Marine > Hydrothermal...
CAGTAAGCTAGATAACTGGACAGGGTTAAATAACTAGATCGGGCCGCCGCTCATCAACAGGTTTATTTCAATCTGGATAGCGGTTGGCCTGGTTGGTTATTTTGTCCTTCCCTGGTATGTCATCGAAGATGGCTTCTGGGGGCTGGACTGGATATTCGACGGATATCCGTTTGATACCGATTACGCGCCCGCAATAATCCAGATTTTCGAAGGGGAGAAGGTGTGGCTTGCACCTCTCCTCTTTTTTCTTGTGTTGCCTATCGCCACCTGGGGACGCCTTAAATCCGACCCGTTTTACAGTAATGTCCTGATTTTTTCAGGCCTGGGCGGGCTTGCCTATTTGCTGACACAGGGATTTGCAATTGGCATTTCCGGCTGGGAATTTGCGGTTTTTGAGTCAATTTTTGGCCCCATGGATGACAGGCAGTTTGGCCTCGGGTATGGGGCATTGTTTGTTTCTGCATCTTTCCTGTTTGCGCTGACCCAGGGCATAGCAGCCCGTGGCGCCATCAATGGCGATGTGTTTGTTGTCAGCTCAATAGGCCTGGTAGTTGCCGTCGTTGCGGCGTTTGTTTTTTTTCCGGTCTTGCAAATTCTCACTAGCGCGCTTCGTGATAATGAAGGTGTTTATTCCATTGCAGTTTTTCTGACAAAGTTTTCCAGCCATAAAATATGGGGGCTGGGTTGTCTGTCTGCCAATGTGAGTTGCGGGGCGGCCTGGAACTCGCTTTTCCTTGCGACCCTGGTCGGGGCAGGTACCACATCCCTGGGGTTGGCGTTTGCGCTGGTCGCTACACGTTCGGGCTGGAAGTATCGTCGGCTGCTCAGGGCGTTGACTGTTTTACCTATTATTACCCCGCCATTCGTGATTGGCCTCGCAATCATCCTGTTGTTTGGTCTCTCCGGTGTCATAACAACCTTTGTTGGCGACCTTATCGGGGTTACCCCGACACGCTGGGTTTACGGATTGCCCGGCATTATGATCGCACAAATGCTGGCCTATACGCCCATCGCCTTCCTGGTTTTGATCGGCGTGGTCGAAGGCGTCAGCCCTTCGATGGAAGAGGCGGCGCAAACACTACGCGCCGATAACTGGAAAACCTTTACCACGGTTTCATTGCCGTTGATGCGTCCGGGACTGGCCAATGCATTTTTGCTGGGATTTATCGAAAGCATGGCCGATTTTGGCAACCCGTTGGTGCTGGGTGGAAACTTTGACGTCCTCTCTACCGAAATTTTCTTTGCCATTGTCGGGGCACAAAATGATCAGGGCCAGGCCGCTGTATTGGCCATAGTGTTGTTGTCGTTTACGCTGAGTGCATTCTTCCTACAGCGTAAATGGCTGGGACGCAAAACCTACACCACGGTAACCGGTAAGGGCGATTCGGGTGTTCCGGCAATGTTACCGCGACGTGTGCGTTATCCTGTTTTCTCGATTACGCTGGGATGGACAGCGATGACGCTGGTGATTTACTTCATGATCCTGTTTGGCGGGTTTGTTGAAATCTGGGGACTCGATCATACCCTGACTTTTAAACACTATATCACGGCTTTCTCGATCAGCTTTACTGAGGATGGGATGCTTTGGACAGGTGCTGCGTGGAATTCATTTTGGACAACCATAACGATTGCCCTGACAGCAGCTCCTCTAACCGCAATGGTTGGATTGTTGACCGCTTATTTGCTGGTCCGGCAGGTGTTCACCGGCAAGCAGGTGTTCGAGTTCGGCACCATGCTCAGTTTTGCGATCCCGGGAACCGTAATCGGCGTTAGTTACATCATTGCATTTAACGTGCCTCCTTTTGAACTAACCGGCACGGCTGTCATATTGGTAATATGTTTTGTGTTTAGAAATATGCCGGTGGGAGTTCGAGCCGGCATTGCCGCCATGTCCCAGCTCGACAAGAGCCTGGATGAGGCATCGCTGACACTGGGAGCTAATAGCTGGTACACCCTGCGTAAGGTGGTTTTGCCGTTGTTGCGCCCCGCGATTGTTGCGGCCCTGGTTTACAGTTTTGTGCGAGCAATGACCGCGATCAGTGCGGTGATATTCCTGGTCAGTGCAGAACACAATATGGCCACGGCCTATATTATTGGCCGGGTTGAAAACAACGACTACGGAATAGCGATTGCCTATAGCACGGTACTGATTTTTGTTATGCTCACTGCCGTCGTTACGTTCCAGCTGGTAGTCGGTGAACGAAAACTCGGACGGCGTGTTGAACGTGGCGAGGCCGAGTCAGTCATCAAAGAGGGGGAACCTGCATGAGTATCAAGAGCAATGCGGCCACGGTATCATTTGACAAGGTCAGCAAGATTTATGGCGGCAGCGTGGTCGCGGTCGACCAGGTATCGTTTAAAATAGAAGCCGGGAGGCTGGTGACCCTTCTCGGGCCTTCGGGTTGCGGTAAGACGACGACCTTGAGGATGATCGCCGGGCTGGATATGGCAAGCAAAGGCCGTGTTTTTATCGGCGATGAAGACGTTACCAAACTGCCTGCTACCGACCGCGATGTGTCGATGGTGTTTCAGTCCTATGCGCTATTTCCACACATGACCGTGGGTGAAAATATTGCCTATGGCCTCAAGGTCAGTGGTATGGATAAGTCGGAATCTGATGACCGCTCCGAAGATGGCCTGAAGCTGGTCGGTCTTACCGGCTACGGGACCCGCTTGCCGAGTGAATTGTCGGGTGGTCAACAGCAACGCGTGGCGGTGGCAAGGGCCCTGGTGCTTGAGCCACAGGTACTGTTGTTTGATGAGCCGCTATCCAATCTGGATGCCAAGTTGCGCCGCCAGGTACGAGAGGAAATCCGTGACATTCAGACCAATCTCGAACTCACTGTAGTTTATGTAACCCACGATCAGGAAGAAGCCCTGGCTGTATCCGACCGCATAATAGTGATGAAAAATGCCGAGATCGCCCAGGAAGGAACGCCGCGTGAATTATACGAAGAACCGGCAGATCTGTTTGTCGCCGACTTTATTGGTGATGCCAACGTTGTAACTGCGGAAATAAGTTCAATCGACGGAGACTGGGCAAATGTCCGGGTCGGTAACGCCGAAACAAGATTGCCAAGCAGGGGAATGAAACCCGGCAAGACACAGGTTGCCATTCGCCCTGAATCGCTACAGATAAGTGACAGTAATGAATCAGGCACGATTGAAGCCGAGGTGGTTAAGGCTACCTATCTCGGTAGCCACATGGAATATACGCTTGATAGTGCAGTCGGCGAGCTTTTCGTTGTTGAACCCGATATCAGTAATGCAATTTCGATAGGTTCAACCATCTCGGTTCGCCTGCGTAATCACGGAATTGCACTGGTCGAATAAGCCGACTATTGACCCAGTAACTCGATCATCTGACTGGCTTCGTCGCTGAGTTCAGGCATTATTTTTTGCATGATAGTGAGTCGGTCAAATAACTTTTTATCGGATGATAAAATGCGTCGCAGCGCGTTGCCAAAACGTTGCCGCAGGCAGGTGCCTATATTAAATTTGCAAACACTACGCCGGGACAGGTGACGAATATCATCGGGTTTGATACCGCTGGTACCGTGGATTACCAGCGGTAACTTTAGCGCCTGCTCGAGCGCATCGAAATTTTTGAAATCGATCTCTACATAACTGTTTTCGACGCGGTGTACGTTACCTATCGAAATGGCGAGCGCATCTGGCTGGCCCTGTTCTGCCATGGCGACGGCCTCGCCGACGCTTGTGGGTGCTGACTTGATATGGTCGCGACCTTTGGCATAGGGTACCGAGCCGACTTCGGCCTCTACCGATACGCCCTGTTTATGGGCATGGTCCCTCACCGCCTGGATTCCGGCAATATTGTCGGCGATGGGTTTTTGCGAACCGTCGTACATCACCGAGGAAAATCCACAGTCGACTGCGCGTTTGACCATATCAATTTCGTAGTTGTGATCCAGGTGAATGCATACCGGAACTTTGGCCACATGCGCCAGTGGAAGTAACATACCGGTAATGGTACTCAACGGCATGAACTCGGTCATATCCAGGTTGACCGCCAGGATTACACTGGCGTTACGTGCTTCGGCCGCTTCGACCACCGCGCGCGCATCTTCGTAGCCGAATACGTTAAAACAGGCTACCGCATAGCCTCCCTCAAGAGCAGGTCCGGTGAGATCAGTCAGATTGGCAAGCATATAAGTACGTCTTCAACAGGTACGAGGCTACTTGAACTTGCTAATCATGTCTTTAATGCCGGGAATGGTTTCCAGCTGGTAGGCATTTTCCGGTTCGAAGTTCTGATGCAAGGGTCGCTGCGACAGACCACCGAGAATTGTAAAGTAATACATTTCATATCCCGGTGCCGCGACACAGGGGTGATAACCCTTTTCGATTTGAATCGTGGAGCCATTGCGGATGTGGTAAACATCGCCGAAGTCTTCTCCCGCAGGAGTCAGGAACTGGGCGCCAAAGCCATTGGGTGGGTTGAAGCGAAAATTATACACCTCGTCATGGCGGGTTTCGGTGGGTAGATTGTCGGTGTCATGCTTGTGTGGCGGAAAGCCCGACCAACCGCCGGCGCCGACCGTAAACAGTTCGCTCACCAGCAGTTTTCCGACCTTTCCAGCTGGGCTCTTGCCCAGAATATGTTTGATTTTGCGGTGGGTCTTAGTGTCATCGGAACCATACTGTATCGGGTCGATGTCGCTCTCTCGTACAACGAAGGCTTCGTATACTTCGTCGTGCTGCGCCCCGGCGATGAACACCTCCGCCGCATCACTGACGCAGGTAATACTGGCCTCGAAGCCGACTGGAACATAGATGCCCTCCGGCTCGCCTTCCCAGATATGCATACGCTTACCAACGTGTTCGAAATTCTCACCCTGTACGCTAACGTCGACGCTGCCGGTGACAGGTACGATGCAGGTTTCATAACCTTCGACCTGGGAGCTGAAGCTTTCGCCTCGTCGCAACTTGACGATGTTGAAGTAACACAAGGGGGTCTTGCTGTCGTTGCGGTCGACGATAGGCTGGTTTTGATTGTCGTGGTGAGGAATATGCATGCTTAGCTCCATTTGGCAGCGGGGTTCATGGTTTGTCTTTGCTGCAGGGATTTAATTTGATCGGGAGTGGGCATGGCGCTGGCACAACCGCGTTGCGACACCACCAGGGCTGCCGCGGCGCTGCCAGCGTCGACAGCTTCCAGCCAGTCGCCACTATTCATGTAATGGACTAGCAGGTTACCGAGAAAGGCGTCTCCAGAGCCGTAGGGTTTGAGCGGGTCGAGCGCGTAAATACCCGAATTCAGCCGAGCCTTGCCCGCGTAAAGGCTGGCCCCGCTGGCGCCGCGTTTAAGCACCATTACCTGGCCGCGTCGTTGGCATTGCTCTATCTGGGCATCCAGGTCGTCGCATAATACGGCGAACTCTTCGTCGTTACCTATCAGTACCTGGGCCAATGCCGTTGCCTCGTTGTAGACGGCACGGGTTGCTTCAAGGCTGGGCCAGTTCCAGGCACGGTAATCCAGATCCAGCCATACCTGGCAACCCGATTTGTTAGCGTGGGTCATTATCTCAAGCGTATGACGGCGCGAATCCGGAACGATTAAACTGGTACCGGTGATGACCAGGTTACTGGAATCGGTTATAGCCAGCTTGACCGGGTCGGTACATTGCAGCTTAAGGTCCGCCGCATCGTTGCGATACATAACTACCTCGCAGTCCGTGTTGCGAACTTCGGCCAGGGCCAGACTGGTACGTTCGTTGCCGCTGGTATTAATCGTCAGGGATACATCGACACCAGTCTGTTGCAGACGTCGACGTACAAACTTGCCCACCGCGTCATCTGAAAGGGCCGAAATTAAACCGACCCTGGCCCCGGCCTTCGCCATTGCCACGGCGATGTTGCCGCCGGAGCCGCCAATGTCGCTGGTAAACGATAGCGCATCCTGGATCTTGCAGTCATCCGGCTCGGGATATAAGTCCATGCCGGCTCGCCCCAGTACTAACGCATGCCAGGGCCGGGGAGAGCTATAGTCGAATTGTGACGCGTTGGTATTAGACATCTAACCACTGACCTGACAGGGCGGAACGGTCGATGGCATCCATCACTCTTTCGATTTTGATGCCATCCTCAAAGCTGGGCCATGCGGGTTCGCCACTCGTGATAGCAACCAGCAATTGGTGCAATTCGCAAACCTTGACATCGATGAACCCGAGCGTGTGACCTGCGTTTGGCAGGAACGCATCGTAGGGTGGATGGTAAGGGCCGGATAAGATGGTTTTGAATCCCTGCTGCCGAGGGTCTTCACAGCGCGTATATAATTTGATTTCGTTGAGGCGTTCCTGATCGAAACTAATCATGCCCTGGGAACCGTGGATCTCCCAGCGTAGACCGCATTTGCGACCCCAGGCGACTCGGCTGACACGTAGAGTGCCCTTAATGCCGCAGGCGAAATGGACCAGCGCGGTACACACATCGTCATTGTCAACCGCAAGGGTCTGCCCCGGGTTTTTTGGATCGCTGCGTTGTTTGTGCACTGTGTCGTAATCACCCACCAGGCGTTTAACTTCGCTGCCCGTCATCAGGTGCGCTACGCTCAATAGGTGACACATGACGTCGGCGTTGGCGCCGGAACCGGATGCCTGGCGATTCATTCTCCAGCTGTGTGGACGATCTGGGTCGGCTTCGTTGTCAATATCATAGATTCCATGAAAGCCGATGACTTTGCCTATCGCGCCTTCCTCTACCAGTTGGCGCGCCGATTGCACCAGTGGATTCTGGGCATAGTTATAACCGAGAATAGTCTGGCAGTTCGAAAAACGTGCCGCGGCCAGCATATCCTCGGCGTCGGCTAAACCGGTCGCCATTGGCTTTTCACACCAGACGTGTTTACCGGCCTTTAACGCCGCTACAGCAATTTCTTTGTGGACGGCGTTGGGAACACATATTGAAATAAGTTCTACCTCGGGGTCGTTTACCACTTCCATGTAGTCGGTAGTAGAGCGGGCAAAGCCCATTTCCACCTGCTTGGCCTTGCCCCGCTCCGCACTAATATCACAGATCATTTCAAGGCGTGGTCGTAATCCATCGCCAAATGCAGTACCCGCTGCAGCGTAAGCGAGGGAATGAGCCTTACCCATAAAAGCGGTACCGATGACACCTACGCCTATTTCCTTCATGCTATTAACTCATGTAGTACATTGATTCAATTTGTGAGTGCGACTATAACGAGGTGGATGATGGGTAGGCTTGCTGTAATACTATGGCTGTCATGGCGTAGCGCCCACCAGTTCAGAGGTCAGATGCCTGCTAGTCACATGCCCTAGACCGTACCGCCCAACGAGCCCTCTAGTGTTGCCAGTTCCTGGCCGCCAGCCATCATATTTTGTAGCTCTTCGGGTGTGATTTCACCGCGTTTTGCGGTGCCTAGCGTTTTGCCGCGGTCAAGCACTGTAAAACGGTCCCCTACGGCCATCGCATGACGCACGTTGTGGGTGATAAACACAACACCTATACCCTGACTTCGCACCCTGTCGACAGTGGCTAAAACATTGGCAGTCTGGCGTACACCGAGTGCCGAGGTTGGTTCGTCCAGAATCAACACCTTCGCCCCGAAATGGACCGCACGCGCAATCGCCACCGTCTGGCGCTCACCGCCCGACAGCGTGCCGACCGCCTGATCCGGAGAGCGCAGATTAATACCCATTTCCTTCATTTCTTTCATCGTCACTTCATTGGCGTACTCGTGATCGAAGAAACTGATTCCCAATATTTTCTTAGTAGGCTCGTTGCCCATGAAAAAATTTCGTGTCACCGACATCAACGGAATCATCGCCAGGTCCTGATATACAGTAGCAATGCCGGCGGCGATCGCATCGCGTGGACGCGCGAAATTCATCGGTTTGCCCTCAAAAAATATATCGCCTGCCGAAGGTTTATGCACGCCGGACATGGTCTTGATGAAAGTCGACTTGCCGGCCCCGTTGTCGCCCAGCAAACAGTGGCATTCACCGGGCATTAGATCTAGCGATACCCCGGACAATGCGATCACCGAGCCGAAGTGTTTCTCGATATTTTTCATTTCGATAATCGTCTCGTCATCAGCTGTCTCGACATCCTGCATTTCGATTAGCGGTTTAGACATGTCATCTCTCCCCTGTAATCATGCGACGGATATAGGTATTCAGGATCACTGCGAGCAGCAGGATCACCCCGAGGAACACCCTGAACAGCGAGCTTTCCACCCCGGCAAAGAACAACCCCTGCTGTACGACGCCAAACACGATTGCACCCAGTGCCGCGCCGATGACCGAACCGTAACCACCGGTCAGTAAAGCGCCACCGATGACAACCGATATGATTGCCTCGAATTCCTTCAATAGCCCGCGATCGGCGCCGGCCGAACCGAACTCCATCACCTGGGCGGTGGCAAAAATACAGGCGCAAAACGCGGTGAACATGAACATCGTAATCTTGACGCGGTTCACCGGCACACCCACGTAACGGGCTGCCTGCGGATCGCCACCGGCAGCGAAGATCCAGTTACCAAATTTTGTTTTGGTCAGCAACCAGTGACCGAAAATAACCAGCACCAAAGCCCAGACCATCAGCATTGGAATGCCTTCGACTACTGGTTGGCCTAGTCTGGTGCCGCGCGTAAATGTCTCAATCCAGCCATGATCTCCCATCCATTGAAATAATCCGGTTAGAACTTTACCGCCGAAAATAGGCGCCAGCCAGTCACCTTCAGCCGCGTCCTTGACGCCGCCAATAATTGTTTTTCGGGTGGTTGCGATGGCGGCAAAAATTGTCAGGCCGCGTAGAATAAACAGGAACGCCAGCGTTACGATGAAGCTCGGCAGCCCGGTCTTGATTACCAGCCAGCCATTCAATGCGCCTATTGCCATACACAGGACAAAAGTGACACAGATAGCCAGCCATACGGGCCAGCCAAAGCTGACCGACAGCAGGGCAATTGACATCCCGGAGAAACCGATCATCGAACCGACCGACAGGTCGAACTCCCCGGCAATCATTAACAGACAGGCGCCCACTGCGATAATGATGAACTGCGCCGAGACGATCGACCAGTTCATTACGCCCGAGGGGGAAAACATGCCCGAGTCCCGGGCAGTGAGGAAAAAGAAGAAAAATACCAGGATGACGCCGCAAATACTGCCCAGTTCGGGCCGGATCAGGGCTTTACGAAAGGCGGACATCTCCTTGACGCGCTCGTCCTCTGATGGGGGCGTTTGTGTAGCGTCTGACATAATTGAGTCCCTCGGAATGTGGGGGTGGAAAGGGCGGCCGCGAATCATGCAGTCGCCCGTTCATGTCACGGTTTAGCGGTATTCGCCAGCGTACTTCTCGACCAGGGTCAGACCGTCCTTGGTTACGAATCCCGGGCCCGAGTTGATGTTGTTGCCGGGCAGTACGCCATAACGGTCATAGTTGGTCAAAACAATAACGGGCAGGTAGGCTTGAAGGAATGGTTGTTGGTCAATTCCCCAGTTGATGATTCCAGCCTTGATACCTTTCACGATCTCGGTACCCAGATCGAAAGTTCCGAAGTATAGGTCACCGGCCATACCGTTTTCTTTCAGCGCAGCAATGGTCGGATCTGCCGAGGTTGGGCCCAGGGTCAGAACCGCATCCGTGTTTTTGTTGGCCGAGAGATAGGCCAGCACCTTATTTTTGATCTCGGAAGGATCCTGCCCGGAATCAATCATCTGACTACCAAGTTCTACACCCAGACCATCGGCAAAACCCTGACAACGCTGGGTCGAGGATGGACTAGAAATATAATGATTCACACACAAGAAAGATCCGACACCATCGCCCTTGGCGCGTAGACCGGCCGCATGACCAGCGTCATACTCGGGTTGACCGACATACATCAGTGCCCCGACTTCACGTGCCTGCTCGGGCGTTCCCGAGTTCATGATGATCACGTTAATGCCCCGATCGACAGCATCTCTGATCGGACCCGATAGTACGTCGTAATCGGACAGGGTAGTGATTATGCCGTTAGGGTTTGAAGCGGCCGCCTGCTGGATAATGCGTGCCATATCGGCCAGATCTCCGGTCGGCGGGTTGCGATATTCGACTGTCACACCCATTTGCTTACCGGCCAGCTCGATGCCGTTCTTGACCGTGTTCCACCAACTGTCGGAATCAGGTGCGTGGCTGACGAGAATATATTTCTCACCTGCCGCCGTGGCGTTGGTGCTTATCATCGCAAGCGGCGCGGCGATTGCCAAAGAAAATATCACAGCCGTAAATAAATTAACTTTTTTCATATATCCTCCGAGTAGGTTGGTTGGCCTACAAAAAAACATTATTCAGAGCAGCGCTCTGTTACCTTACTAAGAAGGTAGCTGGTTTAACCCCGGCACAATTGGTTAGGTCCGGGCATTATTGTTACCACCCAGATAATCATCCGGTGGACCTGAGCTTGCCTCTTGTTGTCACATTCCGTTGCATATTAGTGCATAACTCAAAGGGTGCTAGCTTTGTACCACTATAGAATATAAATAGCAACTTAATTAAAAATGGAATATATATTCCAAATTAACATTGCATTGCGTATACTTAGCCCGGGTCTTTGAATTGTCCTGTTTAATTGAGAGGTTTTCAGGTGAGTACAGCTCACTAATACCTCATCGGATCCGGCAAGAGAGGGCGACAGAACAAGATTTGCGTTTCAGCTAACTGCGTTATATTCGGGGCTATGATGTCAACTGCGATAAGCCAACACCCACCCAGGGCATTCAGTGCGTTAAAGCCCTGGCTGCATGAACACTATGTTTCATTGCCCAGGCGTTTACAGAGTGTTGCAGAATTTGTATTGCAAAATCCGGACGTCGTCGCACTGAATACCATTGCGGTGATTAGCGAGAGAGCCGGGGTAACCCCGTCAACGCTGGTTCGATTTGCCAAGTCTATTGGTTACCAGGGATTTACCGACATGCAGTCCGTATTCCAGGAAAGCATGCGTCATATGCCACAACCGTATAATCAGCGCATCCATCATCTGGACGACAAGGAGCAACTCGAGCAAACGGTATTACACAGGTTCAGCCGGGCAGCCAATGCCTCAATCGACAAGTTGGAACAACAGGCGGACGAGGCGGCCATCTTGCAGGCCAGTGAGCAACTGGCGAGCGCGCGTTGCATCTATATAGCAGGGCAGGGGCGAGCCACACCGGTGACGACTTACCTGCATTACATGTTTGTGAAGATGGGCTTACAGGCCGTGTTGCTGGACGGATTAGCAGGCACGATGGCTGACAAGGCGAACCTGATACGACCCGATGAAGTGCTGGTAGCGGTTAGCTTCAACCCTTATACCGCTAATACGCGCGAACTGGTGGATATCTGCCTGGCACAGAAAGTACCCGTGGTTGCATTGACAGACTCTACCTTAAGCCCTATCGCCAGGACCGATGACCTGCACCTCGAAGTGCTCGAAGAGGAAGTAGGCGGTTTTAGAGGGTTATCGGCGACGATGTGCCTGGCACTGTGTCTGGCGGTGGAAACGGGTAAGCAACATTCGCAAAAAAATATTTCGGGAAATTTAGAATAATGATTCAAAAAAACCTGGATCTCATCTGTATCGGTCGTGCCGGTGTAGACCTTTATGGAGAGCAGGTGGGTGGTCGTCTGGAGGACATGGGCAGCTTCGCCAAGTATGTTGGTGGAAGCCCGGCCAATACTGCAATTGGTACCGCTCGCCTGGGCTTGAAACCGGCTATGCTGACGCGTGTCGGTAATGAACACATGGGGCGATTTATCCGTGAGACCCTGAGCGGCGAGGGCGTCGATACCCAGCAGGTTATCACCGATCCTGATCGTCTAACTGCCCTGGTGATACTGGGAATTCAGGACGAGGATCATTTCCCACTTATTTTCTATCGCGAGAATTGTGCCGATATGGCATTGTGTGAAGACGATGTAGATCCGGACTTTATTGCCCGTGCAGGCGCGGTACTGGTGTCCGGCACCCACTTGAGCACAACCAGTGTGGCCGCAGCCAGCCACAAGGCGATGAAACTGGCGCGCTCGCAAGGATCAAAAGTGGTGCTGGATATCGACTATCGACCCAACCTCTGGAACCTGGCGGGCCATGGCGAGGGCGAATCCCGGTTTATCGCTGACCAGGGCGTGAGCCAGCATTTGCAAAAATTTCTTGTCGACTGTGATCTGATAGTCGGCACCGAGGAAGAATTTCAAATTGCCGGTGGTAAAGACGATACTTTATCGGCCCTGTCGACGGTGCGCGAGCTAAGCGACGCGGTGCTGGTATGTAAACGTGGCGCCATGGGGTGCAGAGTTTTTGAATCGGTGGTCGATGGCTGGGATTCAGCTGTCTCTGGATCAGGGTTTGAGGTCGAGGTTTTCAATGTATTAGGTGCCGGCGATGCCTTCATGGCGGGATTACTGCGCGGCTGGTTACGGGGAGAAGACTGGCCCAAAAGCTGTACTTATGCCAATGCCTGTGGCGCCTTTGCCGTGTCGCGCCATGGCTGTTCACCGGCTTATCCATCGGAATCGGAATTGCAGGATTTCATCAAAAATGGCAGCGAGTATGGGGCACTGCGGTTTGATCCGCGCCTCAACCATCTCCATCGGGCTACTAACCGGCGAAAAGATTACACGCGCATCGTCGCTTTCGCCTTTGATCACCGACACCAGTTTGACACCTGGGCCCGCGAGCATGGGCGCGATGCCGTGGACGTCGACCAATTTAAGACGCTGGCCTGGAAGGCTGCCGAGGAAGAGGCGGGCAGTGATTCCGGTTTCGGTGTGCTGGTCGATGACCGCTTAGGCCGCTCTGCCTTACAGGCTGCGACTTCATTTGGTGGCTGGGTCGGGCGTCCGATCGAAGCCTCGGGTCAGTTCCCGCTGGCTTTCGAGTCTGAAGGTGAAATTACCGAACACCTGGCCGACTGGCCACTGACACAGACGGTCAAGGTCTTGTGTCCGTACCGTCTGGATGACGATCCGGAAATTCGCGCCCGACATGAGATGATGATACAAAAGCTGGACCGTGCCTGTCGACACACCGGACATGAATGGCTTTTTGAGATTATAACCGCGCGAGATGGCAGCAGTTCCGAATTCGACAGCGTCGCGTCTATCATGGCACACTTCTACGATCTGGGTGTCAGACCCGACTGGTGGAAGCTGGAGCCGGGAATAGATGAAACCTACTGGCATTCGGTAGGACAGGTGATCGATAAGTATGATCCCTGGTGCCAGGGTATTATTGTATTAGGACTGGGTGGTTCTATTGAAGCGATTAGCGAGTCTTTCAAAGTTGCGGCCTCTGAGCCCCGGGTTAAAGGGTTTGCAGTGGGTCGGACCCTGTTTGCACAGGCAGCCAAAGACTGGTTCGCGAGAAATATCGATGACGCCACCGCGGTAGCAACAATGCGCACCAATTACCGCGGCATGATTGACGCCTGGGATGCTGCATGCGCACAATCCTGCCGACAAAAATTATCAGAGGCTCCTGAGGAGTAGATCGAAATGAAAACAATTCGTCTTACAACGGCGCAGGCCCTGGTACGCTTTTTAACCCGTCAATTCGTACGCCTCGACGATGGCGCTGAACTACCTTTATTTGCCGGGGTCTGGGCTATTTTCGGCCACGGAAACGTGGCAGGTATCGGTGAGGCGTTATTTCACGCAAAAGATCAGTTACCAACCTACCGCGGTCATAATGAACAGGGCATGGCGCATATTGCAATTGCCTTTTCAAAGGCACGTCAACGTCAACAGGTTATGGTTGCCACATCCTCGATTGGACCCGGGGCGACCAATATGGTTACCGCGGCAGCCCTGGCCCATGTCAACCGGATCCCGTTATTGCTGATTCCCGGGGATGTATTCGCTTCGGGGCTACCGGACCCGGTATTGCAGCAGGTTGAAAATTTCAGCGACGGCACTGTCTCGGTTAACGATGCGTTTCGCCCTGTGAGCCGCTACTTCAATCGCATCACACGGCCCGAGCAGTTAATCCAGACACTACCCAAAGCGATGGTGGCGCTGACCGATCCTGCGCTATGCGGCCCTGCCACGATCAGCGTCTGTCAGGACGTACAGTCGCAGGCTTTCAATTATCCACAGGTGCTGTTTGAAAAAAGGGTATGGGGATTACGTCGACAGGCACCCGACGGCCACGAACTGGCGCAAACGCTGGCCGCAATCAAGGGCGCAGACAGGCCAATTATTGTAGCCGGCGGTGGGGTACGCTATTCACGCGCAGAGGAGGAACTGCAGGCCTTTGCCACCAGGCACCAGGTACCGGTTGTCGAGACCCAGGCCGGTAAATCCTCACTGCAGGCGCATCACCCGCTTAATTTCGGAGCAGTTGGCGTTACCGGTGTGACCTGCGCCAATAAACTGGCCCGCGAAGCTGATCTGGTGCTCGCGGTTGGCACTCGCTTACAGGATTTTACAACCGCTTCGAATAGCCTGTTCAAGTGCCAGGTAATACAGCTTAACGTGCAAGCCATGGATACCGGAAAATACCGGGCCATGCCTTGTGTTGCCGATGCGAAGCTGGGGTTACAGACACTGTCTGCGAACCTGGGCGATTACCAGTCGAGCGCTGACTGGATAACGCGGGCCAACGAAGCCAGAACGGAGTGGCTGGGGGCTCAAAAGGATATTATCTCGGCCGCCGATGATACCAGTATGCCGAGTGATGCCCAGGTGGTCGCGGCAGTCAATCAAAGCGTGGCCGACAATGCTGTGGTGGTAGCGGCTGCCGGCAGTTTGCCTGCCGAACTACACAAGCACTGGAACAGTAGCGCAGTTGGTGGATACCACCTGGAGTATGGCTATTCGTGTATGGGATACGAGATTGCCGCTGGTGTCGGAGTGAAGATGGCCGAACCCGATCGTGAGGTCGTAGTGATGGTTGGCGACGGTTCCTACCTGATGATGAATTCCGATATCGCTACAGCGGTGAGCCTGGGATTGAAAGTTACCATTGTGGTACTGGATAATCGCGGTTATAGCTGTATCAATCGTTTACAGGTGGCTACCGGCGGCGCCAGCTTTAACAACCTGCTGCGAGATACTCACAATGAGGGGCTGGCCGATATTGATTTTGCCGGGCATGCCCGGTCGCTGGGCGCCAACGCCATAAAAGTGGCCAATATTGGAGAACTCAAGCTTGCAGTTAGTGCGGCTTCTGATTACGCCGGCGTCAGTGTCGTCGTCATTGATACTGACCCGATGCACAGTTCTCCCGGTGATTGCTGGTGGGAAGTGGAAGTCCCGGAAGTATCGGTACGCGACGAGGTACTGGAAAAACAGCAATCAGCGGTGGCCATTCGTAAACAGGAAAGAGGGTACTAACATGGTTCAGTTACTGGTCAAACCGACCAAAGCCCAGCAGGTACATGCGATTACGCCTGATAGCGCTGGCTGGAAGTATGTCGGGTTTGGGCTTTATGACCTTCAGGCGGGACAGGACCTGGATCTACAACAGGCAGGACGTGAATTATGCCTGGTGGTGTTGTCAGGCACGGCTAGTGTTCAGGTTGGTGAACATCACTGGACCGGCGTGGGTGGCCGCAGCTCTGTGTTCGATGAACAGGCTCCGGGCGTTATCTACCTCCCCGCCGGAGAAAAGGCCGTGGTATCGGCCGATACAGTGGTGGAACTGGCAGTATGCAGTGCGCCGGGGGAGGGTGGTAGTGGTTCGGCACGAATAATTGATGCAACCAAAATGTCGCAGGAAGTTCGTGGCAAGGGTACCAATACTCGTTACGTGCGTAACATCCTGCCTGAAACCGAACCGGCCGATAGCCTGCTGGTAGTCGAGGTAATCACACCTTCGGGCAACTGGTCTTCTTATCCCCCGCATAAGCATGACCGGGACGCCCTGCCCGAGGAAAGCAAGCTCGAGGAAACCTATTATCACCGCCTCAAACCTTCGAGCGGTTATGTGCATCAGCGGGTCTATACCGATGATCGTAGTCTGGATGAAACCCTGAGTGCGGAAGACAGGGACGTGGTGCTGGTGCCGGAAGGTTACCACCCGGTCGGAGTGCCGCATGGATATACCAGTTATTATCTTAACGTCATGGCCGGACCGATTCGTGAATGGCATTTTGCCAATGATCCGGCGCATGAATGGATTTTGAAACAAGCCGAGTAAATTCCCATGGAATTGAAATTTGGCATGTCTCCCATTTCGTGGACTAACGACGACCTTCCCCAACTGGGCGGGGACACCCCGCTCGAAACCTGTTTACGCGAAACCCGCCTGGCCGGGTACACCGGCACCGAACTTGGGGGTAAGTTTCCCAGGGACGTGAAACCCCTCGAAAAGGTACTCGCCGAACACGATCTGAAGCTGGTATCCGGGTGGTATTCGGGTCTTTTACTGAACAATAACCTGAAAAATGAACTCGAGCGGGTCAAACCCCAGCTCGAGCTGTTTGCGGCCCTGGATGCGCCGGTACTGGTATACGGTGAAACCTGGGAGACCGTGCAAAACCGTCAGGATCAGCCATTGGGCAACAAGCCGGTGTTGCCCGAATCTGAATTTATGGCCTATGGGGAGCGACTCACGGGGTTGGCGGAGTATTGTGCCAGCCAGGGTGTCGCGCTGGCGTTCCATCACCATATGGGCACTGGCGTGGAAACCGAGCGCGAACTGGAGCTGACAATGACTAATACCGGAGATGCTGTGGGCCTGCTGATCGATACCGGGCATCTGCTGTTCGCGGGTGGCGATATCGTTGCTGTGATTGAACGATACGGACAACGGGTCAACCATGTGCATGCAAAGGATATTCGATCAGAAGTACTCAATACAGTTAACAGGAACAGCGACTCTTTCCTGGATTGTGTATTAAGGGGTGTCTTCACCGTACCCGGTGACGGCATGATCGACTATTATAAGGTACTGCAGGCCCTGGCCGAGAAGAAATACGAGGGTTGGATCATTGTCGAGGCGGAGCAGGATCCGGCCAATGCCGATCCCTATGAATATGCCTGCATCGGATACGCAGCGCTCGAAGCGGCCGCATTGGCTGCCGGTTATACCATCGTCCCATAGGAGTATTGATGATCAATTTTGCCTTATTTGGTGCTGGCCGCATCGGTTCGATTCACGCTGGCAACATGGTCAGAAATGCGCGGGCGCAACTGGTGGCACTGCACGATCCTATGAAGGCCAATGCTGATCGACTTGCTGTTGAACTTGGTTGCGAGCAGATGACCCCCGAACAAATCTTTGCCAGCGATGACATCCATGCGGTGCTGATTTGTTCTGCCACCGATACCCCTGCCGCTTTGACAGAAGCACCTACTGCAGCGGGACAAAATGATATCAGCGAAAAAACAAAAAAAATAAAAAAA
>Ga0164320_10000223_pt1 | contig 17289 bp, 25 predicted proteins | sample GuaBasSediGuay11_FD_113736 | JGI IMG/M metagenome (GOLD analysis project Ga0164320, IMG submission 113736) | Subseafloor sediment microbial communities from Guaymas Basin, Gulf of California, Mexico - Guay11, Core 4567-28, 0-3 cm | ecosystem: Environmental > Aquatic > Marine > Hydrothermal...
GACATTCACGGAGGCTGGAACGTTCACATACTTCTGCTCCATCCATCCGTCGATGAAGGCGAGCATCACGGTCGAGGGCTAGCCGGCCTTCTCGACGGCCGTGGTGTCCAGCAGTTTCACGACGCCGTTGCTGAAGGCCTGTGATTCGACCAGCGTCAGCGGACCCTCGCATGGTTCGGTGAACAGAGGTACGCCCCTGCCGAGTGCGACCGGCATCAGGTAGAGCTCCAGCGTGTCGATTGCGCCTGATTGGAGCGCTGCAGTGACGACCTTGCCGCCACCGACCACCCACACCCGCTTCTCGGTCACGCTTGAATACGAGCGGATTGCTTCGCCCGTTCGCTCTGATGAGAAATCAATGGTGGCCCCTTCGGCAACCGGTAGATCCCTACTCGTCAGTACGAGCGCGGGGATTTCACCGTATGGCCAACCAAAGCCGACCACCTGTTCGTAGGTGGCCGAGCCCATCACGAGCGCACCGACGCCGTCGATGAAGTCGTGGAACTTGTACTCATCGGATCCGAAGTCGTCGAGGAATGCCACGGATCCATCGGATTCTGCGATGAATCCGTCCAGACTCACCGCTACGTACGCCACAACGTCTGATGCCATGCTTACCAGTATCGGTACTTCGTTGGAGTGATCCGGATAGGCACGCAGTAGCGTTCGGCGAACCACTCAGGAGTCCAACCGTGGTCGTCGATCACCGCCCGGTACTTCGCAAGGTAATCGGGATTGTCCACACAGGACGGAGTGTCATCATCGATGGTTGCCGTGCCCTCGATCACCACGATGTCGCCACCCAATCCGTCGCCGTCGAGGTTCAACGAAACCCGTGGGTGGTCGACAATGTTCCTGGCTCGCGGTGACTCGAGGCTGTAGATGAGGATGCTCTCGTCACTCCACAGAAACCAGATGGGGGATGTCTGGGGTGTTCCGTCGGCAGCAATCGTCGTGAGCCATCCGATGCGGTCGTGCTCCAGGCGTTCGATGACTTCTGCGCCTCTCGGATCGTTCGGGTCAATGGTGGGGATGCCGCTGCGTGGGTTGCTCATGTCAGCATCGTACCCGGACGTCCTATCGAAGAATGACGGGTAGCGTTCTCGCCATGGGATGGATGACCTCAACGATCGTGATTGCCCTTCTCTTGGCGGCGTGTTCGACGACTGCGGTGACCGATACTGTCGAAGGCCCGCAAACGACCTCGACGACTACGCAGGTATCGATCCCGTCTCAGATCGCTGACTTCGACGTACAGTCGGTGCAAGTAGGCGATCGAATGATGCTTCTGGCGATTGCGGACAGCCCATCTCTTCGGTCCCGAGGTCTTCAGGGCGTGACGGACCTCGAGGATCTCGACGGCATGCTCTTCTTCTGGCGCCACGACGGTGACGCGTTCTGGATGAAGGACACCCTCATCCCGCTCGACATCGTGTGGTTCAACGTGGATGGGACGTATAAGGACAGGGCATCGATGGTGCCATGCACCGAGGACCCCTGTCCCACCTATGCCCCTGGCGACCTTGCCTTCCGTTTCGCCATCGAAGCGCCTCCCGGCTCCCTCTCCTGGATCACCAAGTCCACCATCATCACCTACTCCGACTGATCCCCACGAGTCTGGCGTCCATACGGGCCGAATACGGCCGGATTGGACGCAAGACGTGTGAGGGCGGCAAGGGGGTGGAAGAGGGGGGGCCGGTTTGGCAGGGTGGGGGTATGCATCGCCGAGAGAAGCTCCTGTATGCCATTGCAAGAGATCAACGCGGAGTGTTCACGCTCGCTCAGGCCGAGGCCTGCGGACTCCCACGTAGAACGGTTGCGGGACGTGTTGTACAGGGTCTCTACGACGTGATCCATCCCGGTGTCTACGGACTCGCCGGATCGGACGACACGTGGATGCAGGCCGTCATCGGAGCGGTTCTGTCCGCCTCGGAGCCTGCAGCTGCCTCTCACCAAACGGCAGCACGGTTGTGGGGGATGGCCGATCGCAAGCCAGGGATCATCGAGGTCGTATCGCGAAGGCATCTTCGCGTGAAACGCGATAGGTTCACCGTGCACGAATCGAAGGACCTGGCGGAACACGACATTGTGCAACTCGACGGCGTCTCTGTCACGACAGCAGCGCGAACGGTCGTCGATCTTGGAGCGTCCGCACCCTCGTGGGTCGTGGAAAAGTGCCTTGACACGGGGCTACGGAAGCGCCTTTTCACCATCTGGGATGTGCATCGATTCATGTGCAGGGTGGCCCGCCCCGGTCGGACGGGCATTGGGACAATCCGTCCACTTGTCGAGGAGAGATTGACTTGGCAAGCGATTACGGAGAGCGACCTGGAGGATCTGTTCCGCAAGATCGTGGCTTCGTCCTCGTATCCGATGCCAGACACGCAGCACAGGCTGCTCGATGCCGAAGGCACGTTCGTTGGCAGATTCGACTTCGCGTATCCGTCACGGCTCGCGATCATTGAGACCGACAGCGAGGGATTCCACATGGATCCTGTCTCGTTCCAGCGTGACCGCGAGAAACAGAACCGCGCGCATGCTCTTGGATGGACGGTGTACCGCGTCACCTGGCGCCAACTCATCGACGACCCAGACTCGGTGCTGCAGATCATCGCCGCGATTTGGGAGGACTAGAGCTGTCCTGCGTCCAATCCGGCCATATTTGGCGCGTATGGACGCCAGACTCGAGTACTGCCGTGCTTGCATGAGGGAGCGAACGATCGTATCGCGCTACACTTCCCGATAGCTGGCATCCGTACGGTGCCGCCCTGGTTGACTTCGTGTTTCCAGGCATACATCCTGCTCCTACCACTCGTGGGAGCCGTCCGCACAGCGGATGTCCGAAGGAGGAACAATCAATGCGCTCATACGAGCTAATGGTGATCCACCGCTACGACATGGCAGAGCCAGACGTTCGTAGCGCAGTGGCCGAAATCGAGAAGGCCATCACCGATCGCGACGGATCCGTCAAGGATTCAGACTTCTGGGGCAAGCGTCGCTTCGCCTATGAGATCGACCACATGAACGAGGGGTACTACTCCGTCATCATCTTCGACGGCGATGTGCAATTGCAGGACACGCTGCATCGTTCCCTTGGCCTGCTCGACAGCGTGGTGCGCCACAAGATCATGCGGAAGGTTGCGTAGGTCTATTCGTGTCACAGTGACAGTTCACACTGGTGAACAAGTCGAGAGAAGAGGAAAATTATGAGCAACAATGTGACCGTCGTAGGAAACCTCACCGCGGACCCCGAGCTTCGTTTCACCGCAAGTGGCGTTGCCATGGTCAACATCAGCGTCGCAGACAGCCGCAGATATCAGGATCGCAATGGCGATTGGCAGGAGGAAACGAGCTTCTTCCGCGGAACCTGTTGGCGTGATCTCGCGGAGAACGTAGCCGAGTCACTCACCAAGGGTGCCAGAGTTGTCATTTCTGGTCGCCTCAAGCAACGCACGTGGGAAACCAACGAGGGCGAGAAACGAAATGTCGTCGAACTCGACATTCAGGAGATCGGCCCTTCCCTGCGTTGGGCCACGGCAACCGTCACCAAGACGCCCCGGTCGGAAGGCGGAGGCAGCTACGGAGGGGGCAAAACGACCCCTGCCGCACCGGTTGCTCGCACCGACTTTGGTCCTGACGAGGCACCTTTCTAGGAAGATTCGAGGAGAATATCAATGGCAGGTCCAACAAAACCAAGGAGACGTCGTCGTCCCGAGCTAACCGCCAAGAAAAAGCGACCGGTGTACAAGTTCGCTGAGGGGGAAACGGTCGACTACAAGGACATCGCGCTGCTGCGCAAGTTCATGTCAGACAGGGGGAAGATCCGCTCGCGTCGCGTGACCGGGCTGACTCCGAAGCGACAGCGTGAGGTCGCCCAGGCGATCAAGAACGCCCGCGAGATGGCGATGCTTCCGTACACATCACAGAGGTCGGGAGGCCCAGAGAGATCTGGTCGCTCCCAGAGGTCGAACAGATGAAGGTCATCCTCACCAAAACGGTGGAAGACCTGGGCGAGAAGGGCGATGTGGTCGAAGTGGCCAACGGATACGCCCGCAACTACTTGGTTCCCAAGAAGTTCGCCGTGAAGGCTTCGGACGGTGCACTCAAGCAGGCCGAGTCGATGCGCGTTGCCCGGATTGAGGCCGACCGCAAATCGCTTGACGAAGCCCAAGCCCTTGCAGACACTCTCGCAGGAATGCGTGTTGTGGTGGCTGCTCGTGCCGGTGATGCTGGCAACCTCTTCGGCTCCATCGGGGCAGCAGACATCGGTGAAGCGATCGTCAAGTTTACCGGTATCGACATAGACAAGAAGGTCATCCAGATCGCTGAGCCAATAAGGGAGATCGGCCTCCACGAGATCGCACTCAAGCTTCACAGCGAGATCGAGGTATCCGTAACCCTGGACGTGATTCCAGCGTAGGGAGACGCCAGATTTGGAAATGGGAGGGCGCACTGGCGCGATATCCCCATTGCCTTCGCAGCATGCGCGGCTGGCATCCCCTCGAAACGGACCCTTTCAACGAGCAAACGACGCCCGTGGACGGCAAGCCGAGCATTACGGTGACCCATGAAGACCTCCAGTGGGTGTTGACAGCCTGCACCACTCCACTCGGAGGTCTCCACCTATGCAAGAACTGTCACCAAGGTCGTGTCCGGGTACGCCTAGAACACCGCTTCGTCGGTAGAGCGCGAAGAACAAGCTGGACCGCGAAAACCGTGGACGCTCTGAGTGTCTGCCCCGGCAGTTGTTTCCCTTATGCTCGACATGCTGGTGCCAGATCATCGGAATACGTCACACCCGGCGTGCATGATGGCGAGAGACACGTTGACGACGATTCTGAGGAGGACAGGTGACAGCGGTCATCGAAACACAGACCGCCCGATCACCACGGGTACCACCTCACAGCATCGATGCGGAAGAGTCCGTACTTGGCGCAGTGCTTCTTTCGAGCGATGCCGCCAACGTGGCACTTGAGAAGCTCCACCTCGAGGACTTCTACAAACCAGCGCACCAACAGATATTCGAGGTCATCCGTCAGCTCTTTGACTCCAACGAGCCGATCGACGCAGTCACGGTGTCCGAGGGTCTCAGACGCGACGGCTCACTCGATCGAATGGGCGGTATCGAAGCCCTCACTCGCTTGATCGATTCGGTACCTTCGACGTCGAACGTCGAGTACTACGCCGGCATTGTTGAAGAACATTCGCTGCGGCGTCGGCTGATGAAGGTCGGCGGCGATATCGGTCTCATCGCCCTCAACACGCAGGACCCGATTTCTGATGTCGTTGACCAGGCAGAGCAAGCCGTATTCGCCGTTGCGGAACGCCAGGTCGGAGATGGTTTGCAGAACATCGATGATCTGCTCGGCCCGGCGATAGAGAAGGCAGAAGAGCTCCATCGCAATGGAGCGGAGGTAACGGGAATCGCCACGGGTTACCGCGACCTCGATCGCAAGCTCACCGGGTTGCACCCGACGAACCTCCTGATCCTGGCTGCTCGCCCCGGTATGGGTAAGACCTCCCTGATGCTCAATATCGCCCAGAACGTAGCTCTGGCAGGGAACACGGTCGCGATATTCAGTCTTGAGATGAGTCGCGAAGAGATCGTCACCCGCATGCTATGTGCGAACGGTCGTATCGATTCCCAGAAGCTCAGGACCGGGCGTCTGACGGAAGCCGATTTCACAAAGCTATCCAACGCCGCAGGCGCCCTGTACAAGCAAGATATCTTCGTTGACGACTCACCCGGGCTCACTGTTACAGAGATCAGGGCCAAGAGTCGAAGGCTCAGACGCCGTCCCGGACTTGACCTGATCCTTGTCGATTATCTGCAGCTCATGAATGGATCCGGACAGGAGAACCGTCAGCAGGAGATCGCCACCATCTCGCGGTCGCTCAAGAGCCTCGCGCGTGAGCTCAACGTACCGATCATTGCTCTGTCGCAGTTGAACCGTGCTGTGGAGAACAGGGAGGACAAGCGTCCACGCCTTGGTGATCTTCGAGAGTCTGGCGCTGTCGAGCAGGACGCCGATGTTGTGATGTTCATCTACCGTGACGAGTACTACTCGCCTGAGAAGGTCGAGTCGAAAGGCATTGCAGAGGTCGTGGTCGCAAAGCACCGTCAGGGCAGCGTTGGCAAGGTTGAGATGACGTTCCTTCCAGAGTTCACCCTCTTCGCCGACATGGGACGCGCAGACCCGCCGATGTGATCCCGCTGTCGATCGCCGTCGCTAGCCTCGTCGAATGGAGTCGGAGCAGCGCAGACAGTTTCTAGCAATCGGCGCCCTCGCGATTCTCGCCGTCGCATGGGGTGCCATTCCACTGTTCGTTCGCAACGATGTGCCATCGATACAGCTCGTTGGGGTCAGGGTCACGTTTGGTGCAGTGGCGCTGGTTGGAGCTGCGGCGGCGGTGGGAAGGCTTGCGGTCCCACAGGTCCGGCGCTGGAGGCTCATCCTCTCCGGTGTGCTCCTCGCGTTGCACTGGATTACGTTCTTCGAGTCGATCAAGCTCACCACCGTTGCTGTTGCACTTGCGATGCTGTACCTCGGTCCGATCGGTGCGGCCATCCTTGCCGGACCCCTGCTCGGTGAAAGTGTCGATCGAAGACTCTGGGCAGCACTCGGTTCCGCGATGTTCGGTACGCTCCTCGTCGTTCAACCGTGGGAGTCGGGTGGCGTGGATGCGACGGGCCTCGCCATGGCTGCACTCTCGGCAGCTCTTCTCACCGCCGTCATGCTTGTTGGCAAACCCGTTGCGAGCGATCTGGGTGGTTTGACGATGGCGACGGGAGAGCTGATAGTCGCTTCGGTCCTCCTTGCACCGGCGACATACCAGGCACTCAGCCAACATGGGGAACACATAGTGAACTTCCTGATCCTCGGTGCCGTCTTCACGGGACTGGCCGGTTTCGTGTTCTGGGAGGTGATGCGCCATATCCCAGTTGCGGCGGTGAGCGTGGTGATGTACCTCGAGCCGGCATCAGCTGTCATCTGGGCTGCAGTCCTGCTTGGAGAGACTCCGAACGCAACAGCCTGGCTCGGTGTAGCGCTTGTGATCGCTGGAGGTATGGTCGCAGCGACAGCGACGGGCAAGGACCAGGAGGCGATCGGTGCTCAAGCCGCTCTTTGAGGTCCAGGGTCTGCGGATTGCTGTTGCAGATGATCGCACATCGCTCAAGGGTGACGACGGACCGGTGACCGAGGATGGTGAGCAACTTGGGTCAGGTTGGGTCGAGATCGTTCCCGGCGCATCGTATCGGGTAAACGCAGGCGAAGTGCTTGGACTTGTTGGTGAATCGGCATCGGGGAAGTCACTCATGCTGATGGGAGCTTTCGGTCTCCTGCCAATCGGCGCAAGGGTCATCGGCGGCACGACCCGGTACAAAGGCCACGAGTACAAACCGTCTCAGCCCTGGCAGGGCGAAGACGATGTGCCCTCACGCAGAGCGCGCAAGCAGCGACGGATCGCCGGGACCTCTGAGGTGCGATGTCATAGTGCGGCTCAACTTGACCTTCCGGGGATCCGGAGCTGAGTTATTCCTCTTTGCGGGATCCGATGCCGAGGAGGCATACGACGGCTATCACGATGCCAAGCGCGATGGATGGGAGGAGGTTCCCGCCGTAGCTGCCTGCGTGCGTGAAGAACGCCGCTGCGAGCGCCTCCACAGGTTCGGCATGGGTCCTGGCCTGGGTTGATCCTTCGACTGCCGATGTTGGTACGGCGATTCGTGGCATGGCTGCGGTGACCGCAAGACCACTCTTGTTGATCATGGTGTCTCGGTCTTCAGGTGAGACGGCTTCGTCGAAGGTGAGCGGTGGAGCGGTAGACGATGTCGTTCGGGGGATGGTCGTTGTCGTCACCGGAACGGTCGTCGTCGTGGACCGTTCGGTGGGCCTAGAAGTGGTAGTTGTTTCGGGAGGCTTGGTTGTGGTGGTTGTTGTCGTCACCGGAACGGTCGTCGTCGTGGACCGTTCGGTGGGCTTGGAAGTGGTGGTTGTTTCGGGAGGCTTGGTTGTGGTGGTTGTTGTCGTCACCGGAAGGGTCGTCGTTGTCGTGGACGTGGTGGTCGTGGTAGGTGTTGCCTCAAACCTTGCCTCTACGGTGACGTTGTCGATGATCCAGTAGGCCTTGAGGCTCTCGGCTTCGGTGATCATGAACCTGATGACCGTATCTGAGGCGACCCAGTCGTTGATATTGATTGTGGTCTTGTTCTTCAGGCCGTCGTCATGCTTGTCGAGACTGATGGTCTTGACGGTGATCCAGGTGTCCCCTCCGTTCGGTGAGACCTGGACGATGGCAGTACCTGCGGAGTCGTCGTCGAGCAGTTCGCGACCGTGGTTGAAGACCAGCCTCGCCTTGGTGGCTCCGGTCAGGTCGACGGCCCGATAGGCGCCATGCCCCGCTGCACTGTCATCGGCTCCACCGATCTTCAAGCAGAGGGCTCCGTCACAATACGCGTGATCCCACACCCGCACATAGCCTGAGGTCGGTCCGTCTGATTCGCTGATCTCTATCCAAGGTCCGTCATAATCGAGGGTGCCGTCGTTGCCTGCAAAACTCTGCGCAGAGAACATGTCGACGTATGTCTCTTTCGTCTCGTCGGCGAATGCGGGGATCGCGATCATCACAAAGAGTGCCAAGGCTCCAACGAATGTGAACGGTCGTCTCATTGTCGTCATACCAATACCGGATCCGAGCCAGCGGTACGCTGCGGCACCGGCGTGCGCTCTGTCGGCCGCGTGTCGATTGGGACGTCCGCCTTTCGAGGAAGTGAGACTTCAAAATTGGTCAGCCCGCCGGCGCGCACGAATCTGATTTCGCCACCCATTGTCTGGGCGAGTGATCGTGCGATCGACAGACCGAGTCCAACGGAACCCGTGAGGAGCGTCTCGTTTCCATCGTGGACGAACCGGTCGAAGAGGCGTTTCTGGATGTCCGATGAGAGTCCTTCTCCGTTGTCAGACACCGTGATGATCGTATGGTCGTCTACCTCCTCGAGGTAGATGACAACCGATGGTCCACCGTGCTTGATAGCGTTCGAGACCAGATTCCGGACGATCTGGCGAACCCGAACGGGATCGGCCCATGCGAGCACTTCGCCTACGACGCGCACGTCGGTGCCTGCGCGTACCATCGCTCCAATTGCCGCCTCGGATTCGACACGTATGTCCACATATTCGTAGTTGAATCTCAGTGCATTTGACTCGAGGCGTGCGGCCGTGAGGAGATCGTCGACCATTCGGGACAGCTCCGCCGAGTCCTCGTTGATGAGCGCAATGAGCTCCATTGCTTCGTTGGGGTCGAGAATCTCGTTCTCGAGCAGGTACTCGCTGAATCCGTAGATACTCGTCAGCGGTGTTCTCAGCTCGTGGGAGATACCTGCAATGAACTCGTCCTTGGCCACGCCGAGTTTGCGCTCGGCGCGAAGCCTCGCATCCATCTTGAGACGAGCCTCGCGGATCTGGCGACGCACGATGAAGAAGTAGAGGATGATCGCGGCTGCGGGTATCAAGAGCGTCGCAAGGAATTTCGTTACCCAGCCGACGATTCCGGCGAATCTCTCGGTCGTGTGAATCTCGCCCACGATCTCTGACTGTCGAACAGCGAGAGAGTTGGCGACAGTGGCGTACAGAGGCTCAAACGACGCTGTGCGGATTTGCTCGGCAGCGATACTGCCACCTGCGACCAGGAGGTCCAGCACCTCGTCACCCGTGTCGACAAGGTATCCCAGCTCTGCTCCCAGGTCTGTCGTGTCGGGATTCGCTGTGAGAGCCTCGACCCAGCGCCGAGTCCCTTCAAGAGTTGATGTAGCTTCGGTCAGGGCAGCGTCACGCGCATCGGTTGATGCAACACCGAGTTCGTAATCGATGCTGAAGACGACTGCTTGGGCGATGGAGGCTCGAGCAATTGCAGCGGAACCAGCCGAGGCGTTCGCTTCATGAAGCTCCTGGGCATTCGTTGCGACTTGCTGTGCACTGGATGATGTTGAAAAGACGTACGCAAGGGCAACCAGTATCGCGACAACGCCGAAGCCTCCGAGGACAGCGACCGCTCGATTGCGAACATGCGAAGTGGCTTGTGCCCCGGTGGCATCACTCGATTCCATTCATTGGTATCGGTACCATCACACAGAATCCGTAATTCCCGAGTGGTCTATTTCTGAGTGAACACACTGACTAGTGCTGTGTCAGGCAACCTTTGCGGTGTTCTGCCGGCCAGGAACACCGCTCGCTGTGTCCTCGTCCTCAACGCAGTCCAGACTGCGCCTTCGTCCTGCGTCCTTGTGATCAGTGCCCCTGACTCGACATCGACCCCACGAACGTTGCCTGACACGGCACTAGCCTGGATGCCTCGACGCGGTGGTGGGAGCGGTACAAAACCCGCTCCCACCGAAACGACCGTCCCCGTCGTTACCTATCCCATGTCCGTCTCGACCGATTCCTAACACTCGCCCTTCTCTGTTAGGTCAGCCACGAGTCGGACATGTAGGCTTGATGTAGGCGAGGAGGAACCTATGCGGAATCCGAGCGCCGATGGGCGTTTCCGCATGATCTACGCAGCGAACCACGAACCGATCAGGTCGTACTGCCTCCGACGCGTCCCCTTGGACGACGTGAACGATGTGATGGCCGACGTGTTCCTCGCCATGTGGCGCCGGATCGATGATGTTCCGTCGGGAGAAGCCGCAAAGCTCTGGTTGTTCGGTGTGGCTCGCAACTGTGTCGCGAACTCCCAGCGCACGACGCGACGATCCCGACGGCTCAGAGCCAAGCTCGCTGCTGTTCCATTGGCTTTTGCGTCTTCACCCGAAGCCGTCCTTGTGCGAAATGAATCCGCGGATGAGGCGATCGCCGCACTCGAGCAACTCAAACCGCTCGATCAGGAGATCGTTCAGCTGAGGGTTTGGGAGGAGCTGTCCTCCGAGGAGATCGCAGAAGTTGTCGGATCGACTACAACGGCTGTTGACATGAGGCTCTCCCGGTCACGAAAGCGACTGAACCAGATACTCACCGATGATCAGAAGCGATTTGCAAGTGTCCGTCCCCATCGTGTGAAAGGAGGTGAGTCTTGATGATCGACAGCTTTGACCGAATCAAACTGGCAGACGCCGCTCCACGCGGTTCAGAGCCGCCGGCAACGGTGCTGACGCTCGAGGCTCTTCTCGTGGACATCGATGAAAGGGCGGGATACATGCCTATCGATACGAGACCAATGGAAGCGGAGACCCCGGAGAAGAATAGGAAACCGTCAGGCTGGCTCGCAGCAGCGGTTGCCTTTGGCGTGGTGCTGTTGTTCGGTGGCATCATCGCCTTGACGATGACGAACCTGGATTCCAGTTCTCCCCCGGCCGACGGAGGAGAAACCGTCACGACCGTGGCACTGACGGCCGAGCAACAGGTGAGGTACGACACCGCACTGGAGACGATTGCAGTGTTCAACAGCGGCGACATCGACGCCTGGATGAGCCTGTTCCGCCAGGACGGCGCGTTCTGGGGCCTCCAGATGTCGGGAACCCACATCGTGGAGTTCATCGAGTTCCGGATGGCTCTTGGAGAACAGATCGCCGTCGACGAATGCTCACCGTACGAATACGATGACACGAAGACCGACTGCACTGTGAGTATCGAGAACGACCTGTTCGCCAAGGCAGGAATCGATCTCGGAGAAGGGCAGTGGATCATCAAGAGTGACGAGAGGGGTCGCGTGCTGGACATCAACCGGGCCGGGCTTCAGGACCGACCGGTAGGCCCGCTCATGAAGACGATGAGTCTCTGGATCCAGGAAGCGCATCCGGATGTGTGGGAGGACGTGTTCGTCACAGCTGGCGATTGTTCGCTGGATCTAGGCTCTCCGAATTGCTACAACGGAGTGTGGTACGGAACGGTCGACACAGCACGTGAGCTGGTCCGGTTGGCGGATGAGTTCATCGCCCAGTCAGATACCTACCCACTCGACGGCTAGGTGTAGCCCGATTCGTGGACGGTCTGTGCACATGCATGGACCGTCCGACGCGCGCAACCTCTGGCGTACCATCAGGACATGTCAGTTGTCGAAAGGGATCTCGTGATTGTGTCGGGTGCGGACGCAGGGGAGTATCTCCAGACGCAACTCACCCAGGATGTTCTTGCCCTCGCCGTCGGGGAGTCGGCGTGGTCATTCTTGCTCAATCCGAAGAGCGAGATCATTGCGCTGATGCAGGTCACTCGGTCCGCTGAAGTGGAATTCACCCTTGAGATGGAATCAGATTTGGGCGACACCGTGCGTCAGACAATCGATGAGTTCCTCGGTCGTATGGATATCTCTTTCGAGCAACGGACGGTCGACACCCCCGTTGAGGAAGAGAAGGACAGAATCGCACGGGGATGGCCGCGCATGGGCCAGGAGATCGATGGCAGCGTTACCCCGGCAATGACGGGCATTGTGGCTGAAACGATCGCCTTCGAGAAGGGGTGCTACACGGGTCAGGAATTCGTGGCACGCGTGCACTACCGAGATGCGGCACCTCCGAAGCGTCTCGTACACCTCGTATTCGACGACAACGAGGAGCTGTCAGAGGGCGCCCCGATCGCCGTCGACAGCAACGATGTCGGGACGGTCACATCGGTGGCGCAAGGTATCGCTCTCGGATACCTCAAGCGTGGTGTCGACACCCCGTCCCATGGAACAGTCGACAACGCGGCCGTGGAGTTGCTCCCTATTCAGCCTTCGTGACGCAGAACTCGTTGCCTTCGGGGTCGGCCATCACAGTCCAGTGGAAACCGCTGACCTCATGATCCTGCAGCCGTGACCCACCGAGACCCTCGACCCTGGCGATCAATCCCTCCGGATCCCCGTGGGAGAGGTCGAGGTGAAGTCGGTTCTTGTCGGTCTTGTCCTCGGGGACCTTCTGAAACGCAAGCCTGATGTGGTTCCCAGGGATCTTCGAGCCGAAGATGTAGCCGGGGTACCGCTGCTCGGCCTCGACACCGAGGATCTGACCCCAGAATTCGATCAACGCCTCAGGGTCATGGCAGTCGATCATTATCGCTCCCAATCGAGCATGAACATCGGTCACTGTGTACCTCCGAAGTCTTGATGCATTTGGGATGGTGTCGGTCCGCTCTGGCCCTGGTACTTCGATCCAAGCTCGGGAGAGCCGTATGGGTACTCGGCGGGCGTCGTCATCTGGTAGAAGCTGATCTGTCCGATCTTCATGTATGGGTAGATAGCGATCGGAAGGTTCGCAACGTTGGACAGTTCGAGGGTGACCTGACCCTTGAATCCCGGGTCGATGAAGCCTGCTGTGGAATGGATGAGCAGACCGAGGCGCCCGAGACTCGACTTGCCCTCGAGGCGGGCAACGACGTCGTCAGAGAGACCGATGATCTCACGCGTTGAGCCGAGAACGAACTCGCCCGGATGCAGAATGAATGGCTCGTCATCGCTGGCCATGACTCCGACGGTCAGATCCCCTTGGGGCGCCTTCGGGTCGATCACGGCATATCTGTGATTCTCGAAGACTCTGAAGTGGGGGTCACATCGCAGATCGATACTCGATGGCTGAACCATCGAGGCATCATATGGATCGATGGTGATTCGGCCGCTCTCGATCGCTTCCTTGATGGTTCGGTCTGAGAAGATCATCCGCAGCCGATGGTAGCCGACCCTTCGAGCCCTTCAATGTTGATGCGGGCCGTTTGTGCGGGCGTCCTCGCGAGATTGCATCGGTGCCAGGTAGTCCTCCGGATCCGAGGAGCCGATGTACGTGCTGGACCGCAACTCGTCGCGATGGGAGTCCGTCATGGCAGAACGACTTCGTGACCGGTGTTGTACCAGTTGGTGATACCACCGTCGATCTCGGTGATGTTCGTGAATCCGAGATCCTCGAACGTGCTCATCGCCTGTCCTGAACGGTTGCCAGATCGGCAGTACACGACGTAGTGCGCGTTCTTGTCGAGGATCTCAAGATTATCAGCGAACGATGCCTCGTAGAAGTCGATGTTGATGGCGCCCTCGATGATGCCTTCGTTGTACTCCGCGGGAGTGCGGATGTCGAGGACCATCTCGTTGGTCTCTTCGGCGATTACTGCTGCTGCGGCCTCGGGGCTGACGGTCTCGAGCGTTGCCCCACTCGGTGAGCAACCTGCAAGCACGACGGCACCGAGCGCTGCGCATGCGAGCAGCGTCTTGGTGGTGTTCTTTATGGCTAACGACCTTTCGTGAGAGGCAGTCCCGCACGCGCCCAAGCGAGTATGCCGACTTTTACGTTGTGAGCCTCGATGTTGTGCCATGCCAGGAGGCGAGCAGCAGTATCTGACCGATTCCCGCTCCTGCAGAATGCGAGGACCTTCTTGCCCTTGAGCTCGTCGAGATGATCAGGGATTGCCTCGAGGACGATGTGGATCGACCCGGGTGGGTGTCCCTGGGATCTCTCGCGGGCTGTGCGAACATCGAGGATCACGTATCCGTCGTCCGATGCCATCTTGTGAGCAGTAGCTACGTCAACGCCTGTCTTGTAGCGTCGGAAGATCACGCGATTTCTCCGGTGGTGTTGCAATGGATGTGAGAATGGGGCCCACGTCTCGATGAATACCCAGAGGGGTATGGTACCGCGATGAGGAGTGCACCAATCGGACTCCTTGCCGACCGAGTTGTGGATCTCGCCCTACTTGAGACGGTGCAGACGACCCAGGGGCCTAGCGACCCTTGACCATCCTCATTGTCATGGGATAGCGATATGTCTCGCCGTTCGCGGCTTTGACCGCTGCGATAATCGCCATTACGAACGAGAAGATGGCCAGGGCGATCAACATCAGAAATCCGATGAGAACGATGATGAGCAGCGCCGAGATCAAACCGTAGATCAGTACCGATAGCTGGAAGTTGAGTGCTTCCCTCCCATGTGCCTCAACGAACGCATCCTCATCGCGCTTGATGAGCCAGACCATCAGGGCACCGATGATATAGATACCTGCCAAGGGCAGGAGGTGTGCGGCGACAGCCCACACTTTCGATTCTGACGACACATCACTTGTATCGGGCCGTTCTTGCTGCGGCTCGGTGGGGGGGTTTTCGGTCATTGATCCTCCGAGTGCGGTTCGAGGCGGATGCTAGTCACCTGACCCTTGCCTTCCGTTCCATGTCAGGCAACGGACGGCTAGCCAAGCCGGAGGAACATCTTCTCGAGTGCATCGGGGGAGTAACCCTGCGCATCTGCGAGATCTGGATTGCGTCTGCACTCCTCCATCGTTGCGGAGAAGAACCGGAAGCCCGCCCTGCTCAACGCACGGTTCGCCGCAGCGAACTGAGTCAACACGTCGTTGCAGTCGCGACTGTCATCGATCATGGCCTGGAGGCCTCGAAGTTGGCCCTCGACACGTTTGAGCCGGTTGATGATGTCGTCGCGGTCCTCATGTTGAAGGTCCATGATCGAATTATACCCCCAGGGGGTATCGAATTGTGGCGGGCGCCTCAGCTGGCCTGGACGTGTGTTCAAACTCTGATGTGCACACTCGTGTGCCCGGAACGAACCAGACCGGCGACCTCACGTCTCCGTGTGACGATGAACTGGAGGCATGTCAACCAGTGGAGCGTGTCATCTGTTTCTCCCAGCTAGAACCAGGCCTCCTCGGCATTTTGCCAGGTATGCATCGTACGCGAGCCATCCAAACACCGCGTATCAGCTCTCTACGAGGTGCGACCGAGACCGGGCTCGGGAGCGCCGATGAGCACGGCCGTGTTGCCTGGCGAAAGCTGGCCGAGGTCCATGTCATGGTGGACGTCACCGATGTCATCGAACTCTGCGACTTGGCCGAGACATGGATCGATCTTCCCATCAACAACGAGTTGGTTGTATGCGTAGGCCTGTTCGTCGTTCGTGCCGTGTGATCCCTGAAGTCGCTTCTGTCTCATCCAGTGATATCGGAGGTCTACCACTGCTGTGTAGCCGGTTGTTCCGGCACAGATGACAACCATCCCCCCCGAATCGCAAACAAAGATCGACGTGGGAATTGTGTCCTCACCCGGGTGTTCGAAGACGATGCTTGGATTGCGGCGCTCACCGACAACATCCCACAATGCCTTCCCGAAGGCGCGTGCGCCCGCAGTCCATTCTCGTTGGGCGTCGGTGTCCGCCCAGTGCGGTGGGACGCCCCAATGCGAGAACTGCTTGCGGTCCAAGTATCCGATGGCCCCGATGTCCTGGCAGTACCGCCCTCGTTCGGCGCTCGAAACTACCGCGATCGCTTTTGCGCCGGCGAGCGTCACCAGTTGGATTGCCTGGGTCCCGAGGCCGCCGGAGCCGCCCCACACGAGCACGATATCGCCCTCCCCAACGGTGTTTCCGGACCATCCGTGAAGCATCCTGTATGCGGTCGTTCCCACCAAGGTCGCTGCGGCAGCCTCCTCCCATGTGAGACGAGGCGCCTTCGGCATGACCTGATGCTCGGCTGCGAGACAGAACTGGGCGAACGACCCGTCGTTTGTCTCGTAACCCCAGATCTTGGATGATGGGGCAGTCATGGGATCCTTGCCTGCCAAAATCCATGGATCATTCTCATCCCAGACGCCGTGGTGAACCACGACTTCATCGCCGATGCTGACCTTCGTGACACTCTCGCCTACCGCCCACACGATGCCCGACGCATCGGAGCCTCCGACGTGGAAGTCGCGGGAGTCGCCGCCCTTCTGACGAACCTTGATGACATCGATCGGCACACCCTTCGCCGCCCAGACGTTGTTGAAGTTGATACCAGCGGCCATGACTGCGATGAGAACGTCGCGTGGGCCTGGTTCAGGAACCGGCATCTCTTCCACCACGAACGCATTTCGCGGGTCACCCATACGTTCTGTTCGGACAACCTGCGCAAACATCGAATCCGGCACGACCCCCAGGTCTGGCAATGTACCGACTGGGACACTTGGGTTGCTCATTGGGTCTCCTTTGCTCTCTCTTCTTGCACCACCGACCGAGGCGTGCTCTCACTCTGAGTTAAGCCTTGGGGCGCCTGAATGTCCAGACACTGGTGTTTGAGTTACCTCGCGCTATTCGATGAGTGACCACGCGGAGTATCGCCTGTGGGGAAATGCGTCTGCATTTGGAACACCTATGGACACCGTGACTACCCGCCCAAATCGCAGCACAAATGCGTTCTGGATGTGAGCGACTGTCGACTGCCAATCCGGGTGGCGGCTTGCCTCGGGGAGCAGGATGGCGAGACGATCCACGAAATGGGCTCAGTTGCCCCGCAATACCGATAATGTCCACGACATAGCGCAGATAACCCACCGCGACCTGCTGCGCTCGCC